>Ga0136611_10000663_pt1 | contig 23145 bp, 19 predicted proteins | sample AntDrymUQ2232306_2_FD_106645 | JGI IMG/M metagenome (GOLD analysis project Ga0136611, IMG submission 106645) | Polar desert sand microbial communities from Dry Valleys, Antarctica - metaG UQ223 (23.06) | ecosystem: Environmental > Terrestrial > Soil > Desert | place: Antarctica: Dry Valley...
GTTTTGATGATGGTACGGTCTTCATTACCTAAAGCAGCGACTTTTTTAGCCAGCTTTGGATCTATAAAGGGACCTTTTTTAAGTGAGCGACTCATATATTTCCCTTATCTCCTCTTCGCCGCATGTCGGCTTCTTACTATCATATTACTGGTATCCTTGCGGCGGCGGGTCTTGTAACCGAGGGTTTTCTGACCCCAAGGCGTCCGAGGTGCTTTGGCCATCCGGTGACGACCACCATCACCACCACCGTGTGGGTGATCAACCGCGTTCATAACTACACCGCGAACTGACGGACGAATACCCTTTTTGCGGTTCCGGCCGGCTTTACCAATTTTGATGTTCTGATGTTGTTCATTGCCGATTACACCCATGCTGGCGGTGCATTCTAGGTGGACCAAACGTACTTCACCGCTAGGTAAGCGTACCTGGGCGTACTCGCCTTCTTTGGCCATTAGCTGCGCACTGTTGCCAGCTGAACGAACTAACTGAGCACCACGCCCGGCTTGAAGTTCGATGGCATGAATAACGCTACCGACTGGAATATTGCGTAGTGGCAACCGGTTACCATGTTCGACGGCCGATTCAGCCCCGCTGGTAATGGTTTGGCCGGGTAGCATGTTGTTGGAGGCCAGTACGTAGTGATACTGATTGGCTTGGTCTTTAATACGAGCAATCCGGGCGCTACGGCCGGGATCATACTCAATCTGCTCGATAAGTGCGGTTGTGCCGTCGGCCAGTTTAAAATTAACTTTACGATAGAACTGACGCACTCCACCACCTTGGTGGCGAGTAGTAATCCGACCCTGGTTATTGCGTCCGGCAGTTTTCTTTTTAACAGAAATAAGTGAACGAACCGGTCGCTTGGCGGTTATGGCACTGAAGTCCTGGGTGGTCATACCACGGGTGCCAGGAGTCATTGGGCGGAGTTGTTTGATAGCCATTATTTTTTACCCTTCTTGTCGGCTTTGTCGGCTTTGGCAACCTTAGCTTCTTCGGCTTCTTCTTTAGGGAACAGGCTGATGGAGTTGCCTTCCGCTAAGGTAACGTAAGCTTTTTTACTGGCTGCGGTTCGGCCGTTGGCTGGGCGGCCACCTTTACGAACGGTGCGTTTGGTTTTACCAGCTACGTTCATTAGATTAACGGATTTGACGATAACGTTGAACTGGGCGGCCACAGCATCGGCAACTTCGTGCTTGTTGGCGCCAGTTGGCACAACAAAGACGTAAGTGCTGGAAGACTGGCTCATGCCGTAGGCTTTTTCGCTGACCCGGGGGCGGAGCACAAGTGTGTTACTCATTATTTAGCACCTCCCAACCACTCGTCAATAATCGACAAAGCAGCTTTGGTGACAACAATAGCGTCGGCGTTAACGGTGTCGTAAACATTGACGTAGCGGGCTTGGACTACTTTGACGTTGGTCAAGTTCTGGAATGAACGGATGATAGCAGTGGTTTTATCTTCTACGACAATCAAAATAGTGCGGTTAGCGCCAATTGATGCCAGCAGTTTGACGGCTCCGGCAGTTTTGCCGGCTAATTCAAGCGATTCCAAAACAATTAGTTTGTTTTCGCTGGACGCCATACTAAGTGCCTGACGGGTTGCCAAACGCTTGCTGGAAGTAGGCAGTTTATGAGTGTAGTTTTCCTCACCGGTTGGGCCGAAAGTAATACCACCACCACGCCAGATAGGTGTACGGGATGAACCAAAACGAGCTCGGCCGGTGCCTTTTTGCTTCCATGGTTTGCGACCACCACCACTGACTTCGCCGCGGGTTTTGGCTTTGGCTAGGTTTAAGCGGCCATTAGCCAGGTAAGCTACGTAGGCCTGTTTTAATAATTGATGGTTTTCGACGGTTAGTCCAAAAATGTCTTTATTGAGCTTGGCGGCTGTCGTAGCCTTAGTACCAGTTGAAGTAAAGGTTGGAATAGCCATTACTGAGCCTCCCTAATCTGGACAATGCCCTTACGCGGACCGGGTATAGCCCCAGTGACGCCAATTACACCTAATTCCATATCAATCAATGCAACTTTCAGGTTTTTGACGGTAACTTGATCGTGCCCGTACTGGCCGGCCATTTTTTTGCCTTTAAAAATCTTTTGTGGGTACATGGAGCCGATTGAACCGGGGCGCCGGTATGAACCACCACCGTGAGTTTTGCGGCCGCGGTGGAAGTTGTGACGCTTGATAGTACCGGCCCAGCCTTTGCCTTTGCTGGTGCCCGTAACGGTGACTAAATCACCAACGGCAAAGCTTTCAGCCGTTAGTTCACCACCCACAACATGCGTTTCATCCAATTCTTCAATCCGAATTTCCCGAATAATTCTGGGTGTTACTTTACTGGCTTTAAAATGACCAAGCTGCGGCTTGGTCAATCTTTTTGTTGATTCGGTGCCAACTTGGATAGCTGTATAGCCATCGACTTCGTTGGTCTTGACCTGCGTGATGACGCAGGGACTAGTGGAAAGCAAAGTAATAGCAGTAACAACACCATCGTCTGCGATAGTGCTAGTCATGCCAACTTTTCTGGTAAGCAAAGCTTTCATAGTGACCCTTCATTATTATTCTTGACTGCTGATTAACCTGTATCAGGTATAAAAAGCCTTGGCAGTAACTGGTTTCGAGCCCAAACATAATTGGGCTGACCTACGCTACACACCAAGTCAAAGAAATTGATATACCAAATAAGATTAGCACGGAATTGTTACTACTGTCAAGCTGTTGCAAAAAGTACAATTAGCGTTAATCTATTAACCAAGTCCTACATTTTGATTTCGGCGTCGCAACCGGCCGGTAAACTAAGGTTCATCAGCGAATCAATTGTTTTTGGTGTCGGGTCAAAAACATCAATTAACCGCTTGTGGACGCGCATCTCAAACTGTTCGCGGCCCTTTTTGAAGACATGGGGGCTCTTTACGACAGTGTAGAGTGTTTTTTTGGTCGGCAAAGGGATTGGGCCAGCAATACTAGCGCCGGTCCGTATAGCAGTATCGACAATTTGCTTAGCCGATTGGTCAATAACTTTGTGGTCGTATGCTTTTAAGCGGATTCTTATTCGCTGTTTAGTTGCCGGTGCTTTAACAGCGGCTGTTTTTGGTTCGGCCATTTGAACTAACTCCTTGCCGGGCGTTATCCCAGACATGGCGTTGTAACATTACAATTTGTAACTTTTAGTCAACGCAGATTATATAATACTAAGGGATTGTACAATAATATATGTAAAAAAGAAAACACCTCCACTAAGGGAGGTGCAATCCTAGCAAACAAGATTGAGTTTACTTGCTGATTTTGGTAACCACACCAGCACCGACTGTCCGGCCACCTTCACGGATAGCAAAGCGTAGGCCCTGCTCCATAGCGATAGGGGCTAATAGTTTTACCTTGAAGGTGATAGTATCACCAGGCATAACCATTTCCTTATCGGCTGGCAGTTCGACTTCGCCGGTTACATCAGTTGTACGGAAGTAAAACTGTGGTTTGTAACCTTTGAAGAATGGAGTGTGACGGCCGCCTTCTTCTTTGGAAAGAATATAGACTTCGGCGTCGAATTCTGTGTGGGGCGTGATGCTGCCGGGCTTGGCCAAAACCTGGCCGCGCTCAATATCGTCACGTTCCACGCCACGTAGCAGTATGCCAACGTTGTCGCCGGCCTGGCCTTGGTCGAGGTTCTTTTTGAACATTTCGACGCCAGTTACAACAACTTTGCGGGTGGTATGAATACCGACAATTTCGACTTCTTCGTTAATTTTGACGACACCGGTTTCGACCCGGCCAGTCGCGACTGTGCCACGGCCTTTAATAGAAAAAACGTCTTCGATAGGCATCAGGAACGGCTTGTCGAGCTCACGGACGGGTTCTTTGATAAACGTATCCATGGCTTCAACCAGTTCCATAACAGAATCCATGGCGCTAGCATCGCCTTCGATAGCCTTGGTAGCGCTACCTTTGATAATCGGGCAATCGCGGTCAAATTCGTATTTGCCCAGTAAGTCACGAATGTCTTCTTCGACTAGTTCGACAAGTTCTGGGTCGGCTAGGTCCATCTTGTTCATAAAGACCAAGATGCCTGGGACACCAACTTGCTTGGCTAGCAATACGTGCTCGCGAGTTTGAGGCATAGGGCCATCGGCAGCCGATACTACTAAGATTGCGCCGTCAATTTGAGCGGCACCGGTAATCATGTTTTTGATGTAGTCGGCGTGACCTGGCATGTCGACATGGGCGTAATGGCGGGCGGCAGATTCGTACTCCTGGTGAGAGGTTGCGATCGTAATACCACGCTGACGCTCTTCGGGGGCGTTGTCAATATCGGCGTATGAAATAGGTTTGTTAACGCTGCTAGGTAGGCGCTTGGAAAGCGTCATGGTTATTGCGGCGGTTAAACTGGTTTTTCCGTGGTCGACGTGACCCATAGTACCAACGTTGACGTGCGGCTTGCTTCGGTCGAATGCTTCTGCCATAAGGTTTGAACTCCTAAAATTAATTAACTGATTAAATACTGTAGTGTAATCATAAAAGTACACACCGATACCAAACTAGTATAGAAAATCTTACCCTGTTTGTAAAGAGTGGCTTGCTTACTTGGCGTTTTTGGCGATAATGGCGTCGGCCACATGGCTTGGCACATCGGAATAGTGGGCTAACTCCATACTGGAGCTGGCCCGACCCTGGGTATTAGACCGCAAGTTAGTGGTGTAGCCGAACATTTCGCCTAAAGGTACGAAAGCAGTAATTTGCTTTATACCGTTGGCTAGGTCGTCCATTGATTCAATTCGGCCCCGTTTAGAGTTCAGGTCGCCAATGACGTCACCCATAAACGCTTCCGGTGTTACGACCACGACTTTCATGACTGGTTCTAGTAAGGTTGGCGTGGCTTGTTTTACCCCCGCCTGCAGAGCCATTGACCCGGCGATTTTGAAGGCCATTTCATTGGAGTCAACATCGTGGTAACTACCATCATACAATTCGGCTTTGATATCGACCACCGGGTAGCCGGCAATAACGCCGCTTTTCATGGCTTCGATGATGCCTTCCTGAACCGGCTTGATATATTCGCTTGGTACCACACCACCTTTGATAGCGTTGATAAACTCGAAACCTTTGCCGGCTTCGTTTTGGCTGAGGCGCAACCAAACGTCACCATACTGGCCTCGGCCGCCGGACTGACGAACAAACTTACCTTGTACTTCGACGGCGTCTTTGCGAATAGTTTCACGGTAGGCCACTTGGGGCTGGCCAATGTTGGCTTCGACTGTGAATTCACGTTTCATGCGGTCAACTAAGATTTCGAGGTGTAACTCGCCCATGCCGGCAATAATTGTCTGGCCGGTTTCTTCATCAACCCTAACTCGGAAAGTCGGATCTTCTTCGGCTAATCGCTGCAGGGCGATGGACATCTTTTCTTGGTCGGCTTTGGTTTTAGGCTCGATCGCAATCGAAACTGGTGGCTCCGGGAAGGTTATACTTTCCAGAACGATGGGATGAGCCAGGTCGCACAAGGTGTGCCCAGTAGTAGTGCCTTTCAGCCCAACAATGGCCGCGATGTCACCGGCACCGACTTCGGTTACGTCGGCTCGCTTATCGGCCTGCAAACGGACAATCCGGCCAACCCGTTCTTTCTCGCCGGTTGAGCTATTGAGTATGTAAGAACCGGACGTAATTTTACCGGAGTATACTCGGAAGTAAGCTAATTTACCGACAAATGGATCAGTCGTGATTTTGAACGCCAGGGCGGAAAACGGTTCGGCTTCGGATGGTTTGCGTTCAATTTCGTCACCGGTTTTTGGCTGAGTACCCCAAGTTGAACCAACATCCAGTGGGCTTGGCAGGTACTCGTTCATCATGTCCAGAACCTTTTCAACAATCACACCGCGGCCATCACCACCGGTGACAGCAAAGAACTTACCGGACAGCACAGCCGAGCGAATGGCTTGTTTGACGTCAGCTTCAGTCAAGCCCTCTTCGCCGACTTCAAAATATTTCTCGAGCATCGCTTCGTCTTCGGCGACAGCATTTTCAATTAATAAGCTACGGTACTTTTGGGCCTTGTCAACCATGTCGGCCGGGACTTCGCCTTCTACCAAAGCTTTATCTGTGAAGTCTTTGTAAGTGTATGACTTCATATTAACCAGGTCGATAACGCCGTTAATACTTTGCTCGAAGCCGATTGGCAGGTGAATTGGGAAAGCCCGCTTGTTTAAGCGATTGTGAATGCTGTCGAGAGACGTGTAAAAATCGCCGCCAGTCTGGTTGATTTTGTTGATAAAACAAACCCGTGGCACGCCGTATTTGTCGGCTTGGCGCCAAACGGTTTCGGACTGTGATTCGACACCCATTTTACCGTCGAACACAACACAAGCACCGTCAAGCACTCGCAGCGAACGCTCAACCTCGACCGTAAAGTCGATGTGGCCTGGCGTATCAATAATGTTAATTTGGTGGCCTTTCCAAAAACAGGTCACCGAAGCAGCCACAATTGTGATGCCCCGCTCACGCTCCTGAGCCATCCAGTCAGTCGTGGTCTCGCCGTCGTGGACAGCGCCAATTTTGTGGTTTAAGCCGGTCCGAAACAGGATTCCTTCGGTCGTGGTAGTTTTACCGGCATCAATATGCGCAATAATACCGACGTTACGGATTTTGTCCATAGGGGTTGTTTTATCTGCCATTCATAATTTCCTTTGTAGTTACTCCCCCTAGTAAACTGACTTGGTGGAGGGTTTTTCTTATTGCATCTATCTCTCCTACCACGCATTCAGGTGGTAAACCAGTTGATTTATCGGCCCACTCCAACGCTTCCTGGCCAAAAGTAGACCCGATTACTGTTCGCGGATTGCGCTTTAGGGAGTCAATTAATAACTCATCTTCTCTAAGAGGAGGTAAATTACTATCCGTCATTAATTAAGTCCGGGCAAAGTGAGCAAAAGCTCGGTTAGCATCGGCCATTTTGTGGACGTCTTCACGTTTTTTGACGGCCGATCCGGCACTGTTGTAGGCGTCGACAAATTCGTGAGCTAAGCGGTCTTCCATGCTCATACCCTTACGAGAGCGAGCTGCGGCAACGAACCACATCAGCGTTAAGTGGCTCTGGCGCTGACCTTTAACCTCGAAGGGTATCTGGTAGTTAGCACCACCAACCCGGCGGGAGCGGGTTTCCATGTGCGGCTGGACATTTTTCATGGCCGCTTCAAAAACTTCGATTGGGTTCTGAACTTTAAGTTTATCGGCCGCGGTTTGCAGGCCGTTGTAGACTAAACGCTCGGCAATTTGCTTTTTGCCGTTTAACATTACCCGGTTGATTAGGCGCTGCAGTTGAACGCTGTTATACAGCCGATCCGGTGGGATGTCGCGGATTAAGGCTTTAGTTTTTTTGCGCGGCATTACTTGCTCTCCTTTTTGGTACCGTAAAGTGAGCGGCCTTGTTTACGGTTGTTGACACCCTGCAAGTCAAGCGTGCCGCGGACAACGTGGTAGCGGACACCTGGTAAATCGGGTACCCGGCCACCGCGGATCATTACGACGGCGTGTTCTTGTAAATTGTGGCCTTCACCGCCAATGTAAGCCCAGACTTCGTAACCGTTAGTGAGGCGCACCCGAGCAACTTTACGCAGGGCGGAGTTAGGTTTTTTAGGTGTTTTGGTGGTTACCTTAACGCAGACACCGCGCTTGAACGGGGCTGGTTTTTCGTAGTTTTTAGTCTTGAGGTTGTTGGTAACTCGCTGAAGATGGGGCGAACTCGATTTTCGCTTTTTATCCTGCCGCGGTTTGCGCACCAATTGATTGATTGTTGGCATTTAGACTCCTATATGGTTCTTGTAATCTGCCGCTGCGGAGGGGTATATCGAGTGCCAACTCTGATTTACCTTATTCTCCGGCTCGGACTACATTAAATTGACTTGATTGGTATTCTAACAGATTAAAACAGTTTATTCAACTGAAGAGGCATTGGCTTGAGCTATTAAGTCGTTCTCGTTGGCATCCAGTTCTGGATTATAGCCGGTTCCGACTGGAATACGGCGTCCCAAAATAACATTTTCCTTGAGGCCATACAGCCGGTCTAACTTACCACTAGTCGCAGCCGCAATCAGGACACGGGTGGTGTCTTGGAACGATGCTGCACTCAGGAATGAATCAGTTGATAGCGAGGCCTTGGTGATACCTAGCAACAGCCGGTTAAACTGAGCTGGGTTTTTACCGAGCTTGATTAGCTGCTCGTTAGCTTCCACAACGGCCAGTTTACTAACGACGTCACCAGTAACGAATTCACTGTCGCTAGCTTCTTCGACTTGGACCCGACTGAACATCTGGCGGACGATGATTTCCAGATGCTTATCGGCTATGTTCTGACCCTGGCTGGCAAATATCTGAAGGATTTCATTCATGATATAGCGCTGGGTCGGCTCAACACCCTGCAGGCGCATCAGTTCGTGAAGGTTGATTGAACCGTTAGTCAATCTCTGACCAACAATTACAACATCGCCGTCTTTGACCTGCAACTGCTTGTAACCTGGTATTTCATAACGAACCACACTTTTGCTGGTTGGCGTGATGATAATCGCCTTGTTGGTAACTTCGGCTTTACCGGCCATCGGTGTGATCAACGGGTTACTGCCACTGTCACTCGATGCCACAACGTCGCCGATCGCAACATCAGTGCCACTGGCGATCTGGGCGCTGCGGCCATCAAGCTCCAATTCGACTTTTTCGTCGACATTGGCGCTGACTTGCACGACGTAGTGGTCGCCTTCTTCCCAGGCTGATACGGTGCCGGCAATATCAGTCATATAAGCCTGACCCTTAGGCATGCGGACTTCAAACAATTCTTCGATACGGGACAAGCCTTGAGCGGTATCATCAGCCACAATGCCACCGGAACGGTGCTTAGAGTCAAGGCTAAGCTGCGTACCTGGTTCACCAATACTCTGAGCGGCAATGACGCCGATTGGATGGTGCGTTGTAACCAGCTGGCCGGTTGCCGGGTCGACTCCATAAGATTCACGTGGTACACCACGGACCGAAGTACAGCTGAGGGCGCTCATTATCTTGACGGCATCGAGTGATGCGTCGGCATCCATTTTTGCAGCCAGATCGGCATCGATTGGCTGGCCTTTCTTAACATAACCCTTAACGTCGACAGCGGCATAGCGGCCAGTCAGGCGTGAAGCATAACTAACGCCAATTGTGGCGGCGTCAATCCGTAACAATGCAAAACCTGGGTCAGATTGATCGTCGTGGATTGTAAAGACATCCTGCGATACATCAACCAGTCGGCGAGTCAAATAACCGGCATCAGCCGTCTTAAGGGCGATGTCAATCAAGGCCTTACGAGTACCACGAGTACCGGTAAAGTACTCTAGAGTGCTCAAACCTTGAACGTAACCCGATTTGATAGGTAGTTCGATGATGTTTCCACCGGCGTCTTGCAGCACACCAAGCATACCAACGGCATTTTTCATCTGTGAGATGTTACCACGAGCACCGGATTTGATGGTTATAGCCGTCGAGCTGTCTTCTGTGGCCATTTGGGTCGAAAGCATCTCGGTGACGTTGTTTTCGACTTTAGTCCAGTTTTCGACGATCAAACGGTGGCGTTCATCGTTAGTGATAAAGCCTTGATCGAACTGATCGCTAATGGCGGCCGATCGCTCCTCGCCCTTGTCAAGCAAGCCTTGCATGCCTTTGATTTCTTTAAAGTCGCCCATGCCGATACTAATACCGGATTTGGTAGCATATTTAAAGCCTAAATCTTTGAGGTCATCAGCAATTTCGGCCGTAACGGTTTGGCCGTATAAGCGGTAAGCTAGTGCCATAGCGGCGCCAAGCTTCTTTTTAGTCATGGCTTCGCTTTGGAATGGGAAATCATCTGGGAATATCTCGTTGAACAAAACTTTTCCGAGTGTGGTGACTATTTTTTCATTGCGGAAGGTCAATCGTACTGGGGTTTGGAGTTTAATGTCTGACTGGTCATAGGCCATCAGGGCATCGTTGACACTGGCAAAGTTTTTAACAGCCTGGCCTTCGTACCGGTCGTACGTCAAGTAGTAACAACCCAAAACGATGTCTTGTTCAATGTTTAAAATAGGTGAACCATCGGCTGGTTTGAGCAGGTTTTTGTTGCTGGCCATAATGTCCCGGGCCTCAGCCTGGGCGGCATCGGATAGTGGCAAGTGAACGGCCATTTGGTCCCCATCAAAGTCGGCGTTAAAGCCTTTACATACTAACGGATGCAGCTGAATAGCCTTGCCTTCAATCAGTACCGGCTGGAAAGCCTGGATTGACAAGCGGTGCAGTGACGGTGCTCGGTTGAGCAGCACATACTTGCCCTTGATAACTTCGTCCAAACCATCCCAAACAGCAATTTCATTGAGTTCGATCATACGGGTGGCCGAGCGGATGTTATGGGCGTACTCATTAGCGATTAACCAACCCATGACGAATGGTTTGAAGAGCTCAAGTGCCATCATTTTAGGCAAGCCACACTGACTGATGTTGAGTTCCGGGCCAGCTACAATGACTGACCGGCCGGAGTAATCGACTCGCTTACCCAGAAGGTTTTGGCGGAATCGGCCTTGTTTGCCTTTTAGCAAGTCACTGAGTGATTTCAAACGGCGGCGCTGGCCGGTAGCGGCAACAGCTCGGCCACTGCGGGCATTGTTGTTGTCGATTAGAGCGTCGACTGCTTCTTGTAACATACGTTGTTCGTTGCGGCGGATTACTTCCGGCGCATTGAGTTCCATCAGCTTTTTGAGACGGTTGTTACGGTTGATGACCCGACGGTACAAGTCGTTGAGGTCACTAGTGGCAAACCGGCCGCCGGTTAGTTGAACCATTGGTCGTAAGTCCGGTGGAATGACCGGCAAAATGCTCAGGCACATGCTGCTTGGTTTGATACCGGCGCGGTGCATGCTTTCCAACAGCCGCAACCGTTTCATCAATTTCTTTTTGCGCTGGCCCTTGGCATCTTCGGCTTCGGCCATCAATGTCGCAATTAACTGTTCCAGGTCGATGCTTTCCAAGATGTCGCGAATAGCCGCGCCACCCATGCCGACTTCTACCAAATCTGCCAAATCGTCCGGCAAATTGCGGTAATCGACTTCGGATATAAGACGGTGGTTTTCCAAACTGTCTAACTGAGTTTTTAATAGCTCGTAATCTTTTGTAACTTCTTCCAACTCTTTTGTCTGCAGTTCAGCCAAGGCTTTGATGTTAGCATCTGGGCCTTCGGCTTCTTTTTCGTAGCGGAACTTGATGGCTTCTTTGGCGGCCGCAAATTCGGCTTCTTTATCGGATCGCATTTGATCGCGCTTGGCAGTATCGGCGCTTTTTATAATGTAGCTTGCAAAATATGTAACGCGCTCCAGGTTTTTGACCGTCATGCCCATTAGTAAACCAACGGCCGACGGTGTACCACGCAGGAACCAGATATGAGCTACCGGAGTCGCCAGTGTGATGTGGCCCATCCGCTCACGGCGAACAATGGACTTGGTAACAATTTCACCGTTTTTGTCGACGGCCGCTTCACGCGAGCGAACACCTTTGTATTTGGCATCATGCGGATTGATGTCTTTGACCGGACCAAAAATCCGTTCACAGAACAGTCCGTCACGTTCCGGTTTTTGAGTCCGGTAGTTAATAGTTTCGGGCTTGGCAACTTCGCCGTAGCTCCATTCCAGTATGTCGCCTGGGCTAGCCACCGCTAAACGGACGGCATTGAAATCAGCAATGTCAGTTCCATATGAGTATCGTCGCATGTTATGCCTCCTCCTCTTTATCATCGCCAACTGTGGCGACTGTAGTGTTTTCATCGTCATCTTCATCATTGGCCGCAATAATGGTTGTGGCTGGCATATCATCATCCAATTCCATTACTACAAATTCATTACCGGCGTCTTCGATTGACATATCAATTTGCGATATGGCTGGAGCCGGCACTTCGACATCAGACAAGTGAGCCGCTTCGTCCTTAATGTTTTCGGCCAATACTTCCTCGGCGTCAACAATTTTATCAGGCGCCACTAGGTCGACTTTGAGGCCTAAACCTTGCAATTCCTTGACCAGCACGTTAAAGCTCTCCGGCACCTTTGGCCCAACAATCTCGGTTTGCTTGATGATGGATTCATAGGCTTTGGACCGTCCATAGACGTCATCCGATTTGATAGTTAGCATTTCCTGGAGTGTGTTGCTGGCGCCATAAGCTTCTAGGGCCCAGACTTCCATTTCGCCAAATCGTTGGCCACCATTTTGAGCCTTGCCACCTAGTGGCTGCTGCGTAACCATGGTGTATGGTCCGGTTGAACGGGCGTGGATCTTGTCGGCAATCATGTGATTAAGCTTAATCATGTACATAGCACCGACCGTGGTGCGTTCCTGGAACGGCTCGCCGGTGTGGCCGTCATACAATTGCTGTTTACCATCTTCCGGCAAGCCAGCTTGTTTAAGCAATTCTTTAATTTTAGCGACCGATACGCCATCAAAGGCCGGGCTGGCAACTTTCATGCCTAAGGCACGGGCAGCCATACCAAGGTGAGTTTCGAATAACTGGCCGATGTTCATACGGCTAGGCACACCTAGTGGGTTGACCAAAATATCAAGTGGCGTTCCGTCCTCGGTGTACGGCATATCTTCGATTGGCAAAATTCGGGCAATAACACCCTTGTTGCCATGCCGACCGCCCAATTTGTCACCCACACTAATTTTGCGCATTTGAGCGACGTAGACCTGTATTTGCATAATAACGCCGGCTTTTAATTCGTGGCCGTTAGCACGTGAGAACACCTTTACGCCGACTACTTTACCGTGCTTGCCGTTGCTCATCCGTTGTGATGTATCACGGACTTCTTTGGCTTTTTCTCCAAAGATAGCCCGCAGCAGGCGTTCCTCACTGGAAAGTTCCTGTTCGCCTTTGGGCGTAATTTTACCGACCAGTATGTCGCCCGGATGGACTTCAGCGCCGATGCGGACAATACCGTCTTCGTCTAAATGGCGCAAGGTTTCTTCTGATACGTTCGGGATATCACGGGTCACAATTTCCGGCCCTAATTTGGTTTCGCGAACTTCAACCATGTAATCAACAATATGAATAGACGTTAGGGTGTCGTCTTCGACTAATTTACGTGAGATGATGATGGCATCTTCGAAGTTATAACCGTTCCACGGCATAAATCCAACCAGCAGGTCTTTTCCTAGTGCTAGTTCACCACCAGCAACAGACATTCCTTCAACCAAGGGCTGTTCGGCAATGACTTTATCGCCAGCCGATACAACAACTTTTTGGTTGATGCTGGTACCTTCGTTGCTGCGAACAAAGTGCAATGGATTGTAGGTCTTGGTTACTGTGGCATACTTGACTTTGACTTCATCGGCGGTGGCACTAACAACCACGCCATCGTCTTCGGCCACAATAAGTTGGCCAGTGTTGCGTGCAGCACTGATTTCCAACCCGGTACCGACAATCGGCGATTGCGGCTGGACTAACGGGACAGCTTGGCGCTGCTGGTTACTACCCATTAATGAGCGATAAACGTAGTTTTTTTCGACGAATGGGATTAGACCGGCGCTGGAACCAATAATTTGCTTGCGCGAGGCGTCCATGTGGGTAATGTCATCGGCATCAACTTCACCTGGTTTCAAACGGTTGCGAGCCGAAACCCGTTCAGTAACAAAATATCCATCGCTGGTAATTTCTTCGCTGGCACCGGCAATAACAGCCGATTCTTCGGCCGCAGCGTCCAAGTAGATAACTTCGGATGTAACTTTGGCTTTAACCGGCCAGGTAATCTGAGCTTTGACTTCAGCTAATTTTTTGGCGTCGGCCTCAGTAATAATTTTGCCGCTAGCAACTATAACTTTGCCGCTAGCGTCCTCTAGATCGACGGCTGCAATATGGCCCGGCGCGTCCTTGGCAGTAACGGCATTGATAACTTTACGGTAAGGCGTTTCGATAAAGCCATAGTCGTTGATTCGGGCGTAGCTGGCCAGGTTTAATACCAAACCGATGTTGGCGCCTTCCGGTGTTTCAACGGCACAGATCCGACCGTAATGGGTTTCGTGGGCGTCACGGACTTCAAAACCGGCTCGCTCGCGGGATAAACCACCTGGGCCCATTGAGCTTAAACGGCGTTTGTGAGCCAGCTCGGACAATGGGTTGATCTGGTCCATGAACTGCGATAGCTGTGAACTAGCAAAAAACTCACGCACTGCCGCCACAATTGGGCGAGCATTAATAAGCTGAGCTGGAGTAACGGTTTCGATTTCACTCATGCTCATGCGGTCTTTGGTGTTGCGTTCCATTCGTAGCAAACCAATTCGGAACTGGCGTTGGACTAGTTCCCCGACCTGCTTAACCCGACGGTTAGCTAATGAATCGATGTCATCGGCTGCTTCTTGGGTAACATTCAGGCGGATGATTTCGGCCACGATAGCAATGATGTCTTCCAATCGCATTATCCGGTTTTCGGACGTATTTGGCACGTCCAAGTTTAAGCGTTTGTTGATTTTGTAGCGGCCAACCCGGCTAAAATCAAATCGCTTTTGATCGTAGAACATTTTTTCAATCAGCGTGCGAGCGTTATCGACCGTTGCTAGGTCGCCCGGGCGCAAGCGCCGGTAAACCTCGATCAGAGCGTCGTTATTACCCTTACTAGGATCTTTGTCCAAAGTGGCTTCGATAAAGCTGTTTTTGGCTTGGTCAACATGCTTGAAGGCATCTTTGATTTTGGCTTCATTCAAACCTAATGCCCGTAGCAAAGTAGTTACTGGGATTTTGCGCTTGCGGTCAATTTTAACGTACAAAGCACCGCTGGCAGCGGTTTCGAACTCTAACCAAGCGCCACGGCCAGGAATAACTTTGGCGCCGTACAAATTGGTAGCACCATGCTGGTCGCCAGTAAAAAATACGCCGGCCGAACGAATAAGCTGTGATACCACAACCCGTTCGGCACCGTTAATAACAAAAGTTCCGCGCTGGGTCATCCATGGGTAGTCACCCAAGTAAATTTCCTGGTCTTTGACTTCGCCGGTAACTTTATTGATTAAGCTGACTGTAGCTTTGAGGGGCGCTTCATAGGAAACGTTGTTTTCGCGGGCCTCGGCTTCGGTCGTTTTGGGGTCTTCGAAGCGATAATCTTTGAAGGATAATGTTAGTTTGGCACCGGTGTAGTCATCGATTGGACTGATTTCGGCCAGCAGTTCGCCGAGGCCTTCATCAACAAACCATTTAAACGAGCGGTTTTGGTGATCCACCAAGTTGGGTAGTTGTAGGCTATCGTCGTTGGTTGTGAAATATTTGCGCTTTGATGTGTACGCAACTTTTTTGTTGTCAATCTTAGTCTCGTTCTTGGCCATAGACAATACTCCTCGTAATTATTTTCTAATTTGGTGAACATTTGGTTTTAGTTTTGGCTTTTACATCCGGGGTGCTTGCCAAAGTCTACTACGATATATTCACTACGAGGTCGATGAAAACCGCCATATCAGCATACGTACACTACTTCTTACATTACATGTTACTACAACTACAGGTTAACAATCAACTCTTTTTACTTTTTATATTTGGTGGGTTGATAATTATGTCGTCGACTAAACCGTAAGTTTTGGCTTCCGGAGCTGTCATCCAGCGGTCTCGTTCCATATCAGTGTGAACCTGTTCGATTTTTTGACCAGTGTTGCGAGCCATTATTTCTTCTAGCAGTCGCTTGACGCGCAAAGACTCTTTTAGGTCGATTTCTTGATCGGTGACTTTGCCGCGGGTGCCGCTACTAGGCTGATGTATCATAACCGTTGAGTGAGGTAACAAAAAACGCTTGCCTTTGGCGCCGCTGCTCAGTAAAAAAGCGGCCGCACTGGCTTGCATGCCAATTCCTACGGTTTGAACGTCAGCCTTGATGTACTGCATGGTGTCGTAAATTGCTAAAGCGTCGTAAACACTGCCGCCCGGGCTGTTAATATACAAGAAAATATCTTTTTTATTGTCTTCGTTTTCCAAAAATAATAGCTGCGCTACGACCAAGTTAGCGGTATGTTCGTTGACGGCATCACCCAAAAAAATGATCCGGTCTTTTAGTAGCCGTGAATAAATATCATAGGCTCGCTCGACCCGGCCATCGCTTTCAATGACGGTTGGAATAATTGCTGAGTGGATGGTGCTCATGGACGATACCTCTTGTTTATACCCATCTATAATAGCTAATTAGCACTCTAAGGTCAAGACTGCTAATTTATGCTTTCTTAGCAGTCGCATAATTACTTAGTAGATGAACTGTCTTTTCGGCTAGCATCCGGCCGGCGATATCACGGCGGTTTTCGGGCTTGTCTAACTCGTCCTGCATGGCTTTGTCCTGGTATTGGCTTTTGAGGGCTTGCATTTGGGCTTCTAATTCCTCGGGGGTAACTTGTAGTTTTTCAACTTCGGCAATCTCACTCAAAACCAAACTAGCCAAAGCCCGCTCGTGAGCAATTGGCTTCAATATGTCTTCGCGGTAGGTCTCTTCGGTCTTGCCCTCAACCTCTAAGAATTCAACCCAGGTTTGGCCACGATAAGTTATGTTTTGACGCTGTTCACGGACTAGACGTTCAATTTGGTCATTGACAATTGACTCCGGAACTGACAGCTTGGCTTTGGCGGCAACTTGCCGCAACAGATCAGATTCAAAGGCCCGATCGGCTTCGGCTTGACGTTCAATTTTAAGCTGACTGGTAATATTTTCTTTTAACTCAGCGGCCGTTTTGAACGGGCCAACAGTAGCTGCAAAAGCATCGTCAATAACCGGCTCTAACACTTCTTGGACTTTATTGACGGTGGCTGTAAAAACAACATCTTTACCAGCTAATGCGGCGGTGCCATAATCTTTAGGAAATGTTAGTGTAAAGGTTTTTTTATCACCGGCGCTTAGGCCTATCATATTGTCTTCAAAACCAGGGATAAAAGTATTACTGCCGATTGCTAACGGGTAATCTTTGCCGTCAGCTCCCTTAACTGGCTCGCCCTTGCCGTTCACACCAGTAAAATCGATCCACACCTGGTCACCGGTTTTGGCTTTGCGCTCGACGTCATTTTTTACGGCGGCTCGTTTTTGGAGTGAGCCTAAAACCTCTTTAACATCGGCGTCAGTTACTTTAACAACTGGTTTGGTTTGCCGTATTTTTTTGTAATCCGGCAATGTAATCTTGCCGACTACTTCAACCGTCGCTTCAAATTCCAATGTCGTAAATGCGACAAACTTTTTAAGGCTAACTTCCGGGTTATTGATAGGGCGCAGACCGGCTTTGGTGATTGCTTTGGCATAATAGTAATTGATGGCGGTCTCTAAAAATTCAGACTGCAAACTGGTTTGGTCAAGACTTTTCTCTAGCAGTTGCTGGGGTGCTTTACCCGCCCTAAACCCGGCAAGCTTGAGTTTGGCGCCCATCTGGCGGACAACCCTGTCTTTAATGGGGGTAATCTCGGCCGTATCTAGGGCAACGGTTAGGCTGGCTTTAGTGTCAGATATATGTTTGATAGTTGATTGCATGAACACCAGTCTACCACAACAGCGGTCAGCATTACGAGCTTAAGCGTATTAAATTATTAGATAAAAAAGCAGCCCGGCCATACCCCCCAGCCATACCGCCTCGACATATTTGCCATTGTTACCAGTGCACCACTGTATCCACGAATGGAACTTTTCGTACCACCGCCGGTTCGGCTGTTCCGGCTGGCCCTTCAAAGCTCTTAGAAATTTAGGCAACCACATTAGATCGGGCGCAGTGGCGGCAAATGCCCCTAAGCATATCAGCCACCAATAAGCCGGGTGGATAATGGTAATAATTATGACTAGTCCAATACAGGCCAGTGCGTCGACTTTAAGCAACCGTTTGAACTTTTGGCCGGCAATCCGGGCATTGTCTTCCAGTCCGTTTTTGTCATCATAGTGCGGCAAGGCATCCAACCCAAAATGACTTAGAAACGCTACTGGTAGGGTCAACCAGGCTAAACCGACGCTAGCCATAGCGTATGTAATGACGGCTCCAGTCACGGCATGGTTGGTCGCTGTCACTATTTACTGCGATAATCTTTGATAACACTAATAACCCGCGCCAGGCTATGGCGCTCGTCAATGGTCGTGTGCAAGTTTCTGATCAAAAATTGCTCATCGTTTAATTCTTGCTCACCTATAAACATAACGTAATGGATGCCTTTTTTAAGAGCTGTTTTGAGTTGTTTGTCAGCCTTACGGCCAGTTGCATCGACACAAACTTTAATGCCCTCAGCCCGTAGTTGCTCGGTAATGGCTAGCGACTGAGCGTAAACATCGCCTATTAAAATAACGTATAGCTCAGTTTCGACCGGCCGCTCCGGCAACAATTCGTGCGATTCCAAAAAGTTCAATAATGTAATATCACCCATCCCAAACCCGACCGTTGGCACTGGTTCGGCGCCGAAAATATCCAGTAAGCCGTCATAACGACCGCCGCCAAACATTGACCGGTTATTATCGGGGTGGTTGTCAAACACTTCAAACACAATGTCGGTGTAATAGTCAAAGCCGCGCATTAGGGTAATATCGAACTGGGCGTTAGTTATGCCGGTCGAATCCAATAGTTGTAAAAGTTCAACTAATTGCGCGACCGATGGGTGAGTGCGTAGTTCTGAGGGTAGATCGTTAAGCTCATTGATGGCTAATACAGATAGCAGTTTAGCCGTGGTGGCATCATTGTTCATAATTGAGCTGGCCTGTGCCATAAACTCTTCGGGCGGGAGTTTATGCATCCGGTCAATCAAACGGATTAGCTGGACAGATTGCTCTGCCGTCTGCCCTAAGTACTGAGTCAAGATGCTATTGACGAGCTGGCGGCTGTTGATTTTTATGGTGTACATCGTACGCCTAGCCTTGAATGCTCGCATAATTTTGTCGGCCGCCTGGATAATTTCATGATCGGCTGCCAGACCTTCAATCCCAAATATATCAACATTTAACTGGTAAAATTCCCTGCCCCGCCCCCGCTGGGTGCGCTCGTAGCGCCAACATTGCGGGATAGAGTACCACCGTACTGGGTATGCCAACTCTTGGCGCCGAGCAGCTATCATGCGGGCGACGGTCGGTGTCATTTCGGTTCGCATGGTCACACTCCGGCCACCGCGGTCCTGAAACGTAAAGGTCTGGTCATTAATAATTTCGGCGTTGCCTTTGCTAAGGTACAAATCGGTTGGCTCCAATACCGGGGCATCGTATTCCTCGTAACCAAAACTTTCGACCACCCGGCGCATGGTTTTGAAGATATATTTCTGAATTCTTTTGTCGGCCGGATAAAAATCGCGGGCGCCTTTGTATGGGGTTGTGGGGATGGGCATAATTTTATACTTCTATTATATTAATGGTGTCCTTGTGCGACAAGGCTAGAACTTATTTTATCTTAAAAACTTGAAAAGCGAGAGTAAAACTACTAAATGAAAGCCCGTTGGTGGCCACCAGCCCCACCGCCCGTCCCGGCGAAGCCAGAACCACCCCACGCCAAAATCCTTTTTCTCCATATAAAAATTCTGAATTGGCAGGGGGAAATCCAAAAACAATCAAAAAAAGATTTTGGCGTGGTGTGCTGCCCGAAACAGGCAGAGGTGATTGGAGCTAATGTTTCCAGACATCCGCCCGCCAGGTTTGGGTATCAGCCGTGTTAATGGCTGCCAGTGTCGGATTGCAGGCACGTATGGTAACCGTGTTCGCCGCGGTTATGGTGGCATTCCAAGTCAAGTTGACGGTTTCTATACCGCCAGCCTGGGCGGTAGGCGTTGCTTGTACCGTATCACCGACCGCGGCACCGGTCACCGTGATGACGGCGTAGTTGGCACAAGCAGTGGCAGCCACACCAGCCGACACAACGTTGGCACTCGTAGTAGACAGGTGCCCAAGAATTGGCGTCCCACCGTTAATCGTCAGGCTAGGGGTGGTAATGCTGACCGTTGCTACAAGATTCGTCACGGTCACAGTTGCCGTACTAGTGTTGACGCTAAGAATTGAGCTGCCTCCAGCATTCTGCACCTGGAAGGCGGTAGTGGAATCAATGGCGTTCTGGACCAGGAAACTGCCGGTGAATTTGTTGTTGCCGGTGAAAGTCTGGGGACCAGTACCGTTAAGTACGGCGACATTGGTACTAAGACGGCTATCACTAAGCGTGCCGCTTGCCACATTTGAGGCGTTTAAGTTGGTGAGGCTCGTGCCATCGCCGTTAAAGCTGCCACCCAGGATAGCGCCACTGACATTAATGTTACCGGTTTGGGCGGTGCCGGGAGTGGTGCCTTGCAGGTTAACGTAGCTGCCGGCTGTTTGGAAAGCCGCCGAATCCAGCCCGTCCAGCAGATCAGCGTTGAGGTTGGCTACATTGGTGGTGGAAGTGACGGTCAATGGAGCGGTGCCGGTGGCAATTGTGGAAATGAAGCTAGTGCCTTGAATGGTGCTGGCAGATGCTACTGTGCCGGTAAAGTTAGCGCTTGAACTAATGGTCTGGCCGTTGATTAAACCACTGGTGATAGTACCAATGTTGACCAGATTGCCGGAGGCGTCAAGTCGCTGGGTGCCGGCCCCCGCCCCAGTGTTAATGCCGGTAGTGGCATTGAGGGTAGTGGCAGTAACGTTGCCCGTAACACTCAAATTGCCCCCTATCGTGCCATCGCCAGTGATATTGAAGTTAGCTGTCTGCGGCGTGGTACCGTTTTGGATATAATTGGCTGAGCCGGAAGTAGAGGCGTAGTTACAGTTGTTCGAGTTGTCGCAGACGGCATTGGTGCCTTGGGTCAGCGTGGTGGCAGTTAGGTTGCCAGTAACAGTTTGGTTAGCAGTAAAGGTGTTGGCGGCGTTCTTCAGGGGGACGTTGCTGGAAAGCCGAGCGTCCGCCAAGGTGCCTGAAGCGATATTGCTACCATTAACGCTGGTCAGCGCTGAACCGTTACCGGAGAATTGGCCGGCAATAATAGTACCGGAGACGTTAATGTTGCCAGTTTGTGGAGTGCCGGGTGTGGTGGCCTGGAGAGAGACGCACGTCGAACAGCTATCCACACCTGAGATGGCGATGTTGCTGGCGTTGATAATTCTTCCCTGCGCGTCAACCATGAACTGACCGACAGAAGTAGCGCTGCCGTAAGTGCCGGCGGTGACAGCGGTGTTAGCCAGATTAATGGTGGTGCTGGCGCCCAAAGTCACTGAACCACCACCGGACAGGCCGGTGCCGGCGGTAACGGTCAAAACGCCGGAGTTAACTAAGCGAGCGTTGGCGACGGTGCCGGAAGATATGTTGGAACCGTTAAGGCTGGTCAGCGCTGATCCGCTGCCGGAGAATTGGCCGGCAATAATAGTACCGGAGACGTTAATGTTGCCCGTTTCACTAACCCCTGGACTGGTTGATTGCAGAGAAACACACGTTCCGTTCGGACAACTTGCTGTACCGGATGGACCTTGAATTCCCTGTACGCCTGCCGCGCCACTGGGCCCAGTCTGCCCTGGAGCACCGTCAGAACCATTTGCCCCGTTTACGCCCGACGGACCACTTTGAGCGCTGAGTTCTTCTTGTTGTTTGGTTAGTTCATCAATTTTTTGGCTAATTGCAGCTATTTCTGAGGTATTATTATCGGCTTTGGCAATCGACAACTGTTTTTGTAGCTCCGACAACTGTTTTTGTAGCTCCGATATATCTTTCTTGGTTTGTACAAGTTCGCCTGTGAGGCTCTGGCTCAATTGGTTATTGGATTGGTTAGACTCTCGTTTAGTTATGAACAGCCCCCCAGCAAAAAGCAACAAAATTAATACTAGGCAGCCTGTAACAAACCCCCATTTTTTGCTTTCCTCCCCAGAACTACTTACAAATTGTCTCAAAGCCAAACCTTTTCCTCACGAAGTGTTGATTGAAAGTATACCGCTTTAGTTTTCAATTAACAAGACGGAGGGTATCCCCACATAGCAACTAAATTCTAGCAGCAAAGCTCCAATCACCCCTGCCTGTTTCGGGCAGCACACCACGCCAAAATCCTTTTTCTCCATATAAAAATTCTGAATTGGCAGGGGGAAATCCAAAAACAATCAAAAAAAGATTTTGGCGTGGGGTGGTTCTGGCTTCGCCGGGACGGGCGGTGGGGCTGGTGGCCACCAACGGGCTTTCATTTAGTAGTTTTACTCTCGCTTTTCAAGTTTTCTAATGGTGCAGCAGAAGCCAGTCTAGTTGAGCCTTTTGAAAGTATAAGGGATTGGCTGCTTAGTAGTCCAGATATTGATTGGATGTTACAGCTAAGAGAGGCTTCACAAACCAGGTTTATTCAACAGTGCCAGCTCTGATAGTTGTATTGTTATTACCTCGCTAGACGCCATTTGAGCCTAATTGATAAAACACTATGCAGGTGATTAAAAAGTTACAGGCGACAATGTTACAATTTAGTAATGTTACTGCCTAAAATTAACGATATAAAACTACTTCACAAAAAATATGCCCCCTCCCAACAAGTATTTGAAGAACTATGGCAGCATTGTGAAATTGTAAAAACGATTGCTATTGAGCTAATTGATAAGAAAAAGTTAAAAAGCATAGACAGAGATCTTGTGGAAGTCGGATGCTTACTACACGACATAGGTGTTTATCGTTTGTACAATAAAAATAATCAAATAGATGAGCAAAACTATATAAGGCACGGCGTAATAGGCTATGAGTTACTAAAGGAGAACGATTTTGATGAACAACTATGCCGCTTTGCTAAGCACCATACAGGGGTTGGTCTAACTGCTGACGAAATAGCAAAAATAACTTACCGCTGCCTACAGAAGATATGCTTGCCGATACCGAAGAAGAAAGAATTGTAATGTATGCCGATAAGTTCCATTCCAAACATCCTTCACAATTTAATACCTTTGAATGGTATAAAAAATACGTTGCACGTTTTGGAGACCATAAAGTAAAACTCTTTGAGCAAATGGCCATCGATTTTGGTAACCCGAATGTTAAAAAATTAGCCGAACTTTATAAGCAAAATTACCGTTGAGATAGCTTTTTCAAGCCTTGTTAAGGCGATTAAATTTGGTGCGCGAGAGAGGACTTGAACCTCCACACCTTACGGCACGTGCTCCTAAAGCACGCGTGTCTACCATTTCACCACTCGCGCTCGCTAACACACCAACTTAAAAGTTAGTGTATAAACCA
>Ga0136611_10000664_pt1 | contig 23133 bp, 27 predicted proteins | sample AntDrymUQ2232306_2_FD_106645 | JGI IMG/M metagenome (GOLD analysis project Ga0136611, IMG submission 106645) | Polar desert sand microbial communities from Dry Valleys, Antarctica - metaG UQ223 (23.06) | ecosystem: Environmental > Terrestrial > Soil > Desert | place: Antarctica: Dry Valley...
GCCGAACATCATCCCGCCCATGAACATCCATGTCATCGGGCCGAAGGCACCGAAGTAGCCCATGGCGTAGGGCTCGTAGGCACGGCCGCCCTGCCAGTAGGGGACCCGCTGCGCTCCGACCATCACCTTGCGAACGTCCGGGTCGGCGCCGGCGCGGACCCGCTCGGCGTCCAGCGCGCAGGCGGGCACGTCGCGTTGGACTCCGTCCGGTGGCACGTAGGGCACGTCGGCGACCGACAGCCCGTGCCGGGGGTCGAAGAAGCAGGGCGGCCGCCGGGTGGGCAGCGGCTCCCCGCCGACCCGGGCGCGCACGCAGGCGACGGCGTAACGACCGTCCTCGATGATCTCGGTGATGTGCCTGATGTCGTCGGGCTTGGTGATGGAGTCGCCGGCGAGCTTGGCGGACTCGTAGGCGTCGAGCGCACGCTGGTAGTCGGCGTTCGCGCCGGCGTCGAGCTCGTGCCCGCTCATCTCCAGGTCGAGCTGTTGCAGGTCCTCGCCGAACGCGGTGATGTCCTCGAAGGCCAGATTCTTCACCGGAGCGACCGCGTCGTCGGCGCGGCGGAGCTCGCGGTCCTTGCTGCGGCGCCCGGCCGTGAGCACGACGGCAGCCAGGGCCGCGATGACCAACACCAGCAGGATCAGATCCATGGTCGGATCCTACGTCGCGGTTGGGAGAACGGAGAGACCCCCGCGGGCCTCGTGCAGATCGTTGGTCGGAGTCGTGGCTCCGGGCGTGATCGCCACCCAGGTCCCGCAGGGCATGATGCTGGCATGACTGCCGAGCCCGGTGCCGAGGGGCCGGCGACCGATCCGCCGGGGCATCGAGACGTCGTGTCGTTGCGCGCCGCGACCCGGGTCTGGTTCGAGATCTCGTTGCAGACCTTCGGCGGGCCGGCCGGGCAGATCGCGGTCATGCAGCGCGCCCTGGTCGACGAACGGCGATGGATCGGGCAGCAGCGGTTCCTGTTCGCCCTGTCCTACTGCACGCTGCTGCCCGGACCCGAGGCCCAGCAGCTGGCGACGTACGTCGGCTGGCTGCTCAACGGGGTCAGGGGGGCCCTGGTCGCCGGGATCCTGTTCGTGCTCCCCGGCGTGGTGGCCCTGCTCGTGCTGTCGGGCGTCTATGTCGCCTTCGGCGACTCCACCCTGGTCGAGTCGGTGTTCCTCGGGCTGGCCCCGGCGGTCATCGCCATCGTGGTGCAGGCGGTCCTCCGGGTTGCCCGGAAGGGGCTGGGCCACCCAGCCCTGGTTGCCCTTGCCCTGGCGGCCTTCCTCGCGCTCACCTTCTTCGCTGTGCCCTTTCCGGCGGTCGTCGCCGCCGCCGCCCTGACCGGATGGCTCCTGGGTAGGCGCGTGCCGGACCTCACCGCGCCTCGCGGGACCGGCGGCGCCAACGGCCCGCCGCCGCTGATCAGCGACGACGCGCTGCACACCGAACGTCCCTCCGGGCGTCGCGCCGCCGTCATCTTGGTGACCGGCCTGGTGCTGTGGTTCGCCCCGGTCGCGATCGCGGCCTTCGCTTTCGGGCGGCACAGCATCCTCGTCGATCAGGGGCTGTTCTTCTCCGGAGCGGCCGTCGTGACCTTCGGTGGCGCCTATGCCGTGCTCGCCTACGTGGCCCAGCAAGCGGTCGACGTCTATGGCTGGCTGGCGCCCGGTGAGATGGTCCGCGGGCTCGCCCTCGCCGAGACGACGCCGGGCCCGCTGATCATGGTCGTCCAGTTCGTGGCCTTCGTCGGCGCCTACCGGGAACCAGGTGACCTCAGCCCCTGGGTGGCCGCTGTCGTCGCGGCGCTGCTCACGACGTGGGTCACCTTCGTGCCGTGCTTCCTCTTCATCCTGCTCGGGGCGCCGTACGTCGAGAGGCTGCGCGGCAGCCGGACGCTGAGCACCGCCCTGGCCGGCATCACGGCCGCCGTGGTCGGGGTGATCGCCAACCTGGCCGGCTACTTCGCGCTGCACACGTTGTTCGCGGACACCGAACGGGTGATGACCGGGCCTCTCGACTTCGAGGTGCCCGTGGTCGGCTCGCTCCAGCTGGCTGCGGTCGCCATCACCGGACTGGCCTGCGTGCTGATCTTCGTGCGCCACTGGTCGGTGCTGCGCACCCTGGGGGTCTGCGCCCTCGCCGGCATGGTGGTCGGCCTGGTCGCCGCCGCCTGAGCAAGCCCGTCAAGGGGACCACGTGGCAGGCTTCGGTCGTGCCAGTGACACGAGGGTTCGGCGGCAGTCCGCGGCGGGGACGACCGGACCGGCTGCCGCCCGGCCAGTACGACACCGGACGCGACTGGCCAATCCTGACCGCAGAGGCCCAGCCACGCATCGATCCGGAGGAGTGGGCCGTCACGGTCGACGGGGCCGTCGAGAGCCCCCGGACCTGGACCTGGCGGGAGGCGCACGCGCTGCCCGGGTCGACGTACTTCGGCGACATCCATTGCGTGACGACATGGTCCATGCTGGACACCACGTTCGGCGGGGTCAGCGTGGACACCCTGCTCGACCTCGCCCGGCCGCGTCCCGACGCGACTCACCTGATGGCGCACTGCGAGACCGGCTACACGACGAACCTTCCGCTGGCCGACGTGACGGACGGAAAGGCCTGGCTGGTCTGGGAGTACGACGGTCGGCCGCTGCCCGCGGAGCACGGCGGGCCGGTGCGACTGCTGGTGCCGCACCTGTACTTCTGGAAGTCGGCCAAGTGGGTCGATCGGCTGGAGCTGCTGACCACGGACCAGCCGGGCTTCTGGGAGCGCAACGGCTACCACGACCGCGGCGACCCATGGCTGGAGCAGCGCTACCAGGGTGACCCGTGAGCGAAGCGGAGTCGCCCTGGACGACCGGCGAGGTGGTCGAGATCGAGCGCATCGGCGACCGCCTGGTGAGGCTGCGGCTCGACGTCGCGGCGCGCGTCGACCACCTGCCCGGGCAGCACTACGTAGTGCGGCTGCGGGCCCCCGACGACTACACCGCGCAGCGTTCCTACTCGGTTGCCTCGGAGCCCGACGACTCGCTGGTGGAGCTGATGGTCGAGTGCCTGCCGGGTGGCGAGGTCTCGGGCCACCTGCACGACGTGGCGGACGTCGGCGACGTGGTCGAGCTGCGCGGCCCGATCGGCGGTTGGTTCACCTGGGCGGGGGAGGCCACCGCGGTGTGCGTGGCCGGGGGATCCGGGGTCGTGCCCGTGGTCTCGATGCTGCGCCACGCGGCGAGCCACGGCCTGCTCGACCGGCTCCGCGTCGTCGCGGTGGGCCGGACGCTCGCCGAGCTGCCCTACTCGGCAGAACTCCTCGACCACGGCGCGTTCGTGGCGCTGACTCGCGAGAACTTCGGCGACCGGGTGGCCGCGCCGCCGTACCCCGACGAGCTCGAGGCACTCGTGGACGGGGTCGAGCGTGCCTACGTCTGCGGGTCCGTCGGCTTCGCGACCTACGCCACGCGGCTGCTCGGGGAGGCCGGTGTCCGCAGCGACCTCGTCCGCATCGAGCAGTTCGGCGCTAGCAGCTGACCGGTGCCGGGTGGCGTTGCGCCCAGGGCTGGGCCTCCTCGAGCTGCGCCGCGAGCTGCAGCAGGTCGCCGTCGGCGCCGAGCCGGCCCACGAACTGGACCCCGAGCGGGAGCCCGGCCGCGGTCCAGTGCAAGGGCACGCTGATCGCGGGACGGCCGGTGAGGTTCGCGAGCTGGGTGTAGGGCACCCAGCCCAGGTTGTCGGCGATGATCTCGTCCATCACACCGGAGGCCGTCAGCAGCTTCCCCGCCCGGAGCCGGGCGGCCACGCGGGAGATCTTCTGGAGCCGGTCGGGAGTCGTGGTCGCGCCGACCCGCAGCGGCGGCTTCGCCAGGGTCGGGGTGAGGAAGAAGTCGTAGTGCTCGTGGAACTCCGCGAGGGCGTGCACGTAGGCGTTGACGTTCTGCAGCGCCCGGAGCATCGGCAGCAGGCCGGTGGCCCGGCCGAGCTCGGCGCTGGCGAGCGTGTCGGCCTCGAAGTGGCTGTCGGGGGAGCCGAGCCGGTCCTTGGCGTCGGAGACCTGGCTGTAGAGCTGGGCGAACCAGATCGTCAGGAAGTCCCGGGCCAGGGCCTCGTCGTCGTGGGGCGGGGACACCTCCTCCACCTGGTGGCCCAGCTCGGCGAGGAGCCGGGTGGCACCCTCGACGGCCGCGATGGCCTCGGGGTCGGGGGAGGCGTTGATCGCCGAGGAGGCCGAGTAGCCGATCCGCAGCGTGCCGGGACGGTCGCGGACCAGGTCGGCGAACGGGACGTCGTGCTGCGCGGCCCGGTAGCCGGACCTCGGGTCGGGGGAGATGATGGCGTCGAGCAGCGCGGCGCTGTCGCGCACGGTGCGGGAGAGCACGCCCTGGGTGACCATCCCGAACATCGTCTCGCCGGTCTGGGGACCGTAGGGGCCCAGTCCGCGACTGGTCTTCAGGCCCACCAGGCCGTTGCAGGCGGCGGGGATCCGGACGGAGCCGCCGCCGTCGTTGGCCCCGGCCGCGGGGACGATGCCGGCTGCGACCGCGGCCCCCGCTCCGCCGGACGAGCCCCCCGGCGTGTGGTCGGTGTGCCACGGGTTGCGCGCCGGGCCCCAGTGCTCCGACTCCGTCACGCCCTTCGCGCCGAACTCCGGGGTGTTCGTCTTGCCGAAGATCACCAGGCCGGCGTCGAGGAACCGCTGGGTGACCAGAGCGTGCCGGTCGGCCACGTCCGCGGCCAGCGACCGGGAGCCGTTGGACGTCGGGAACCCGGCGTACTCCTGGCCGAGGTCCTTGACGAGGAACGGCACGCCCGCGAAAGGTCCGGCGAGCGAGGGATCGGCGGCGCGCCGGTCGGCGACGTCTCCGAGATCGAGGACCACGGCGTTCAGCGTCGGGTTGACCTCGTCGCGGCGGCGCCGGGCCAGCGACAGCAGCTCAGGGGCCGCGACCTCCCCGCGGGCGACGAGGTCGGCAAGGGCGGTGGCGTCGTGCTCGAGGTACTCCTGCGGCTCCATGACGCGGAGGCTATCGGCGGGCCGGCCTGGTCGGCGCGGCCCTGACCGATCTGGCGCCGAGAAACTCTCGGCTGCTTCTCTGGAAGTTTTCTCCCGGACCCCGAGGGCTGATGCAACTTCCCGCACACTCGTGGACACGGGAGTTGCCGCCTGGGTCCGGGTTTCGCCGCCGTGGTTCCAGGCTCGGTCCCTCGCTGGAGCGGTCCCGCCCGACGAGCCTCCTCCCGCACGTCGGGCGGGATTGCCGGCCGACGATTCTCGCGAGAGACCGCGGCGCGCGGAACGGCTACAGCTGGTGCAGCTTGTGGAAGGGGCTGGTGATGCGCACCTTCTGCGACCGGAAGTCGACCGTCACCGCGTTGGCGTCCTCGCCGACGACACGACCCAGCCCATAGAGGTCGTGGCTGACCAGGTCACCGATCTCGAAGTTCTCGATGATGAGCTCGGGCTCGGGCTGGAAGGGACTGCTGGCCAGATGGCGTCGCTTGGGCCCGGGTGATGGTGTCATTGCCTCCAGTATGACCCTCCTGTGGTCAGGACGCAGCATCCCGCGGTGACCGGGCCCCTCGATCGTCGGTCGTCACCCCCGCTGGCGGTCGAAGAAACGCACGGTCCGGTCCATCGCGGCGTTGAACGCCGGCCCGAAGGCATGCCCGTCGTCGTACCACTCCAACTGGGAGTCGACGCCGGCCTGCACGAGGGCTCGCTGGGTCGCCGTCGCCCACGGTGGGGGACAGGTGTCGTCGAAGCGGCCGTGCACCATCAGCACCGGCTCGGTGATCTCGCCGAAGTAGGGACGTGAGGAGTTGTCCCGCCAGAAGCGGGGGTTCTCCGCCGGGGTGCCGTAGCGGCGCTCGAGCTCGTCGCGGACGCCGACGTCCTCGGGATCCTGCATGAACTGGCGGTAGTTGTCGGCCTCCAGCGACGACACCGACGCCCACGGCGCGGCGGCCTGCACCAGGCCCGGCGCGGCGATCAGGGCCTTGAGGATCACGCCGCCGCCCATGGAGCGGCCGAAGAGCGCCACCCGGTCGTCGTCGACCGGGACCTCCCTGGAGTTGCGCAGCGCCTTGACCGCGTTGATCACGTCGGCGCTGTAACCCAACCGCATCCGGTTCTGGTAGTCCGGGTCGTCGTCGGACTCGGCGTGGTTGCGGTAGTCCACGTGCAGGGCGACGTAGCCGCGGGCCGCGAGGTAGCCGCGCTCGCGGGTCATCCCCTGGCCGCGCACGTAGTAGGCCGGGTCGATGTAGCCGTGCGCCAGCACCACCGCCGGGAACGGTCCGGGCCCGGAGGGCACGTTGAGGACACCACTGATCCGGTAGGACTCCTCGCCGCGCGGCGTGGTCGAACGGCTGCGATAGGTGACGTCGTACGACGTGTAGGCCGCGGTCCGCTCGCGCACAGCGCGCAGCGGCCCGACGTCCGCCCCAACCGGCGAGGGCGCGTCGTACTTCCCTGTGGTTAGTACCCACTTTGAAGTAAGGTACTGGCATGAAAGTAAGCACCACGTCTACCCGGCTCGCCGCCGCGTTCCTGCCGGGCGTCCTCGTCGGCCGCTGCCCGACCCGCGAGGTGCTCGACCACGTGATGAGCCGCTGGGCGCCGCTGGTGCTCGCGGCGCTGAGCGACGACGAGCCGCTGCGGTGGAGCGAGCTGCGCCGCCGGGTCGAGGGCGTCAGCGAGAAGATGCTCGCCCAGACTCTGCGCACCCTGGAGCACGACGGCCTGGTCTTCCGCGACGCGCGCCCGGTGGTGCCGCCGCACGTGGAGTACTCCCTCACCCCGCTCGGCACCGAGCTGGTCGCCCACCTGATGCCGCTGCTCACCTGGATCGTCGAGCACGCGGACGGCATCCTCGCCGAGCGCGCCGGGTCGTCGCCCCTGGTGAGCCCGGCTAGCGTGCGCCCATGAGCAGCAGTGTGCCCGTCGCCATCCGGCACCCGACGCCGCCGCTCGTGCGCGGCCTCGACGTCACGGCCAAGGCGGCTCTCGTCCTGCTGCTGGCCGCCGCCCTGCTCTTCCCCGATCTCGGGCACCTGCGCGACAAGGCGGCGGGTGTGCGCGCGATGGGCTACCCGATCGCTGCCTTCGCGGTGCCGATGATCTGGTACGTCTACTGGCGCGAGCGGGCGTCCTTCCCGTGGGTGGCGGACCTGCTCGTGACGCTGACCTGCTTCACCGACACCCTCGGCAACCGGATGGACCTTTACGACACGGTGGTCTGGTTCGACGACTGGATGCACTTCATGAACACGGGCCTGCTCACCGCCGCAGTGGTCCTGCTGACGATGCACCGTTCGTCCTCGCTGGGCGCCACGCTCGAGCGCGCGCTCGCCTTCGGGGTGACCGCCGCCGTGGGCTGGGAGATCGCGGAGTACTTCGCGTTCATCAGCAAGTCCTCCGAACGCAGCCACGCCTACGCCGACACCCTCGGCGACCTCGCACTCGGCTCGCTGGGCGCGGTGCTCGCGGCCTTCGTCATCCACGCGTCGTGGCAGCAGGGCCGGCTGGCCTCGGTGGCGCCCCAGCTCGAGCCGTACGTCGCCCGGGCTCAGTAGGACGTGATCCGCACCGTCCGCCTCGGGGCGGAGCGCGTCGTCCGCGACATGCCGAGCTGCTCGGCGTCAGCGCCGGTCAGCGACGAGTCAGCGAGGTCCGCTGGAGCGGTTCCGGCGAGCCTTGAACGACGTCACCGCCTCGTTGATGCGCCGCTGGTTCTCCGGCTTGCGTGACTCGTCGTACAGCTTCTTGGCGATCCCGACGACGGCGAACTTTCTCAACAGACCCATGCCCGGAACCTAGCGAAGTGCTCCCAATCCGCGCGACCGAAGACGACCAAGGACGACCATGGACGAAAGTCCTCCCAGGTCGGGACCTTCCCGGGGTTCGTCGGTCCCGTCCGGTGGCGATGATGGGGACGAAGCCGACCAGCCACGACATACAGGTGTCACCCCGTGCCCGACCTGCTCATCATCCCCGTCCTGCCCCTGCACGAGCGTTGGTTCGTAGAGCCCCGGGCCGGCGGCGACTGGTCGTTCTTCCTCTCGCCCCTCCCGCTCCTGCTGAGCGCGGCCGTCGTTGTCGTGGCCGTGGTGTGGCGACTGCTGGCGCTGCGGTTCGACCGCCCCGAGCTGCCGCCCTCGCCGGCCTGGCGCGGTTGACTCCCTGGATCCCCCGGCTGCTGGGCATCCACCTGGGAGTCGCCCTGGTGGCGCTGGCCGTGACCGGCGCCTTCCTCGCACCCTCCAACGACCACCTGGACAGCGTCGGCGGCTCCACCCTGCTCCTCGCGGAGGCGGGCCTGGGAGTCTGGTTGATCACGGGCTACCGGCTGCGGCCGGCGGCTGTGCTGGTCCTCGGGCTGGCCCCGGCGCTCGCGCTGGTCGCTGGCCCGACGGCGCTCGGCGAGTCGGCCAACCTGGCGGCCGTCGCCGCGTTCCTGCTGATCGTGCCTCCGGGCAGGGACCGCAACGGAGCGGTCGACGTCTCGGTCGCATCGCTGCGGCCGGCGTTGCTCGTGCTCCGGGTCGGCGTGGGGGTCGCGCTCATCGTGCTGGCCTTCAGCGAGAAGTTCACCAACCCGGCGATGGCGACCGCGACCCTGGAGAAGTACCCCTCGCTCGACGTGTTCGGGTTGGTCGGCATCGACCTGACACCCGCCACGTTCGTGGTCATCGCCGGCGCCGTCGAGCTCCTCTTCGGACTGCCGGTCATCTCGGGGGCGTTCCCGCAGGCGGTGACGCTGGTGGCCCTCGCGCCGTTCAACGCCACGCTGCTGCTGTTCGGACAGACCGAGATGGTCGGCCACCTGCCGGTCTACGGGGTGTTCCTCGCCCTGTTGGTCTACGGCTCCGACCCCCGCACCTGCACCACCGTGCGCTGGCTCCCGACTTGGGCGTCAGCCGGGGTGCGCGACCCCCTCGGCACGCGGGTGGTCGCCTGACGACGCCGAAACCGCCGAAGCGGGAGCCTTTGCTTGGTGCTTCTGACAGCATCGGCTGGTGACGCCCCGCACTCTGAGTCCTGTCGACGCCATCTGGCTCAACATGGAGCGCGCCGAGAACCTGATGGTGATCGAGGCCCTCGTGCTACTGGACGGCCCTATCGACCGGGCCCGGCTCGAGCGCGTCCTGCAGCACCGCGTGGTGGACCGGTATCCCGTCTTCCGACAGCGGCTGGTCAGGCCGCGGCTCCCCGGTGGGCTGCCCCGCTGGGCCGACGTCGCGACCTTCGACGTCGCCGACCACGTTCGTCAGGTGGTGGTCCCGGCCCCGGGGGACGACATCGCGCTGCAGGAGTACGTCGGGGGCTTCCTCAGCACGCCGCTGCCCCGGGACCGGCCCCTGTGGGAGGTCCACCTGGTCGACGGGCTGACGTCGGGGAGCGCGATGTACGTGCGGCTGCACCACGCCATGTCCGATGGCATCGCGCTGACCCGGGTGCTGCTCTCCCTCACCGACGCGGACCCCGACGCACACCCCGATGCGGGACCCGTCGAGGAGTCGGTCCTGGTGGCCCCGGCGGCCACGCGACCGCGCTCGCGACCGGCGAGGTTGCGGTCCGGGATCGGGCTGGGCCTGAAGCTGGGCCTGCAGTCCGTCGGGGTCGCTGCCAAGCTGGTGTTCGCTCGCAACCCCACCACGACCATGTCGGCCCGATCGGGCAGGACGGGCCGGGACAAGTTGATCGTCTGGTCGGACCCGATCCCCCTCGCCCACGTCAAGGAGATCGCGCGGGCCACGGGCACCACGATCAACGACGTGGTGGTCGCGGCGCTGGCCGGCGCCCTCCAGCGCTCCCAGTCGCACCAGGGCGAGCGGCCGGTCGACGTCCGCACCATGATCCCGGTCAACCTGCGACCGCTGGACGAGCCGCTCCCCGCCAGGCTGGGCAACCGCTTCGCCGTCGTACTGCTGACGTTGCCCTCGGGGCTTGCCACGCCGCTCGCCCGGCTCGCCGAGACCAAGCGCCGCATGGACGCGATCAAGGGCTCGCCCGAGGCGGTGCTGACGTCCGCCCTCATCCATGGCATCGGTCTCACCGGCTCGTGGCTCAGCAGGCCGATCGTCAGCTTCTTCACCAACAAGGCGGACGCGGTGACGACGAACGTGCCCGGGCCGCGGGAGCACCGCTACCTGGCCGGCACCCGGATCGACGGCCTGCTGGGTTGGGTGCCCGCCTCGAGCAACCAGACCCTGGGCACCTGCATCTTCACCTACGCCGGCACGGTCCGGGTCGGCTTCAAGTCCGACGCCCTGGCCATCCCCGACCCCGGTCGACTCCTGGCGGGCTTCGTCGCGGAGCTCGCGGCCCTCCACCCCGGCGGCGCAGCCGCGGGGCCAGGCGTGGCGGCCGAGCCTGCACCACCCCTGATCCGAGTGTGAGGCAGCCGTTCGCACGACGGTGATTCTTCCGCCCGCGGTGCAGCTGCGTGGGCGGGCACGATCCAACGCCTCGCCCTGTGCCTGATCGCTTGAGGGGCGGGGCGCCCGCGTCAGGAGGCGATGTCGGGTGTCTCGTCGGTGTCGGACTTCGCCGCCGCGCGGGCGCGGTTCTCGGCCCGGCGCTCGACGAACTTGGTCGCCTGCGCGTCGAGCCCCTCCAGGAACGTCGCGAGCTCCTCGCGGGCCTGCTCGCCGGCAGGCCCGAGACCGGTGCGGTCGAAGAAGTTCCAGTGCCGCAGGATCGGCATGATCACCTCGTCGTGGTGCAACCGGTTGTCGTAGATGCCGGCCTTGGCGATGATCATCGAGCTGCGGCGGAAGCCGGCCATCGTGGCGCCGGGCATCTCGAACCCGATCACCTCGTCGGCGATCGCGCGCACGGTCTCGTCGGGGGCGATCTCCAGCGCCGCCGCCACGATGTTGCGGTAGAAGACCATGTGGAGGTTCTCGTCCTTGGAGATCCGGGCGAGCATCCGGTCGGCGATCGGGTCGTTGGTCACCTTGCCGGTGTTTCGGTGCGACACCCGGGTCGCGAGCTCCTGGAACGACACGTAGGTCACGGCCTCCAGGGCGGTCTTGTCGCCGGAGTCGTAGCCGGACGTCATGTAGTCGATCCGGGCGCGCTCGAGCTCGACCGGGTCGACGCCACGGGTGACCACGAGGTAGTCGCGCATCGCGATGCCGTGCCGGTTCTCCTCCGCGGTCCAGCGCCCCACCCAGGTGCCCCACGCGCCTTCGCGGCCGAAGCGGGTGGCGATCTCACGGTGGTAGGACGGCAGGTTGTCCTCGGTGAGCAGGTTGGTGAACATCGCGGCTTTGGCCGTCTCGGACAGCCGCGACTGCTCGGGGGCCCAGTCCTCGCCGCCGAGGAACGCGAAGTCGCGGCCCTCGCTCCACGGCACGTAGTCGTGCGGGTGCCACTCCTGGGCCATCGAGAGGTGGCGGTCGAGGTTCTCGGCCACCACGGGCTCGAGCTGCTCCAACAGGTTCGTGGGCGTGCCGGTCACGATATCTCCCTCGGTCGACGCGTGCTTCGTCCAGTGTCGACACTACGCCGTGTGCCGGGCGTGCGTCTCTCCTCGACCGCCGGCTCCGGACTCAGCTGTCCGGGTCCGGGTCCGGGTTCAGGTGTCCGTGGCCTGGGACGGAACCAGGTGTCGGGGTCAGGTGTCGGGCGACGATGCGATCGTCCGCGGCTCGGCCCGCGTTGTGCGGTGGATCCGTCGTACCCGTCACGATCGATCCACCGCGCTGCCGGAAAATTCCCCGGTGAGCCGGTGAGCCGGGGAATCTGCGGCCCGGCTCGGCCCCGGCTCAGCCCCGCCACATTGGCGCGACAGGCGATGATGGCGGAGCTGGGCGAGCTCGCCGTCGGTCCGCCGACGTTCTTCGACCTTAAGGACCCCTGGATGGCCGGCCCGCGCTGACCACGTGCAGACCGGTGCCGCGACCGGTCCCGCCTACCGTGCGGCGGGGGGCAGGCGCGAGGCGTCGGCCGCAGTCGCGTCGTACGGCGCCGGGGGGAGCTCGCGCATCTGGAGCACGCACCACGGGCTGACGTCGAGCGACCCGTCGAGCACCCCGGCGCGGAACGCCGCCCACGGCTCCCACCGGTGGTCGGCGACCTCGTCGGGGTCGGGCCGGACCGGTCCGGTGGTGGTGGCGACAAAGACCGGGCAGAGCTCGTTCTCGACGGTGCCGTCGGCCATCCGCACGCGGTAGCGGAACTCCGGCAGCACCAGCGTCAGGTCGGCCAGCTCGAGGCCGAGCTCCTGGCCGGTGCGCCGCCGCACGGCCTCGACGAACGGCTCGCCGGGGGCCGGGTGGCCGCAGCAGGAGTTGGTCCACACCCCCGGCCAGGTCACCTTGTGCCAGGCCCGCTGGGTGAGCAGCAGCCGCCGTTCGGCGTCGAAGACGTAGCAGGAGAAGGCCAGGTGCAGCGGGGTGTCCGGCCCGTGCACACCGGCCTTGTCGGCAGCGCCGATCGCATGGCCGGCGTCGTCGAGGAGCACGACCTGCTCGGCAGTCGTCGGGGTGTTCATGGTGGGGTGCTCATGCCGGTTTGGCGAGCTGGTTGACGGCGGCGTCGAAGACCCGCGGGAGCGCCGCGGCCGAGCGCACCAGGTGGCGGCGCAGCCCGACCGGCCGCGTCGCCGCGAGCAGAGCGTGGGTGAGTAGGTCGTGGCGCCAGGTGAGCCGCCGCCACGTCCGTTCGTACGACGCGGGGTCACCGGCGGCGACCGCCGCGACGGCGGCGCGGGCCTGGGCCAGCCCGCTGGCGATCCCCTCGCCGGTCAGGGCGTCGACGTAGCCGGCCGCGTCCCCGGCGAGCAGCACCCGCCCGCTGACCCGCCGGCTGGACCGCTGCCGCAGCGGGCCCGCCCCCCGGGTGGGCAGGAGCTCGAGACCGGCCAGTCGGCGGGCCAGCGAGGGCAGCCGGGCCAGGTGGTCCTCCAGCGACCCGCGGCGGCTGCTGAGCACGGCGATGCCGACCAGGTCGTCGGCCACCGGGGTGACGTAGGCCTCGGCGGTCGGCGACCAGTGGACCTCGACGCAGCCGGTCCAGGGCGCCGTCGCCACGTGGGCCCGCAGCCCGAACCGGCGCGGGGCCGGCGACGGGGCGTCGAGGCCGAGCAGCCGGCGTACCGGCGAGTGCAGTCCGTCGGCCGCCAGCAGGTAGCGGGTGGCGTCCCCGTCGACGACCACGTGGTCGTCGTGCTGGTCGACGGCGCGGACGGGCCGGGCCTCGATCGGGATGCCCGTGACCTCGACGGCCTCGCGCAGCGCGGTGTGCAGCGTCGTCCGCCGCACGCCGCGGCCAGGGCCGTGGCGGAAGTGGGCCTCGGCGACCCTGGTCCCGTCGGTGTAGCGGATGCCGGCCAGGGGGTGGCCGGGTGGGTCGACGCCGACGTCGGTGAGCAGCGTCAGCGCCCCGGGCATCAGCCCTTCGCCGCAGGCCTTGTCGATCACGCCGTCGCGCGGCTCGCGGACGACCACGTCCAACCCGGCGCGGGCGGCGTATAGGGCGGCCGCCAGGCCGACGGGGCCGCCGCCGGCCACCACCAGGTCCCGCATCAGGCCGCCCCGGTCGGCAGGGTGCGCAGCGCCTCGTCCTCGACCCGGATCCGCACCCTGAGCAGCGCAGCGTTGAGGAACGTGAACACCACGGCGGTGATCCAAGCCCCGTGCACCAGCGGGAGCGCGATGCCCTCGACGACGACGGCGACGTAGTTGGGGTGCCGGAAGAAGCGGTAGGGGCCCCCGGTGACCGGGGCGAGGCCTGGCACCACGATCACCCGGGTGTTCCAGCGCGCTCCGAGGGTGGTGATGCACCACCAGCGCAGTGCCTGGGCGGCGATCGCGAGGGCCAGCATCGACCAGGCCAGGGACGCGGGCACGTCGGGGCGGCGTACCCACGCCTCCACGAGCATCCCGACCAGCAGGCCACTGTGCAGCACCACCATGAACGGGTAGTGACCCTGCCCGGTCTCGCGGCCGCCCCGCTCGAGGGACCAGGCGGCATTGCGGTTGGACACCACCAGCTCGGCGAGGCGTTCGAGGCCGACCAGCGCGACGACGACGGTGAACGCGACGAGGCCGGTCATGCCGGGGCCTCCAGCAGCACCAGCTCCAGGCAGAAGCCGGGACCCATCGCCATCAGGATCCCCTTCGAGCCTGGCGCGGGCGGCCGGTCGCGGAGGGTGTCCTCGAAGATGTGCAGCACCGAGGCCGAGGAGAGGTTGCCGATCCGGGCCAGCGAGTCCCAGGTCAGCTCGACGGCCGAGCGGGGGACCTCGAGCGCACGCTCCAGGGCCTCGATCACCTTGGGGCCGCCGGGGTGGCAGACCCACCAGCCTATGTCGGCGCGGGTGAGGCCCTGGTCGGCCAGGAAGCCGTCGACGTCTCCGCGCACGTGCCGGCCGATGAGTGCGGGCACCTCGGCGTCGAGCACGATCCGCAGCCCGCTGCTGGTGACGTCCCAGCCCATGGTGCGCTCGGAGTCGGGGTAGAGCCGACTGCGCGACGCCAGCACCCGGGGACCGGCCCCGTCGGCCGTGCCGCGGGCGACCACGGCGGCGGCACCGTCGGCGAAGAGACCGCTGGCGACGAGGTTGGCGACCGAGACGTCGTCGCGCTGCATCGTCAGCGAGCAGAGCTCGACGGCCACCAGCACGGCCACCTCCCCGGGGTGACCGACGAGGTAGTCCTCGAGTCGCGCGATCCCGGCCGCGCCCGCGACGCAGCCGAGGCCGACGATCGGGATCCGCTTCACGTCCGGCCGCAGCCCGAGGCGGGCCGCGATCCGCGCGTCGAGCGACGGTACGGCGAGACCGGTCACCGTGGTCGAGATGATCAGGTCGACGTCCGCCGGCACCAGACCGGCGGCGTCGAGCGCTTTCATGAGGGCGTCGCAGCCCAGCCGGACCGCCTCGTCGATGAAGAGGTCGTTGGTGGCGCCGAAGTCGTCGAGGTCGCGGTACTTGTCCAGGGGCAGCACCAGGTTGCGGTGCTGCACGCCGGCGTTGGCGTGGAAGCGGCGCAGCAGCAGCTCGTCGAAGCGCTCGCTGGCGATCACGCTGGCGAACGCGTCGGTGATCTCCTGCTGCGGGTAGCGGAACTCGGGGACGACGCCCCGGACCGACAGGATCTCCATGAGACCTACTTCCGTGCGTTGACGAGGAGTCCGGCGGCCAGCCGGACGGCGAGACGGGGGGTGATGCGGCCGTCGCCGAGGCCGAGCTCGACCAGGGCGTCGAAGGCCTTGGGGTCGCGCCCTGCCGCGTGGATGCCGGCGTCGATGACGCGAGGCGACGCGCTGAGCCGCGCGGCGGCCCAGGTGTGGTGGAGGTGGGTGCCGAGGAGCCGCTTCACGGCCAGGTCGTAGGCCTGTCCGGCGCGGGCCGGGTCACCGGCGTTGAGGGCGGTGGCGGCCGCACGTCCGGCCGCGACCCCGGTGGCGACGGCGTAGAAGATGCCCTCGCCGGTCATCGGGTTGACCAGGTTGGCGGCGTCGCCCGCCAGCAGCACCCGCGGGTCCGACCGCCCGGGGGACCAGCCCGACAGCGGCAGGTGGTGGGCCTTCCAGTCGGTGCCGCCCGCGCTGCTGCCGGGGATCAGCCGCTCGAGCTCGGCCAGCATCAGGTCGCGGGTCGGCCGGTCGTCGCGGTCGGGTGAGAATTCGCCGTACCCGACGTTGGAGAGACCGTCGCCGCGGTCGAACGCCCAGGCGTACGACGGATGACGGCGCTCGCCGTAGACGATCGACTGCACGCCGCGCCGCGCGGGTGGGGTCGGTGCGTAGCCCCGTAGGGCGACCGCGCGGCGACCCGGGGTCGGAGCGGTGACGGCGGCGCGGACCACCGACGAGGCGCCGTCGGCGCCCACGACGACCCGGGCGGTGAGGTCGTCGACGCTCACCCGGTCGGCGGCCACGGCGACCCGGCGCACCCGGTGGCGGCGCAGCACGGCGCCCGCTGCGGTGGCGCGGGCGACCAGGCGGGCGTCGAAGACCGCGCGCGGGATCACCCAGACCGGTCGGCGGAGGCGACCCTCGACGCCACGCCGCTCGTGGCGGAGCTCGAGCCGCGTGAGCGGCGTCCAGCCGGCCATGACGTCGCCTGCACCCACCTCGGCGAGCACGTCGGCGACATGCGGAGCGATGCCGTCGCCGCAGGTCTTGTCGCGCGGGAAGTCGTCACGGTCGAGCAGGAGCACGCGCAGCGCCGGGTCGGCGCGGAGGGCGCCGAGGGCGGTCGCCGCGCCCGCGGGTCCGGCGCCGACGACGACCAGGTCCCAGGTCTCGCCCTCGGTCGGCGGGATCGACGGCGGGATCACAGGGCCACCGCCAGCAGCGCCACGTCGACCAGCGCGATCGCCATCGCCGCCTGGAACGGTCGTCGGCCGCTGCCGACCAACGCGACGACGGCCAGCCCGGCGACCACGACCATCGCGACGGCGACGACCGGGCCCCACGGCAGGGCGGCGACCAGCAGGCCGGTGGCGAGCACGAAGAGCGCGACAGCGAGCCCGGCCACGAACCGGACGCCGAAGCGGGCGGCCAGTCGGTGCGGCAGTCCCGCGATGCCGGTGGCTGCGTCGTCGTCGAGGTCGGGCAGCACGTTGACCAGGTGGGCGCCGACTCCGAGCAGGGCGCCGACGACCGGGAGCCACCAGGCCACGTCGAGGTCAGCCACGTCGACCTCCGGCAGCGCCAGCGACGGGACGGTGGCGAGCGCACCGAAGGCCACGGCGTAGGGCAGCCAGGACCAGACCGTCGCCTTGAGCCGCAGGTTGTAGGCCCACCCGGCCGCCACGCTCAGGAGCTGCGCACCGCCGGGCAGCCAGCCGAGCAGGAGGGATGAGACGAGCGTGGCGTAGAGCGCGATCCGGCAGGCTGTGCGGACCAGGTCGGGGGAGAGGTCGCCGGTGGCGAGGGGCTTGTCCGTGCGGCCGGTTCGGCGGTCGCGGGCCAGGTCGAGCAGGTCGTTGCTCCAGCCGATGCTCAGCTGGCCCGTGAGCACCGAGGCGACGACGAGAGCGGTGGTGGGCGCGTCGAGCCCGACGGCCAGGCAGAGCACCCAGACCATGACGGCGACCCCGAAGGCCGGTCCCGGGTGGGCGGCCAGCAGCAGCGACCGCAGCGCGAGACGCCGATCGGACTGCGCGGGGCCGTCGAGGAGCACCCGTGACCACTCCCTCGGGATCGGACGTGTGTCGGCCCCCGGCGGAGGCTCCAGGTCAGTATCGCCCACAGCCGAGGGGCGCATAGACGAGGTTGTCCAGGGTACGTCCAAGGTCTCGTACCCCACCGGAAGGAACCCATGCCCAGCGTGGAACGCACCGTGACCGTGACCCAGCCGATCGAGAAGGTCTGGGACTACCTGTCCGACTTCCGCACCACCGAGGAGTGGGACCCGCCGACCGTCTCGACCGTCCGCACCTCCGGCGACGGCGGTGTCGGGACGACGTACCACAACGTCTCGAAGCTCCTCGGCTCCGAGCAGGAGGTTGACTACGTCGTCACCGAGTACGTCGTGAACGAGCGCTTCCAGCTCCGCGGCGACGCCGGCTCGATCAAGCTCCTCGACACGTTGACTTTCCACTCGGCCGGGGACCAGACCTCGGTGACCTATCACGCCGAGTTCGAGCCCGAGGGTGCCGCCAAGCTCGCCGAGCCGCTGATGCCGCCCGCGCTGAAGTGGCTCGCCGACAAGGTGGCGGCCAGCCTCGAGGAGAAGCTCACCCGGCTCTGATCCCGGACCGCGTCGGCGGCGCCCACCATCGGGAGGCGCCGCCGGTCGCCGTGCTCGGCGGGTCAGCTCGTCAGCGACGAGGGCAGCAGGCGCTCGGTCAAGCCCCGGCGCACCTCGCCGGCACGCTGCTGCTCCCCGGCGAAGGAGCTGACGACGACGAGCGCCCCGGTGAGCGCGGGGATGACCCACTGCAGGGCTGCGAGCTGTCGCTGCGCGTCGGCCACGTCTCGCGGGGTCGCGGGCGCCGGCTCGGTGGCGGAGTGCACGGGCACTGCGGTGTGCTCTGACACCTTCTTGCCGAGCACCCGGCTGTAGGCGGTGACGCCGAGCGCGGCAACGGTGAGGGCGGTCTTGGCGACGACCATCGAGCCGACGCCCCGCTGACCGGCGATCCGGCTCTTGTTGCCGGCGAGCTGACCGAGGCTGCCGGCCACGTGCAGGCCGATCGCGGCGGCGTTGACCGGCGTCCAGCGGTCCCACCCGACGTTGGCCACGGCGCCCGCGTCGGACGGGGATCCGCTCTCGGCGGCGGCCGGGTTGAGGGCGACCGCGTTCGCCAGGGTGCCTCCGAACCACGCGGCGAGGCCGATGTCGTGGAGCGAGCGGGACAGGGTGTTGCGAGTCATGAGGTGCCTTCCGTCGAGTGCAGAAATGGCTCCGTACCCGCGGGCGGGTCCCCCCATGCCGAGGTGTGACCCAGCCGACGTGACCGAGGATTCCTAGGCGGCGGTGGCGCTGCCGAGCTGGCGGAGCTGCGAGGGCAGGTTGCGCACCGTGGTGCGGGCCAGCCAGCCGTTGGGCAACGAGAGACGCAGCACCTTGTGCCAGGCGGAGGCGACCTGCTTCGGCATCGGGGCCGAGTGGTAGCGCAGCCCGTGGCGCCGGAAGAGCTCGCGCACCCGCGGCGCGATCTCGGCGTACCGGTTGCTCGGCAGGTCGGGGAACAGGTGGTGCTCGATCTGGTGGCTGAGGTTGCCGGCCATCAGGTGCAGCGCCTTGGAGCCCGAGATGTTGGCGGAGCCGAGCATCTGGCGGAGGTACCACTGGCCGCGGCTCTCGTCGGGGCGGACCGCGTCCTGCTCGAACGTCTCGACGCCCTCGGGGAAGTGACCGCACATGATCACCGAGTGGCTCCACACGTTGCGGATCAGGGTGGCAGTCAGGTTGGCCGTCACGGTGTGCCGGAACGACGAGCCCGACAGGGCGGGGAAGATGAGGTACTCCTTGGCCGCCTGGCGGCGGACCTTGCGCAACGTCTGGCGGACGCTGTCGCGGAACTCCGGGGTCACCCCGCGCTTCTCGCGCAGCACCTGGCCGACCTCGAGGTCGTAGGCCGCGATGCCGTACTCGAAGACCAGGGCATTGACCAGGTTGAGCACGGGTTGCGCGAGGTGGCGCGGCTCCCAGGCCTGGTCCTCGTCGACGCGCAGGATGCCGTAGCCGAGGTCGTTGTCCTTGCCGAGGATGTTCGTGTAGGTGTGGTGCCCCTGGTTGTGCGACTTCTGCCACTGGGCAGCCGGCGTCGCGTGGTCCCACTCCCAGGTCGTCGAGTGGATCTTCGGGTCCCGCATCCAGTCCCACTGGCCGTGCAGCAGGTTGTGCCCGATCTCCATGTTGTCGAGGATCTTGGCGACAGCCAGGCCGAGGGTGCCGAGCACCCACGCCGGCCGGTGCTTGCTGCCGAGCAGCAGCGCGCGGCTGCCGAGTTCGAGGAACCGTTGGGCCTTGATGAGGCGGCGGATGTACGCCGCGTCAGCGGCACCGCGGGAGTCGAGGACGGACTGCCGGATGGCGTCGAGCTCGCGACCGAGCTCCTCGACGTCCTCCGCGGACAGGTGCTCGATCTGGTTGGCGGGCTTGCGCTCGATCGCGGTCATCACCCGGAGGGTACCCGGCATCCGCCTTCGGTATGTGATCGACGATGCGAGGAAACGGCATGGCTGCCGGGCCCCTGGGATACGAGCCATTTCCCGACGACCACCTGGGAAGGGCCCCATGCTGACACCGAAGGCACGCGGAGGACTGAGCGACCGCGTCTTCGCCGCGTTGCGTGCCGGTGAGGTGGACCCCGCCCTGACGCGGGTCGCACCGGATCACGCCGACGATGCGCAGATCACCTTGTGGGCGCTGACCTCGAGCGAGAGTTCCTCGCCGTGCTGCGTCGGCGCTTCGTGGCGCCGGAGACGACGGAGCCGTTCGCGGAGTCGTTCTTCGCCTACGTCGAGTCGCACGAAGGACCGTCGATAGCGGTGCACGTCCAGCGCCGGGCCGACGCGAGCAGGTGCTCGACCTGCTGCGCGCCCGGTCGATCTACCAGCTCAAGGAGGCCGACCCCACGACGTGGGCGGTGCCCCGGCTGCCGACTCGCCCGCAGGTGGCGTTGATGGCGTTGCAGTTCGACGAGTACGTCGCCGGCGACCCGGCGCGACAACATGCCCGCCTCTTCGCCCGCGGGATGGAGGCCTGCCGGTTCGACCCGACGTACGGCGCCTATGTGGACGATGCCCCGGTCGAGGTGCTGGCGCAGAACAACGCGATGTCTCTGTTCGGCCTGCATCGGCGCTGGCGCGGCGGCGCCGTGGGCCACCTGGCGGCGTTCGAAGCGGCGAGCTCGATCCCGTCGCGGCAGATGGCGCAGGGCTGCGCCGCCTGGAGATGCCCGAAGAGATCGCGGCCTACTACGACGAGCACGTGGAGGCGGACGCCGTGCACGAGCAGCTGGCGGTCCGCGAGATCTGCGCGCCGCTGGTCGCACAGGACCCTGGACTGACCGAGGACGTCTTTCTCGGTGCCTTCACCTGCCTCGACCTCGAGGCCCGCACCGCCCGTGCGCTGCTCGGGTCGTGGGCAGGATGAGCGTCGAGGACCGGCCCGACGTGATCGTCTGCGCGGGTGGCCCGATCCTGCTCAGGGGTGACCACGTCGTGCAGGACGAGTCGGGGACGACCCACCGCACGACCCGCCCGGTCAGCGCGGTGTGTCGCTGCGGCAGGTCGGGCATCGCACCCTGGTGCGACGGCACCCACAAGCTGGGACCGAGGGCCAGCCGGGTGACCTCCTGACCGCCTCCCGCACTATCGAATCGAGCCGCTGACCTGCCACAATCCGGTCCATGACGAGCGCCGTCCCCGAGGACCTACGGCTCGGCACCGTGCGGGTGGCCGTGGTGACCACCCAGCAGGTTGTGGAGACCGGGATCCACGGCCTGCTGGAGGGTGTGCACGGTGGCCTCCGGATCGTGGCAGGTGGGCCGGTCGACCGGGAGCCCGACATCGTCTTCTACGACGTGATCGGCCTGCACGAGCACGACGGTGCTGACCTCGACCACTGGGTCAAGGAGACGGGCTCCGTCGTCGTGGCCGTGACCCGCGAGCTCCGTCCCGACCTCGGGGCCGCCGCCCTCGAGCGCGGCGCTGTGGGGGCCATTTCCCTGGGCGCCTCCGTCGAGGACTTCCTGGAGGTCATCGAGGCAGCCCTGGCCGGGGACCTCGACGAGAGTCAGGCGGCCCAGGACGCAGAGAACGCCACCAGGCTCGGCTGGGAGGTGGGGCTCACGCTGAGGGAGGCGGAGCTCCTTGGCTATATCGTGCGCGGTCTCAGCAACCAGGAGGTCGCTGACGAGACCTTCCTCAGCATCAACTCGGTGAAGAGCTACGTTCGCAGTGCCTACCGCAAGATGGACGTCGCCAACCGCAGCCAGGCGGTGGCCTGGGGGATCCAGCACGGCTTCACCTTCAATCCGGAGTAGGGATCGCCCCGGTCAGCCGTTGACCCCAGGCCCGCATCCGGACGGGCGAGTCAGCGGGCCTTCTCGATCTGGTCGAGCACCTCGGCCGCGACGTCCACCAGCCGGCGTTGGGACGAGCGGGCCCGGGACCGGAGGAGCGCGAACGCGTCCGCCGTGCCGGTGCCCTCCTGCTGGGCGAGGGCGCCCTTGGCCTGCTCGATGACGATGCGGCTGTTGAGGGCGCCCTGGAGCTGCTCGGTGAGGGCGTCCGCCCGCGTGATGGACCGCTCCTGGAGGAGTGCGATCGTGGCGACGTCGGCGAGCGCCTGCACGACGCGCACGTCGTTGTCCGCGAACTCGCTGTCCGACCGACCGAACAGGTTGAGGGCACCGATCGTCTGTCCGCGCAGACGCATCGGGAAGGCGTGCACCGACTGGAAACCGGCGGCGCGTGCGGCCGGGGCGAAGCGAGGCCAGCGGTCTTCAGCGGTGTCGAGATCCGCGTTGACGACCGGCGTGCCGCTGTTGAAGCAGTCCAGGCACGGACCCTCGGCGTTCTGCAGCTGGAAGAGCTCGAGCATCTTGCCCGTCTCGTTGGACGCGGCCATGTAGCGCAGCTGCCCGTGGTGGTCGGCCAACAACAGCCCGACCGCCTCAGCCCCGCTGACCGCTGCCGCGTGGTCGGTGAGGTTGTGCAGGAAGTCCACCACGTCGAAGTCGGTGACCAACGTGTCGGCGACCTCGACGAAGAGGTCTGATAGGCGTTCGTGGGAGATCATGGCTGCGCGTCCTTCTTCTTCCGGTGTGGGTCCGGGGGAAACGGCCCAGTCATGGGTCCGGTCATGGGTCGTGCCTGTCGTTGGTCAGTGCGAGGCGTCCCTCGACGATGTCGACCGAGACGTCGACGAGGTCACGTCCCGCCAGGAAGGCGTGGCCGCGCATGCGTGCCAGTGCTTCGGGCAGCGCGACCCCCAGCGCCACCATCACCATCCCCCGGGCCTGGTAGATCTCCCCACGGAAACCCAGGGCGCTCTTCAGATCGGAGTCGATCTCGCCGTCGACGCTCGAGGCCGAGCTGTCCAGCAGCATTTCCGTAGCCAGCTCGGAGATCACCAGGCCGCGGGCGACCTCGTGGTCTTCGAGCTGTCGAACCGTGTTGCAGAACAGGCTCAGCACGCCGAACCGGGCCGCGCCCACCCGGAGCGGGAACGCGAACACCCCGACGATCCCGCTGGGAAGCGCGATAGCCATGTAGCCGGGCCAGCTGCCGTCGTACGGGCCGCCGAGCTGCGACACCAGCACCGGCTTGCCCCGCTCGAAGGCGTCGTGCGCCGGGCCTTGGCCCACAGCGAGCTCCACTTCGGCTAGCTTCGCGCTCGCGGTGTCCGAGGCCGCCGCGACTGCTTGGGAACCATCGGCCGATCGCAGGGTGACGACCGCCCCGCTCAGGTGCAGGCCGACCGTGGCGACGAGACAGAGCCGATGGAGCTGGTCGGCGATGCCGCGACCGTCGCGAGATGGTTGGTCGGCCGTCATCGACAGGGCCCACGCTCGTTGCTCGTGTCGACGAGAAGTGTGCTCGTCGCCGGCATGGCGCGCGACCTTCCGCCTAGGGCGTGTCCTGCAATGGTGGAGCGTCGGGTGACCCGAGCATGTTGGTGTGCATGATCGTCATGAGTTGACCGATGAGCAGTGGGAACTGCTTGAGCCCCATCTAC
>Ga0136611_10000665_pt1 | contig 23120 bp, 18 predicted proteins | sample AntDrymUQ2232306_2_FD_106645 | JGI IMG/M metagenome (GOLD analysis project Ga0136611, IMG submission 106645) | Polar desert sand microbial communities from Dry Valleys, Antarctica - metaG UQ223 (23.06) | ecosystem: Environmental > Terrestrial > Soil > Desert | place: Antarctica: Dry Valley...
ATGCCGCCCGGATGCCTGGCTGCGCCCGTAAATCTCGTTCAGATAGCCGATGACCTTGAGTCCCAGGCTGCGATCGCGTCTACGTTGTTCGCTGTTCTGCATATCGTACGCACTTCCGTGCAAGGGTGTCGTTGAACGCAATGATCGGGGTACACCGTGCTTCGATCATCGGCACCACACGCAGGTAAGCAACACAGCCCATTGCTCGTATATCCGCAACCCTCCCGTCCACAACGATGTGATTCGCGCGTCTAGTGCGCTCAATCCTTCGCAGAATGGTGTACGAACCACTGGTTATTGCGGCATGGTCGTGGTACCGTGGCAACAGTTCCTACAACACAGAGCCGCGAGTGTGCTGGGCATGGGCGCGTTGGGCGCTTCTACCTGTCATATCTGAATCTTTGGTGTCCATGCGAACAGGAACTATATCGGTGGTGTGTGGAATCGATATCTCATCGAGAGGAGCCAATCCCTATGGAGCACGAACCCACTCGTATTGACCTCGTTGCCCAGCTACGCGAACAGGCGCTCATGGGGCAAATGAGCCGTCGCTCCGTCTTCAAGCGCGCGATGCTGCTGGGCCTCAGTGCGCCAGTCATCGCTGGCCTGCTGGCCGCCTGCGGTGGTGATGATGATGACAGCGGAGACGAGCCAGTGGCCACGGCACCCGCCGCTCAAGGCGACGCCACTGAGGCGCCAGACGACGCTGAGCCGACCGAAGCGCCTGACGACGCAGAACCAACCGTAGCGCCTGACGACGAGCCGACCGAAGCGTCCGATGCAACCGAAGCGCCTGACGAAGCCTCTCCGACTGCGGCGAGCGGCACTGGCTCGACCGACACGCCAGGCAAGGGCCGTGGCGTCGAGGACCTGCTGCGCATTCTCTATTGGCAGGCGCCGACCATCCTCAACGCCCACTTCTCACAGGGTACGAAGGACTCCGCGGCATCGAGCATGGTCCTCGAACCACTCATCGACGTTACGGCGGACGGCACGCTGATTCCAGTCCTCGCGGCCGCGATCCCGTCTCTCGAAGACGGCAGTGTCGCTGAAGACGGCATGAGCGTCACCTACACCCTCAAAGAGGGCGTCATGTGGTCCGACGGCGAGCCATTCACCGCCGAGGATGTCAAGTTCACCTGGGAGTACACCTCCGACGAGGCTGCGACAACGACCAGTATCTCGACCTACGAGCCAATCGAGAGCATCGATGTCGTCGATGATCTGACCGTCACGATCAACTTCAAGGAGCCCACTCCAGGCTGGTACGCCGTCTTCGCGACCGGCTTCGGCGGACAGATCGTCCCCAAGCACATTCTCGGGGATTTCATGGGAGCGAAGGCACGTGATGCCGAGTTCAACCTGAACCCAATCGGCACTGGCCCGTATGTGGTCGCCGAGTTCCGCCCTGGTGACACGGTGATCTATGAGATGAACGAGAACTATCGCGAAGCGGATAAACCATACTTCAAGGAAGTTGAGTTCAAGGGTGGCGGCGACGCCACTTCCGCAGCACGCGCAGCCCTTCAGACCGGGGAGACCGACTGGGGCTGGAACCTGCAGGTCGAGAAGGCTGTCCTCGTACCAATGGCCGAGGGCGGCGTCGGGTCACTCGTCATCACGCCCGGCTCCAGCGTTGAGCAGATCCTCTGCAACTTTGCTGATCCGAACACCGAGGTCGACGGCGCTCGTTCGGAGCCAACCACCCAGCATCCGTACCTCCAGTTCCTGGAAGTCCGCCAGGCGTTTGCGATGGCGGCCGACCGCGATACCGTCGCTGAAGAACTCTATGGCCCTGCTGGTGAGGCGACATCGAACGTGCTGGTCGCTCCTGAGAACTTTGCTTCCCCGAATACGACCTATACCTTTGACATCGAAGCCGCTGCGGCCATGCTGGAAGAGGCAGGCTGGACAGGGACACCACGCGCCAAGGATGGCGTCGAGCTGAAGGGCATTTATCAGACGACGATCAACCCACTACGCCAGAAGACTCAGGAGATCGTCAAGGCGGGGTGGGAGGAGATGGGTGCATTGATCGAGCTCAAGTCGATCGATGCGGGCGTCTACTTCTCGTCGGATGCCGGCAACCCGGACACGGCAGCGCACTTCTACTCCGACTTCGAGATGTTCACGACTGGACCATCCAGCCCGTATCCGATAGCGTTCATGCCACTCTGGAAGTCAAATGATCCAGCCGTCGACATCGCGCAGAAGTCGAACGAGTGGGCCGGCGGCAACTACAGCCGCTTCGTAAGCGAGGAGTTCAACGACCTGTACGATGCCGCCCTGACAGAGTTGGATCCCGATGCACAGCAGGAACTCTTCGTGGCGATGAATGACATCGTCGTCAACGAATATGTACACATTCCGCTCGTTCATCGCGCCGATGTCGTCGGGGCGGCGAACAAGCTCAAGGGGTATGTACCATCGCCGTGGACACCCGATGTCCGCGACATCGCGAACTGGTACTTCGAGGAATAGATCAGGAATTGGCTCCCTGATAGTCGCAACGGCTTCTGGTCCTAGACCAGAAGCCGTTGCTTGATGCACGCAAACGAACTCGACGGTTTGAGCAACTCAACGACCGAATGGATACGCTTCACGCTACCCGGCATTGCAACGCATTACGAATGTGCGAGAACGTATGACTAGTCAACTCAGCAATGTCGTGATATACAGTCACGTACGTTCCTGTAACACAGCACCGCCAGTATGCCGACATTGAACGCTTTCCGCGCGACAGACCGTCATACTCTGTGCTGTGTCGAAATGGGGAACAGGAATGGCCCGATGTTGGTGGTGTATGGAAATAGGTAGCTCATCGAGAGGAGCTAATCCCGATGAACCAGGAGTCCACCCGAATTGATCTGGTCGACCGGCTGCGCGAGCAGGCGCTTATGGGGCAGCTGAGCCGTCGTTCAGTCCTCAAGCGCGCCATGCTGCTGGGACTCAGCGCGCCGGTCATCGCCGGACTGCTCGCCGCCTGTGGCGATGACGACGATGAGGGAAGTGAAGAGCCAGTCGCAACGACCCCTCCGGGTCAGGGCGACGCAACCGAGGAACCCGAAGCCGAGCCAACAGAGGAGCCGGGAGAGGCAGAACCGACGGAAGCACCGGACGCCGAGGCCAGCCCAACGGAAGAAGCAGACACAGAGGCCAGCCCGACCGCTATGGCTGAGACCGAGACTGAGGTTGAGCCAGGCATGGGACGCGGAGTTGGAGACATCGTCCGCATTCTCTACTGGCAGGCACCGACGATCCTGAACTCCCATTTCTCACAGGGCGACAAGGACACCAGCGCCACCAGTCTCGTGCTTGAGCCGCTGCTGACGATTACCTCCGAAGGCGTCTTCGTGCCGGTGCTGATCTCGGAGATTCCGTCGCTCGAGAACGGTGGGCTGTCCGAAGATGGCACGAGCGTCACCTACAAGCTCAAGGAAGGTGTCGTCTGGTCGGACGGCGAACCGTTCACGGCTGAGGACGTGAAGTTCACCTGGGAGTGGATTTCCGACAAGGACACCAGCGCGACAACGTTCGCAACGTATGACATCATCGACAACATCGAAGTCATCGACGACCTGACAGTCACCGTGACGTTCAAGGCTGCGAATCCCGAATGGTTCGGCCCGTTTGGTACATCCTACGGTGGTCATGTGCTGCCGAAGCACATCATGCAGGACTTCATGGGCGCGGCGGCCCGCGACGCCGAGTTCAACCTGAACCCGGTTGGAACCGGTGCCTACAAGGTGTCCGAGTTCCGGCCTGGCGACGTGGTGCTGTACGAGATCAACGAGAACTACCGCGACGAGACCCGTCCGTACTTCCAGCAGGTCGAACTCAAGGGTGGTGGCGACGCGACCGGCGCGGCGCGGGCAGTACTGCTCACTGGCGAAACCGATTGGGGCTGGAACCTCCAGGTTGAGAAGGCCGTGCTCGACCAGATGTCCGCCGACGCTGAGACTGGTGAGCTTGTCGTCAACCCTGGTCAGAGTATTGAGCGCATCCTCATCAACTTCGCCGATCCGTACACCGAGGTTGACGGCGCACGCTCTGAGCCATCGACGCAGCACCCATTTCTCACGGAACTGGAAGTGCGCCAGGCGCTTGCCATGGGCTGTGACCGCGATACAATTGCCAACGAACTGTACGGGGCGGCGGGGCAACCAACGGCTAATCTGCTCGTCTCTCCGCAGCCCTTTGTGTCACCAAACACGAGCTTCACCTTCGATACCGCAGCCGGTGCGGCGATGCTGGAAGAAGCGGGTTGGACTGGCGATCCACGCTCCAAAGATGGCGTCGAGATGAAGATCCTGTATCAGACGACGATCAATCCGGTTCGCCAGAAGACCCAGGAAATTGTCAAGGCAGGCTTGGCAGAAATGGGCGTGCCGGTCGAACTCAAGTCGATTGACGCTGGTGTCTTCTTCTCGTCGGACGCTGGTAACCCGGACACTGGTGCCCACTTCTACGCCGATTTTGAGATGTTCACGAATGGGCCGGCCAGTCCGTATCCGATTGCCTACATGGCGAACTGGAAGTCCAGTGACCCAGAGGTGGACATTGCCCAGAAGGCAAACGACTGGTCTGGCGGCAACTACGAGCGCTGGGTTAATGAGGACTACAACGTCCTGTACGAGCAGGCGACGAAGGAACTCGACCTGGATACACAAGCCGAACTGTTTATCGCGATGAACGATCTCATTGTCAATGAGGTCGTTGATATCGCGTTGGTGCATCGCAACGCGGTCAGTGCTGCGAGTAGCAATCTGCGCGGCTACGAGCCTTCGGCCTATGAAACGGATATCTTCGATGTCGTGAACTGGTTCTTCGAAGAGTAACCAGCCACGAAAACATTGCAGGGTTGGCTCCCTGACTCGCGAGACGGCCTCCGGTCACCGATCGGAGGCCGTCTCCATATCTCAGATGATCGCGTGCCAATGCGTAGAACTCACCAGTCAGTGATCCCCGACCCGCATCACCCATCATCCGCGTGGCACAGTTAGCCAAGCATGATGAGCCGCTGAGGATGAGGGCATGGCATGGTTGAACGACGCTACGACGCGGTCATCGTCGGTGCGGGGCCGAACGGGCTGAGCGCCGCAATCGAACTGGCAGAGCATGGGTGGTCAACGCTCGTCGTCGAAGCAGCCGACACGATCGGCGGCGGCGCACGGTCAGCGGAACTGACCCTGCCGGGCTTCACCCATGACGTCTGTTCAGCAATTCATCCGCTGGCGCTCGCCTCGCCCGCCTTCCGTCGTCTGCCGCTCAATCGCTTCGGCGTCGAGTTTATCCAGCCGCCCACGCCACTCGCCCATCCGTTCGACGATGGCACGGCGGTCAAGCTGGAGCGTTCAGTAGCGACGACCGCGGCGGGTCTTGGGGCAGACGGCGCAGCCTGGCGCGAACTGATGACACCACTGGTCCAGGATTTCAATCGGATCGTCGCTGGAGCGCTTGGCCCGGCACGCATCCCGCGTCACCCGCTGGTGCTGGCGCGCTTCGGACTCCCTGCGCTCCGCTCAGCCTCAGGACTAGCTGAGTCACGATTTGAGGGCGAACGCGCCCGCGCGTTGTTCGCAGGCATGGCTGCGCACGCGATGATGCCGCTGGAGTCGCTTGCCACAGCCGCCGTCGGACTCATGCTCGGATTGTCGGGCCACGCGGTGGGCTGGCCAATCGTGCGAGGCGGATCGCAGGAACTGATGGAAGGGCTGACTGGATACCTGCGCGCGCTCGGGGGCAACATCGTCACCGGCTGGCGTGTCACGTCGTTACGGGAGTTGCCAGCAGCGCGCGTGGTCCTGTTCGATCTGACGCCGCGTGGCCTGCTCGATATCGCCGGGGACGCGCTACCCGAGGGCTATCGTCGTCAATTGCGTCGTTACCGCTCCGGCATGGGCGCGTTCAAGCTCGACTATGCGCTCGATGGCCCTGTACCCTGGCGGAGCGACGCGTGTTTGCAAGCAGGAACCGTGCATCTCGGCGGCACTTCAGGAGAGATCGCAGCGTCAGAACGTGCTACCGCACGTGGCGAACATCCAGAACAACCCTTCGTGCTGGCAGCGCAGCAATCGCTGTTTGACCCCAGCCGCGCGCCGGAGGGCAGGCAGACGCTATGGGCCTACTGTCACGTGCCGAACGGCTCGAAGATGGACATGACCGAACGCATCGAGGCACAGATCGAACGCTTTGCGCCTGGTTTCCGCGATCGCGTCATCGCCCGGCACGCAATGTTCCCGAGCGACCTCGAACGCTATAACGCCAACTACATCGGCGGCGACATCAATGGCGGTATGCAGAATCTCCGCCAGCTCTTCCTTCGTCCCGCCCCACGCCTCGACCCCTACGCTACCCCGAATCCGCGCCTGTTCCTGTGTTCCTCCGCCACCCCACCCGGCGGCGGCGTCCACGGCCTCTCCGGCTACTTCGCCGCCAAATCAGTGTTGCGGAGCAGGTGACCCTTCGACAGGCTCAGGCTCAGGGTCGGCGGGGTGACGGGTGATGGGTGATGGGTGACGCGATCGTCGTCACCCCCGTAGGGGGCTGCTTACTGCCCCCGGCGTCGCGAGACGATCGTTCGGGTGAGCGAAACACCGCAGGCAGACATCGTGGCTACCGGCCCGGCTGCATCGGTAGCTGACGCGTCTGCCGCCGGTGTCGGTCCGTCCAAACGTCTGTCTCGCGACGCCGGGGGCAGCAAGCAGCCCCCTACGGGGGTGACGACGATCGCGTCACCCGTCGCAATAGGCATAACAATGGGAGACCCTGGGAAGGTCCGCCCGTGGGAAGGGTTGGAAAGGAGAGAGCATGGAGTGGGCGTCAGCGTCGGTGCTGACTGGATATCTAAAGCATCTCTTGCGCCTCTCACTCGAACGATTGACTGCCGTTCCAACTCACTGTATGCTCGGCATTAGTCAATCACTGACTATTCAACGAATGAGGTGCAGGCATGACACACGTGTTTCGAGTCCCCCGTATAGCGTTGTGGCTCCTGCTGGTTATGGTTCCGCTTGTCGCGTGCGGTGGCGGTGGTGGCGATAGTGGTACCAGCGGCGAATCTACCGATGGCGCTGACCAGTCCGTCGTGACATCGCCAGACACGAATGTCACCGTCTTTGCAGCGGCATCGCTGACGGACGCCCTTGGAGAGATTGGCGAGCGGATGACGGAAGCGAATCCTGCCTTTGATTTCACCTATAACTTCGCCGGATCTCAACAACTCGTCACCCAGTTAATCGAGGGCGCGGACGCTGATGTGTTCGCCTCCGCGAACGTCAGTCAGATGACCGCTGCGCGGGAGGGCGGCGTCATCAACGGCGACCCAGTCGTGTTCACGCGCAATCGTCTTGCGATCGTCGTGCCGCTTGACAACCCTGGGGGAATCACTCAGCCCGCCGACCTGGCGAACGACGACCTGAAGATCGTCGTGGCGAATGAGGCAGTGCCGGTTGGAACATACACGCTGGAGATGCTCGACCTGATGAGTGCTGACCCAGCGTTTGGCCCCGACTTCCGAGCGAACGTTGACGATAACTTCGTCTCCGAGGAAGATAACGTCAAGCAGGTCGTGGCCAAGGTCCAACTCGGCGAGGCGGACGCCGGTATCGTCTACGTGACCGACATCACCAACGACGTTGCCGAAGACGTGACCCTGATCGAGGTACCCGCACAGTTTAATGTCATCGCTGAGTATCCGATCGTTCCTGTCGCTGGCGGCAACACGGAACTCGCCCAGGCGTTCATTGCCTTCCTGCTCTCCGACGCCGGACAAGCGATCCTCGCGGATCACGGGTTCACGGCGAGGTCGTAGATCGTAGATGGCAGGCTCGATCCTCCCATCTACGACCTATGCCGCCTCACGCCCTGTATACTCAGTGCCTGACTATCAACGGGAGGGACACGGCATGGCAATTGAGCATACCCTCCTCGGATTGCTGGAACGCGAGCCGCGACATGGCTATGATCTGGCGCGAGAGTTCACTGGCGGAACGGTCCTCGGCGAAATCGTCCACCTTGAGCCAAGCATGTTGTACGCCTACCTCAAGAAGCTGGAGGGGAGCGGACAGGTCCGCTCGGTCGTCCAGACCCAGGGATCGCGACCGCCACGCAAGGTATTCGAGCTGACCGATGATGGCGAACAGGCGCTCGTTGCGTGGCTGACCGAGCCGGTCGAGCACACCCGCGACTTGCGGCTGGAGTTTCTGCTGAAGCTCGCCATCGCCCGCGAGCGTCCAGGGACACCGGACGCAGATGCGGATGCGGCCATCGCGCGGCTCATCGAGCGACAGCACGCGGTCTGCGATCGGTTCGTGGAATCGCTGAAAAGCCAGCTCGCCGATGAAGCGGACGAATTCAAGCGGCTCGTGATCGAGATGCGGCTGGCTCAGAATCAGGCGCTGCTTGACTGGCTGGCGCGTGCCCGCGAGCGAGTCAGCACCTGATGCACAGTTCATCAGCCGCCGAGACCCGCCCGACTGGAGCGCAGGTCGAGGACGGTCGGGTACGGCGGCAACCTGGGCGAATGGCACGTTCGCCGCGCCTGATCCTATGGCTGTCCAGTTTCGTCCTCATCGCGTTTCTCACGATCCCATTGGCCGCAATCTTCATTCGCGCGCTACCTTCAGGAGAGATCGGCGACGCCCTGCGTGACCCGGTTGTGCGCGAGGCATTGACGCTGTCGTTCCTGACAACCGGAGCAACGCTCATCATCGTCATTGCGCTCGGCACGCCCGTCGCCTGGCTGCTGGCGCGCTATGGCTTTCGTGGCCGTGACGCGCTGAGTACCCTCATCGAACTGCCAATGGTGCTGCCGCCCGCCGTCGCGGGCGTCGCATTGCTGATGGCCTTCGGACGCCGTGGTGTCTTCGGCCCGTTCCTGTCGGATACGTTCGGTATCGAGCTGCCCTTCACGACCGTCGCAGTCGTGCTGGCACAGGCGTTCGTCGCCGCTCCGTTTTATGTCAAGTCAGCCCAGGCAGGCTTCGCGTCGGTCGATCCCGAACTGGAGCACGTTGCGGCGACGCTGGGACTCTCCCGCGTCAGCACCTTCGCGTCGATTACGGTGCCACTGGCGTTGCCAGCCCTGCTCGGTGGCGCGGTCATGGCCTGGGCGCGGGCTTTGGGAGAGTTCGGCGCGACGATCATGTTCGCTGGCAACTTCATCGGACGCACGCAGACGATGCCGCTCGCGATCTATCAGACGATGGAATCCGGCCAGCTCAACGCAGCGCTCGTCCTTTCTGGCATCCTCGTGATCGTCTCTTTCACCGTGCTGATCGCGTTCAAGTGGCTCGCGGGCTACGCGGCCGGCGGTCGTGTCCGCTGATGCTGCGGGTGGATATTCGCAAGCGGCTCGCAACGATTGATCTGGACATGCGCTTCGAGTTGGCTGGAGACGTGCTGGTGCTGTTCGGCGCGTCCGGCTCCGGGAAGAGCATGACGCTCAAGATGATCGCCGGCATCGAGCAGCCTGACAGCGGGGTTATTCAGGCAAACGACCTGTTGCTGTTCGATCGTACAGCCGGGATAGGCCTACCACCTCAGACACGCCGCATCGGCTACGTCCCGCAGAACTACACCCTCTTCCCACACCTGACCGCTCACGCGAACATCGCCATGCCGCTCCGCAAGGGACGAGGCTGGCCGTCGGCTCGGGCTGACGCACGGGCGAGAGAGATGCTGGCACTCGTCGGCCTGGAAACGCGCGGCGCGGCGCGACCGCATGAACTTTCCGGAGGACAGCAGCAGCGCGTTGCACTGGCCCGCGCGTTGGCGATCGAGCCGGAGGTGCTGCTGCTCGATGAACCATTCGCTGCATTGGACGCGCCCATCAGGGCCGAGCTGCGGGCCGAGTTTCGCGACATCCAGCATGCGATGCGTATCCCGACCATCTTCGTCACCCACGACCTGGAAGAGGCCGTCGCGATCTCACATCAGATGGCGGTCGTCGTCGAAGGCAGCGTCCGGCAGATCGGCCCCGCCCGGAGCATCCTCGACCATCCCGCCGATGTGCGAGTCGCCGAACTGGTGCAGTCGCGAAACCTCATCCCGGGCCATATCGCCCGCACAGGAGAGGGCGCGGACGCGGTTGTCAGGACAGCCCTCGGCGATCTACCGTTGCTTGCATCACCCCTTGCTGACGGTACGGCAGTTATCGCCGTGATCCGTCCGGAGGCGATCCAGATTGCCCGCGAAGATTGGCAGGAGAATGATCTGCTTCTCACAGGCACTGGCGTTCTCACGGCGTCCGTCGATCATGGGACGCGCGTTGTCGTGGTGATTAATGTCTCAGGCCTGTCGCTCGAAGCCAGTCTTTCTCCAACTGAAGCCCGCCAACTTTCGGTCGTGCCCACCAGCTGCTTCCGCATCGCGGTTGCACGTACCGACATCCATGTGATTCCGTTGACACCATTATCGAATCCACCCACTGACAGAACTGACTGAACTGGCTGAACTGGCTCCTCACGACTCCAAATCGTGACGAATGTGATACGCCATTCAATGCGTCGGCGTGTTACACCTGTTCCAGGTGATTTGCGAACGTCGATCCGTGCCGATTCGACCAGTTGTCGCATCGCGCATCGCATTTGTGCCGAGAGGCACGAGTCATTACGACAACAGGTAACGAGACAACGGTATGAGTTCCAGCAGCGAGGTCGCGCGCCTCACCCAACCAGCCAGCCCCAGCCAGAATTCAGCGACGGTGACAACCGCCGCCGATGGCCGCTTTCGCAATTTCCTCGAACACCAGCCCGATCCCGCGTTCGAGGTCGGGCTGGATGGCACGATCCTCTGGCTGAACAGCCACGTCGAGGAGCTGATCGGCTACACCCGTGCCGAACGTCTCGGAGAGTCGTTCTCGGGACTGATTGCCTCTGAATCGCTTGACGAAGTGTGGCGACAGTTCGGCAAGATCACTAGCGGAGCGTCGGCGGCGTTCGACCTCGTGGTGCTGCATCGCACCGGTGCGCGGATCGAGCTCAGCGTGAACGCCAGCCCGATGATGGACGGGGACGAAGTCGTTGGCGTCTATGGCACTGCCCGCGATGTCACGGAGCTGCGGCGTGCATCCCGTCGCAGCGCCGAACAGTCCGCCCGTTTTCAGGCACTTGCCGACTGCTCCGCCGCGTTCGCTGGCACGCTCGATCTGGACACGGTGTTCACCACCGTCGCCGGTAAGGTCAGCGATGTGCTTGGCGATCTGTGCATCCTGCGGCTCGTGAGCGACGATCGCGAGTGGCTGGAGCCAGTGGCGTCCGCCGCCCGCGACGACGCAACGGGCGTGCGCTATGAACCGATTACGACGAAACGCGTCCACGTTTCCGAGCGGATCATTGGTGCCGTCATGCGGACTGGCGAACCTGTCCTGATCCCTGTCATGGATGTCGCGGATATCCGTGCGCGCTTCGATCCCACCTATGCACCACGAGCTTCCGGCGAACTCGCCAACAGCATGTTGATCGTGCCGATGATCGTACGTGGTGAGACGATCGGCACCATCGCGGTCCTCAGCGTGACCCCGGGGCTGCACTACACGCTCGATGACCAACGCTTCCTTCAGGATCTGGCCGACCGAGCGGCTCAGTCGGTGGACAACGCACGCCTGCACCGCAAGACACGCGAAGCCGAAGTGCGCTATCGCGCGCTCGTCGAGCATCTGCCAGCCATGACCTACATCAGTGCACTCGATGAGCGAATCATGTCGGACGAGTACATGTCGCCACAGATTCTCGATATTCTCGGCTACACGGTGGAGCAGTATCTCGCCGACCCCGATCTCTGGCTGCGAATCACGCATCCTGATGACCGCGCTCGCGTTGATGAGCACATCGCCCAATCAATACGCGATCGGACGCCGATAGATATCGAGTATCGGATGTTCCGGCGTAATGGTGAGCTATGCTGGCTGCACAGCCGCGCTTCCATCGCGATTCAGGATGGTCAGCCGCTCTGGTGGCAGGGCATCGTCTTTGACATTACCGACCGCAAGCACGCGGAGGAGGCTCTGCATCGAAGCGAGCAGCGCTTCCGAGCAGCATCAGAGGCCAGCTTCGACGCCGTCATCATCATCCAGGCCCTGCGCGATGGCGTTGGAGATGTCACCGATTTTCGGTTCGTCGAGGCCAACAGTCGATCCAGCCTGGTCCTGCGTCGTCCGCTCGATCGGGTCATCGGCGCGACCATGCGGGAGTTCTACGAGCCAGCCTCAGCGGAACGCTACATCGAATCCTATCGCTCGATTCTCCAGTCTGGCGAACCTTTGCAGGAGGAGTACACGCTGGTCCTCGCCGACGGAACGTCGCGCTGGTATCAGCAGCAGACAGTCCCCATGCCCGGCGATCTGCTCGCGCTGACCGTCCACGACATCACCACGCGCAAGCAGACCGACGAAGCGTTGCGCGAGGCGGAAGTGCGCTACCGCACGCTCGTCGAGCACATCCCGGCGATCACCTTCATCTCATCGATCGATGAGCCATCGCTGGCCATCTATATCAGCTCCCAAGTCGAAGAGCTGCTGGGCTATCCGGTCGAACGCTGGCACACCGATCCAGCATTCTGGGGTTCCCTGATCCATTCAGACGATCAGGCCACGTCTACCCGTGAGAACGATCGCACGAGCGCGGCCATCGAGCCAATGGATATCGAGTACCGCATGATCGCCCGTGATGGCCATGAGGTCTGGATCCGCAATGAAGCCGTGCCGGTCCATGACGCTGGAGGGACGCCGCGCTACTGGCTCGGCCTGCTGACCGATATCACGGTCCAGAAGCAGACCGCCCTTGAGATCGGCTTTCAGGCGCAGCTGCTCGGTGCCGTCGGCCAGGCGGTGATCGCGGTCGACACCAACAACCGGATCATCTACTGGAACCACGCGGCGGAAGTCATGTACGGCTGGACGGCAGCCGAGGCCATTGGAGCCAGCGCCAGCATCATCACGCCACTAGATGTCGACCTGGAGCAGGCCGAGCGCATCATGCGCGCTACGTGCTGGCGATGCCTGGTCGGGCGAGTTCACCGTCCAACGCAAGGACGGATCGACCTTCCCCGTCCTGGTCTCGAATTCAGCGGTATTGAACGAGGCTGACGAGATCGTCAGCATGATCGGAGTGTCGGTCGATATCTCCGACCGCAAGGCACTGGAACAACAGCTCCAGCACCAGGCATTCCACGATGCGCTCACGCAGCTGCCGAACCGCCAGTTGTTTACCAACCGCGTCAACCATACGCTCGCGCGCGCGCGTCGCCACGCGAGTCCGTTGGCAGTGCTGTTCCTCGATCTCGATAACTTCAAGGTCGTCAACGACTCGCTCGGTCACGATACCGGCGACCAACTGCTCATCGCGGTTGCCGAACGATTGCGGGACTGCCTGCGCGAGGAAGACACGGCCGCTCGCCTCGGCGGTGATGAGTTCGCGATCCTGCTCGAAGACCTCGCGACGCCGGACGCCGCCAGCGAGGTTGCCGAACGGATCATGGCGGCACTGCGCGCCCCGTTTTCCCTCGGCACCTTTGAAGTCTTCGCCGCAGCGAGTATTGGCATCGCGATCAACGATGGTACTGCGGAATCAGCGGACGCACTGCTCCGCGATGCCGATGTCGCGATGTATCGTGCCAAGCGTGGCGGCAAGGGGCGCTTCGCCCTCTACGAGCCAGGCATGGGTGCCACTGCTGTCCAGCGGCTGGAATTGGAGAACGAGCTTCGCTACGCGATCGAACGCGACGAGCTGACGCTGCACTACCAGCCCGTCTATGACATCAGCTCGGACCCGAACGGATCGCTCACCGGGCTGGAGGCGCTGGTCCGTTGGCAGCACCCGACGCGTGGCCTCATTCCACCTGACGACTTCATCCCGATCGCCGAGGAAACCGGGATGATCGTCAGCCTGGGCCAGTGAGCCATCCGGCGTGCCTGCCGTCAGATGGTTAGCTGGCGGCAAGAGTGCCCGGCTGCCCCGTGGTTCGCGGTCAGCGTCAACTTGTCAGGACGCCAGTTCACCGACCCGCACCTCGTCGAGGACGTGACGCTGATCCTTCAGGAGACCGGGATGGAACCGTTGCGGCTTATCCTGGAAATCACCGAATCGGTCATGATGGACGACGTATCAACGGCAGTCGTGACGATCGAGGGGCTACGGAAGCTCGGCGTGCAGCTCGCTATCGACGACTTCGGCACTGGCTACTCGTCGCTGGCCTCGTTGCGTTACCTGCCGGTCAACCATTTGAAGATCGACCGCTCCTTCATCGATGGACTCGGCACGGAGACCGACGACTCGGTCATCGTCTCCGGCATCGTCGGCCTGGCGCACGGTCTGCGCCTGTCGGTCGTTGCCGAAGGGGTCGAAACAATAGAACAGCTCTCCCAGCTCCGGGCACTTGGCTGCAACTACGCCCAGGGCTTCTTCTTCTCTCGCCCGCTGCCAACCGCAGGCATCTCCGATATGCTCTGTTCCATGGTCGATACTCCATAATCAAGACCCCGAACTGAGGAGGTTCAGCAATGATCTACGCCATTGCAACTGCGGACCTTCAGCCAACTGCGGCGGCGAACGTTCAGCAAGCCGCCGAAGTCGTAGTTGCCGCATTTCGTGGGCAGGTGCATGGATGGCAGACCCTCGATGCGGCACTCGAAGAGGTACAGGAATCGTTTGGCGAAGGTCGGCTCTCGCTCGTCGCGCTCGATGCGACAGGTCGAGTTGTTGGCTGGATCGGCGGAGTGCGACAATATGAGGGTCACACTTGGGAGCTGCACCCTCTGGCCGTCCATCCGGACACGCAGGGGCACGGTGTCGGTCGTGCACTCGTGACAGCACTGGAAGACCGCGTGCGCGCCCTCGGGGGCCGCAACCTCTGGCTGACGACGGACGACGGACGCGACCTGACAAACCTGGACGGCGTTGACCTCTACCCGACAGTCATCGACCATCTGCGGACTCTGCGGGACACTGGGGGTCACCCGATCACGTTCTACAAGAAGTGCGGATTCACCGTCACTGGCGTCATCCCCGACGCCTACGCTCCTGGTCATCACGAACTGGTTCTGGCGAAGCGGCTGGTGGGAGAGCGGAGGTGGGAGGTTCAAACTCACCTGCTCTAACCCCTGACGTGCAACAATCCGCGCGGGTACTGAAGAGGATGTGGCCGGCGGGATGGTGACCTGACGGTGCGCCGGTTTGTGGCATCATCCAGATACAGTTCATACCACGTGACAATCGAAGAGGTGAGGGTATGCGTTTTCTGCTGCCGCGCGCGGTCACGCACGAGCACCCGATCCTACGCGCCGAATGTCACTGACCGCGACTTGTCCGGGTTGACGACGACACCGCACCCCTGAGACGCGTCGCCAGCGCCCGATTTCGATTCGATAGTATCTTTGAGTTGAACATCACGAATGTGCATATCAAGGATTCGTCGACGAAGGACACGGTTGTTCGAGTGTCAGCAACGAATGAGATCGAGTGACGATGCAGATACAACAGACAACAGTGAGGGAATGGCGCCATCGGCAATCTATCGAACGGGGATTCGACATCGCCGTGATCTTCGCCGCCATATGTTCGATCCCGCTGGTGATCGAGCAATTGCGCGGTCGAACGAGTCTGGCGACTTCAATCGCCGACTGGATCATATGGTTTATCTTCTTCCTGGATTACGTCGTCTCAATCCTCTTTGCCGCGACGCGCATGCAGCATGCGCGTCGCCGTTGGCTGAACCTCGTCATTGTCGTCGTGTCATTTCCGACTCTACCTCACGTACTATCGATATCGCGCCTCGTACGGCTATCGCGCTTGTCAGTATTGCTTCGCCTCATCCTTGTCGCGCTCCGTGGAACGGACGCACTTCGCGATATCTTCGCCCGACGCGGTCTAATGTTCACAGTCCTTCTAACTACGCTGATTATCGTCATCGCGGGGCTGTTGATGTCGTTGCTGGAACCAGAGGTCGTCAAGGGAGGTTTTGGTTCCGGTGTCTGGTGGGCAATCGTCACAACATCAACGGTCGGCTATGGTGATATCTCTCCCACAACAACGACCGGGCGAATTGTCGCGGGAGTGCTAATGCTCGCAGGCATTGGACTGGTATCGACACTTGCCGCCTCGACCGCAGCCTATTTTGTGGGGACGACAAGCATGAGCGAGCTACAGGATGTGACAGAGCGGATTGAACGAATCGAGCATCTCCTTATCGACCGGCACGTCGGAGACGAACGAATCAAAGATTCATGAGCGGCGGCGCATATTTCGCTGTTGAGCATCACATCATCCTTCATCTGAGCATTCTGGCTGACTCGATTGACGCGTCGACGCCAGGCAGCGACGTGTATGCTTCGGAATCGTCGTAGCAGACCGTGTTCGCCAGGGGGAATCGGTGTCAGAGAGCCAGGCCAGCCTCAGCAGAGAACTCGAAGCGCAGATCGAGGAAGAGCGCGCGCGGCACGATATGCAGTACCGCCGAGTGAGTGCCGACGACGATCTCAGCATGAAGTACGGCGCGGAGTTCGCGCCGAGCGACACGCGCGCCGCCCTCGTGTACGCCTTCGATCAGCTTGGTCCGCTGCCGGGCAAGCGATTGCTGGAACTTGGCGGCGGGGCTGGCTGGCACGCCAGCATGCTCGTCTGGCGCGGCGCGCACGTTGTCACCACGGATGTCTCTCCAGTCGGACTGGAGATTGCCACGCGCCGCTTCGCCGCCAACGGAATGCAGGACCGCACTCAGGTGCTGGTCACACCTGCCGAGTCGATGCCATTCGCGGATGCCGAGTTCGACTGCCTGTTCGGTGTGGCCGTGCTGCATCACCTCGACATGGACCTGGCTGGCCCAGAGATCGCACGCGTGCTGAAGCCAGGCGGACGGGCCGTCTTCCTGGAGCCGCTGTCCGAGAACCCGGTGCTCGACTTCGTCCGCGACTACGTCCCCTACCCCGGCAAAAAGAGTCCGAAGGGTCATCGCGGCGTCACCTACGACATCATTCACGATGCCGGGCGACATTTCGCGCGTACGTCCGTCCGCCACTTCTACCTGACCTCGATGATCAACCGCGCCCTCGGCCAGGACATCGCCATCACCCCTTTGGAAGCGCTCGACACCGTCCTGCTACGCGCCTTCCCAGCCACCCGCAAGTTCACCCGCCACGTCGTGCTGACCTTCGAGAAATCCCCGTAGGGTCGCGGCTTTCCGCGACCCGCGTTGTCTGGCACATGCACTGTGGTGCATTACTCAGGATGACAAGGCCAGCGGCGACCCTACGGAGGGGGCAGTGCTGAACAGATCTTATTCGTGTGTGACCGTCGCGAGGTGGCCGAAGCGCAGGTTGCCGTCGGTGTCGTAGAGTGCCGGGTTGCGTGGGACGAAATGCTCGTCGAACTGTGGGTCGGCCATCAGATTGCCGCCGCCGTCCTGGAGCAGTGGGTCAGGCTTCAGGTTCCCTTCCGAGTCCCAGGCGACGTTCTCGCTGACGATGTTGCCGGTGCCAGCCAGATGGTAGGTGCCGACCGAGTAGTAACTGTCGCCAGCCGTCACCATGATGTTGCCGTAGATGCGATTGTTGTATGCGTCATACGACACAGCGGTGTTGGCCGAACCGTTGCCGACCATTGTGTTGTAGCGCAGGATGACGCCGCCCGGCACGCCCTCTCCCGGATTCGGGTTGCCGAGCTTCACGGCCCGACCGTTTGGAGACCCGACCATCAGGTTGTGCTCGATCACGCCATTCGTCCCGTCTGAAACGTACATCAGGTGGTCCTGCGAGATGTCGTTCGACGGCGCGGTATCGTGAATGTAGTTATGATGAATCCGATAGTTCGAGACGCCATCACCGTTGATGAGCATGGCCGCAAAGGAGCGCGCGCCCCAGATCTCGCTCTTCTTCACCTCGAATCCAACGCCGCGATATAAGCGGTACATGTGCTGGCTGCTGTCGGTGAAATTCTCATCCCAGGTCACATCGATGTTGTCGAACGTCCAGTAGTCGGCGCTCGACAGGTGCAGGATGCCCTTCAGCACCGGATTCTCCCCCGGAAAGGCCATGACGGTAATGCGCGCATCGGGCGTGCCCTTGGCCAGCGTGTCCGAGCCACTCATGATCGCCTGTTCAACGTACATACCGTCGCGCACCATCAACGTTTCACCCGCTCGCACCTGTCTAAGGGCGTGACTGAAGGTGCGATATGGCGCGTCCTGGCTGCCCGAATCCGCATCGGAGCCTGTCGTCGCGAGGTACTTCGCGTTCGCCGGAACCTGCGCTGGCGTCGGTGCCGGATCAGTCGGGCTGGGTGGTGCCACTGGCACTGGCTGGCTTCCTCCCTGAATCGGCGTGGGCGACAATAGCGGCCCGTCGGCCAGAATCTCGGCTGCGGACACGGTCGCCGTCGTCATCCCGATCGACAGGATAAGGACAGCAAGCAGTAGCCGGAAGGATACCGTCAGCAACTTCTGGCAACGGACGATTGACGGTGAGGAACAGACAGGTGTGCGAAACATTGCGACCAACCCCCCGGCCACCTGAACAACAGGTGTTGCCGTTACATGAAATGCGGATCTGTGTGCCGAGTGGGGCTGGCGCTGGAACCGAAAGCTGGAGGCGTCATCCCACACCCTCAGCGTAGGTTGCGAGACGCTCTGGAGCTATGCGGAAATGGTCGGCTGGTACCAGGCCATTCCGGGCTATGACTCAGGGACACGCTGGCCAGGGACCCTCAGGTACAGGAGTCATGGGGAGAGGGGGTGACCTGGGTACGCGCCGGGGGATGTTCGAGGCGTGTTGGTGCAAACCAGCATGATGTTGGTGCTAACCAGAATGGGTTGGTGCCACGCGGGAGGAACCTTACCCCCCGGCCCCCTCTCCCGCGACGAGAAGGGGTGTCGGTTACGTCGTTGGTCTGGTCCGATACGACGTACGTCACATACAAGTCACCCCCTCTCCTCGCGGGAGAGGGGGCCGGGGGGTGAGGTTCCTCCTTCGCCTATTCGGCTCGACGTCCCTACCGCGTGCCAGCCAGATGCCCCCAGCGCAGGACGCCGCTGCTGTCGTAGAGGGCGCGGTTTGTCGGGCGGTAGTTGCTGTCGAGTTGGGGGTCGAGCTTCTGGTTGCTGCCGCCATCGCTCAACGGGGTCCCCGGGGCGATGATGCCATCAGATTGCCACGCAACATTGTTGGAGATGACGTTGTTGCTGCCGGTGAGGGTGAACGCGGCCACGCTCGTCCAGGCCGGACCGGCGTTGACCATCACGTTGCGATACACCTGATTGTCGTGCGCGTCGTATGAGAAGCCGATATTGCCGGCGCCACTGTTCACGATCGTGTTGTAGCGCACGATCAGGTCGAAGGGCTTACCACTGCCCGCAACCGGCGAACCGACCTTGATGCCGCGGCCATTCGGCGAGCCAACCAGCAGGTTGTATTCGATCACTCCCCGCGATCCTTCGCTGGCATAGATGAGGTGGTCCTGATTCATGCTGTTGGACGGTTGAGTGTCGTGGATGTACATGTGATTGATGTTGAAGTTGGTGGCATTGTTCGTCAGCAGTAGCGCCGCGAACGAGCGCGCGCCCCACAGCTCAGCATTTCGGTAGATCATGTCATGATCGCCGTAGAAGCGCACCATATGCTCCTGCGTGTTGACGTAGTTAGGATCCCAGGTGACGTTGATCCCGTCGATCGTCCAGTAGGTCGCGTCCGACATCCAGAACTGTCCCTTGATGACCGGACGCTCGCCAGGGTACGCCTTGACGGTGATACGCGAGGACGCCGTGCCAGCCGTCAGATCCGTTCCGCGCAGATGGGCACGCTCGACGTAGGTGCCACCGCGTGCATGGAGTGTGTCGCCAGGGCGGAGACGCTTCATCGCGTGCTCGAACGTCCTCCAGGGCGCGGATTGGGTGCCAGCGCTGCCGTCGTTGCCGTCAGGAGCCACGAAGTAGCCGCTGAGCAACGAGCCGCCATCGGTCTGCACGACCAGGACCGGCTTCGTCGTCGTCTCTCGGCTGGCAACGGAGATCGTCGCGCCACTCGTCGTCTGCAACGCCAGACTATACCTGCCGGGGCCTGAGATCAGCGAAGTGACATCCATCACGTCCCAGACGCCATCACGCACGACACCAGAGCGTGCAGCCACCGTCGAATTGACGAATGGCCTGGTGTTCCAGGTCATCGAATCCTCGCCCCACGACGTGTTGCCGACTCGATGGACTGTATAGCCGGTGTCATTCGAACTGGTCGCCATGACGCGCAGCATGACCTTGCTGTAGTTGGCGGGCAGCTTGCTCAGATTAAACTTGAAGAATACCTTCATAACTGGTGAGCTGGCGGTGCGGAGGCGTGTGTTGGAGCCAAAATTACTGGTTCTGCTGTCTCCAGCGACATAGGTGTCAGCCACAGTCCCGAAGGGGATGTATTGCGTCGCGGCGGACGCGCTGTGCGGTCCGTCGAGGCGTGAGATGACCGGCAGATTCAGCGACAGACACAGCACAACAGCGATCGAGAACGCGGCGAATATCCGCGCCAGCGAAACCGGCGTGTTAAACATGACCAACTCCGATGATGTGACGATTAACCGTACCGCGATCCCCACGCACTACGGCAGCGGCGATCCGCTGGACTTATGGTGAGTCACCCACGTCATGCGGGACATGACTCGCTGGTACTGAGTCGCGCATAGGACTACTCCCACTCCCTCCCCGCGGGCGAAAGCATCCGCGCGACTCGCCAGACCTGCTGGATTCGGTTCAGTGTAGCCCAGCACCCCCGAAACGGCTATTCCAAGCCGCGCCGTCCTCGCCCGTTACTGGCGCAGCGGAGCACAGGCGCGCAACAATTCCAGAATGCTGGCGGCGCTGTCGTCCGCCGTCATCGCCCGGACGACGGTTTCGTCAAGCACCGCCTCGTGCCTGGCGATCCCTGCCTGTAGAGAGGCGGCATCCGGCCCGGTGATACATGTGTTGCAGGCCGATACGCCCATGCGCTCGAAATGGGCGGCGTACTTCGGAAAGCTCCCGTAGCGACCTGATTCTTCCTCCAGCCGTGCCTCGGCCTGCGGCAGCAACGCGCAGCGCACGTACGCCATCAATGCCGGACGCGGGCGACCGGACTCCTCGGCGGTATCGACCACGATCTCGCCGGAATGGAGGGCGAACGAGGGGATGAGCCAATTGAACAGCACTCCATCCGCCGTCTTGCCAGCCAGTGCGCACATCCTTGGCCCCAGTGCCGAGATCGCCACATGGCAGGTCAGACGCTCGCGCAGCCCCGCGAGGCCATCGAGCACGAGCGCCAGCCCTTTCGGATCGCTTCCCGATCCAACGCCAAGCAACAGGCGGTCCTGCGGCAGCTCCACACGAAGTACATCATCCGCGATCGCCTGTGCCGGACGCCGATCGAGCGGAATGACGCCAACTCCGAGCTTGACGCGATCCGTCACCTCAGCCGCCGCCGCCAACGCGGCCAGCCCGTCCGCGCCCGGCGTATCGTTCACCCAGAACGACGAATACCCCAACGCCTCCGCCTCAGCAGCCACCTCCCGAATGACATCATGCGCCACCGCCGCTGCCACCCCGAATCCTCGTGCCATCAGTTACTTGCCCTCCCACGTCCCACGTCCTACGACCCACGACCTACCTGACGAGCATGGTACGTCGCTTGCATCTACCCGTAGCGGAATCATTATGTCTGCGGACCGATCGTCCTGTCGTCCATCGTACGGGGAGAATACACAATGAGCGCGAGCAGATCTGCGGAGTCTGTCGAAACGGACCACGAGAAGACCGGTGAAGGCCGTCCACCATTTATGGAGTTGGCGAAGGAGACGTTCAAGGAGTTCAAAAGCGACGATGTGCCGGAAGTATCCGCCGCAGTCGCCTACCACACCATCTTCGCCATCCCGCCCATGATCGTCTTCATGATCTCGATGGCCGCGCTCATTAACCGCGTCACCGAGGTTCCGGTCGCCGAGCGTCTGATCGACATCATTAATCAGCGCGCTCCCGGTGACACAAAGGAACTGCTTGAATCATTAGTCACAAACGCAATTGAGCAAGCCAGCGGCGGCGCGGCCTTCACCGGCATCCTGCTCTCGGCGGCCATCGCGCTCTGGTCCGGCTCGAATGGCATCGGCGCGTTCGTCAAAGCCTTCAACCGCGCCTACGACGTTGAAGAGACCCGCGGCTTCGTCAAAGCCAAGCTCATCAACGTCGGGTTGACGCTGCTGGTTGGCGTGCTGGTGGTTGCTGCCGTCGCCCTCTTCATCTTCGGCGAGAACATGGGAAGCTGGATTGCCGATCAGGCCGGACTTGGTGGCGCATTCGAGATATTCTGGCGCATTCTGTCCTGGATCCTCGCGCCAGTCTTCATCGTATTCGTCCTCGCTGTGCTCTACTACTTCGGTCCAAACGTCGAACAGTCATTCAAGTGGCTATCACCGGGAGCGGTCGTCGCGACCGTGCTGTGGCTCGCCATCCTGATCGGCTTCCAAGTCTATCTCTCCTTCTCGAATCCTGGTAGCGCCTACGGCACGCTTGGCAGCGTGGTCGTCCTGCTCTTCTTCCTTTACGTCTCTGCTATCGCATTCGTCACTGGTGCCGAAGTCAACGCAATCATTCAACGTCGGTACGATGAGAAGACAGTTGAAGATCTGGCAACCAGTCCTGAGAAGACCAAGCACTCCGAAGACCATGAGAAGGCAGTCGAGCGTGCCGAAAACATGGACCAGCGTGACGGGACGGATATCGCTGACAAGGCTCCAGATACCAAGCCGAAGGGTGTCGGCGGGCGCATGGCCGCCGGTGCCTGGTCACTCGTCCTCGCCTTCGTTATTGCCCGCTTCCGCCGCCCTTCACGGGGTGAGTGACGGAGGGGCTGTAGGCCAAAGGTTCGAGGGGTAACGGCTCCGAATCGAATTAGTTAGGTGGCGAGCACGTTCCTGTATGAAGCGCAGACCTTGGGATGAGCGACGGCATGCCATTGAAGTTGGGGCGCTTCTAACAACCAGAATGGCATGCCGTCGCAATCTCAAACGGTAGCTAGCCACCTTAGAGGGTGTTATGCACTTTGCGAACTTTCGATGTATATCTTTGATCGCGGCCAATCAGCGTACGTTCGCGATGTTCTGCGTCATCCGGTGTCAGCC
>Ga0136611_10000666_pt1 | contig 23108 bp, 27 predicted proteins | sample AntDrymUQ2232306_2_FD_106645 | JGI IMG/M metagenome (GOLD analysis project Ga0136611, IMG submission 106645) | Polar desert sand microbial communities from Dry Valleys, Antarctica - metaG UQ223 (23.06) | ecosystem: Environmental > Terrestrial > Soil > Desert | place: Antarctica: Dry Valley...
GCCGTGAGCGCGCTCACGGCCAGAGCGTCCTCGTCATGACCAACCATGCGCGGGACGCCGCGCTGCTGGAGCGTTGCAGGGCACTGGGCGCCGACGCCGTCTACCACAAGGCCATGGAACTCGACAGCCTGGTGGCGCGCTGCATCTCACTGGCCGAGGAGAAATCGGACACCGCCCACTCCTGAATTCGACGCATGGGAACGCTTTATCTGGTGCGCCACGGACAGGCCTCATTTGGCGCCGATGACTACGATGTCTTGAGTCCGCTCGGACGCAAGCAGTGCATTCGGCTCGGCGAATATTTTGCCGCCAAGGGCATCCGGTTTGAAGCCGCGCTGACCGGCACCCTGAACCGCCAGCGCCAGACCTTCGCCGGAATTTGCAAAGGCATGGATACTGCCCTGCGGGCGCTACCCTGGGAAGGATTGAACGAATACGACAGCGCCGCGGTGATTGGCGCATTTCATCCCGGCGAGATCGAAAAAGCCGACACGCCCGAGCTGTACAAAAATCACTTTCGCCTGCTGAAAGCCGGTCTGACGCAATGGATGGCCGGTAAAACCAGCCCTGCGGGAATGCCCAGTTACGCCGGATTTGTCGCCGGCGTCAGCGATGCGCTGGCGTATGTCCGCAGCCATTGCGACGGCCATGTGCTGCTGGTCTCCAGCGGCGGCCCGATTGCAACCGCGGTAGGCCAGCTTTTGGGCCTTAATGCGGAAACCACCATCGAGCTGAACATGGGAATCCGCAACACCTCGGTGACCGAATTGGCTTTCAGCCCCAGGCGCTGCAAGTTGGTGACATACAACACCCTGCCTCATCTTGACGCAGCGGAATACGCCGGCTGGGCGACCTATGCATGAAACGCCCAGACGCTTGGGCAACAATTTTTTTGATGGTTGAAGACAACCCGGCAATGCCGATTTTCAGGCTTGCTCGATAGCCGGCAAACAAAGATACTTTGCGGCACATGGCAGCGACCCACACCTCAAGCCCGCGCATCGGCGGCATTTTGTTGAACAGTGCAACGGCTGCCGCGCAGGCTGCGGACAGCCGGCGCCTGCTGGCGCAGCTTGTGCAACTCGAACTGCGGCACTGCGTTGAGGTGACAAACGCCGTTTCGTCGCACCCGGGCGGCTTTGCCACCCGTTTTGAGCTGCGCAAGGATTTGGCAGAAGGCTGGGCGCCCGGCTATGACACGCTGGGCCTGACAACGCAACTGCATCTCGACACCGAACACCGCACGGGCGATCTGGAGCGCGAAATCCTGCTGGCGATGTTGCTCGGGCCGTTGGCGTTCGAGTTTCCCAGCCACGCGGAATTCGCCAGCAGCGTCCGGATGCGCCGCAATACCGTGTTGAACGCTCGCAAGACGGCGCTGGCGTTTTACACCGCCGAAGCGGACCGGCCCGAGGACTGCTGGACCTATGACGACGAACGCGGTTTCACCGTGCGGCCCGGCCAGGCACTGATTACAGCGCTGCAAAAAGCCACCCAGCCTGAGGCGTCGGGCAAACGCTACGCCTTTTCCTGCTACCGCGCCACCGAATACGTGATGCTGCTGGCCATTGCCCAGGAACTCGAAATGAGCAACCCGGCGTTGCTGGCGGACCTGCAGCGGCAATGGGAGCACCGGGCGCTCATGTCGGAAGAGTTCCGGTCGGTGTTTCTGCGTGAACACGGCTCGATGCAGGAGCCGCTGCCGCATAGCTACTTTGTTCCCGGAGACCGCGTTTGGTTTCGCAACCCCGATCCGCATTCGTGCAATGCGACCGGCTACGAAGGCTCCTGGGTGCTGTACTTGGGCGGCGGGCTGTTCACCAATTTCTGGACAACGGACCCGCACTACACCTTCCACGGCAAATGCCTGGAAATGTTCCAGTGGCGCCATACCGCCTACCACGACGACAGCGGCGCGGTGCGCATCGACGAAGCACTAGTCACGGCGCGCCTGAATGCGCTGGCGAGCGACCCGGTTCAGACGGCGCAGATTTTGCAGTTGATGCTGCGTCTGCGCGAACCAGAGAGAGGCGCCGGTTCGGGCGGTTGCCTGGACGCATCGCGCGAATATCCGCGTTGGGTTTGCCCGAAGACCTCCGACCTGATGCTGCCAACATGCGCGCAGCAGCCGGATTCAAGCCAGCCACCCGTTTTGCTACTGAATTAATAGCTACTAACGCCTGTCCCTATTGCGTAAACAGCATTTTTTAACCGGTAATTCAGCCCGCGCATCATAAAAGCGGCATCAGGTAGATGGCGCCCATGCCGGCCAGGCCCTGCACCGTTACGTAGTGCCACAGCACCGCGGTGTTGTCCAGCGTCGAACGCGCGTCGGCCCGCAGCCTGCCGGCCCAGCTTCGGGCGCAGACATACCCGCCCATTACCGCCAGCACCGCGACGTGAAAGCCCTGCCAGGCCAGCAGCGCGGCAACGGTCGCGCTCCAGGCGTTCGCGGCAGGCCGCAGCCCGGCGAGGTGGTGGCCCCAGCCCTCCACACCTAACGCTCCGAGCAGGCACAGCATGGCCAGCAGCACCAGCAGCCAGACCCCGGTTTTGAGAGCCCGGCCCAGCAGCGCCTGCGCACCCGCCATGGCGGTCGAGCCCGCCAGCAGCAGCAGCGCCGAGGCCACGGGCCAGCCCCACCGCGGCACGCTGGCGCCCGGCGGCGGGCACACTTCCGCGGCCATCGACACATGCACATGCGCGAACACCAGCGACGCAAACACGGTGGCATCGACACACACCAAAATGACCATGGCCCACCACGAATGCGATGCGCGGCCGCGCGCGCCCACCGGCACAAAGACGCCGTCGGCAACCTCGGCACTGGCCGCATGCGGCGGGTTGTCGGTCTGCCACAGCCAGACGACGATGGCAGCCACGGCAATGACGCCGCAGGCAAAGGCAATGGCGACCAGCTCGACCGTCAGCAGCAGGAAAAAGCCCGCCGTCCCAATTGCCGCGATAAAAGGCCACCAGCTGTCGCCCGGCAGTACCAAAAGGTGGCGCGGCACGGCGTTGCGCCAGCTCGTCACCAGCGTTTCACGCCCGCCCGAGTGGGTTCCGGGAAGCCAGTGCCGGCCCGCCGCCACTTCATCGGCTAGCGCGGGCCGGTCCCACAGCGGCTCGCGCGAGGAAATTTGCGGGATGCTGCGAACGCCGTAATCGCCCTGGGGCAGCCACTCCAGCGTCGGCGCGTTCCACGGATTGCCGTGTTCTTTCTTCTTTTTGAAAACGACCCGCGCCGCATCGACGAAAAACAGCAGCACGCCGAGCGCCAGGACAAAAGCGCCCACGCTGGACAGCAGGTTCAGGCTGTTCCAGCCCAGGTCGCCCGCATACGTGTAGATGCGGCGCGGCATGCCCAGCAGGCCGGTGATGTGCATCGGGAAAAACGCCAGGTTGAACCCGCCGAACATAAGACCGAACACCCAGCGCGCCAGCCGCTCCGACAGGCGCTGGCCGTTGAAGACCGGCGCCCAGTAGTAAAGCCCGGCGAACACCGGAAACACCATCCCGCCAATCAGCACATAGTGCAAGTGCGCGACGATGAAATAACTGTCGTGCGCCTGCCAGTTGAACGGCAGTACCGCAACCATCACGCCGGTCAGGCCGCCGAGGACGAAAATGAAGTGAAAGCCGAGCAGGAACAGGGTTGGCGACAGCATCCGCACGCGGCCTTTCCAGAACGTGGCGATCCAGGCGAACACCTGCACCGCACTGGGAATGGCGACGGCGAAGCTGGCTGCCGAAACGAACAGCATGGCGTAGCGGCCCAGGCCGGCGGTGAACATGTGGTGCGCCCACAGCAAAAAACTGATGACGCCCACCGCCACCAATGCGGCAACGATGGCGCGGTGCGCCACCAGCGGCGTCCTGGCCATCGCCGGGACCATCATCGAGACCATTCCGGCGGCCGGCAGGAAGATGATGTACACGTCGGGATGGCCGAAAAACCAGAACAGGTGCTGCCACAGCAGCGGGTCGCCGCCGCGCGCCGGAATGAAAAACGGCCAGTCGAAAGCCCGCTCCAGCTCCAGCAGCAGCGTACCGGCGATGATGGCAGGAAACGCGAACACGATCATGAAGGCGGTCACCAGCATGGCCCACGCAAAGACCGGCATGCGGCCAAGGGTCATGCCGGGCGCGCGCGTCATCAAAATCCCGATGATCAGCTCGATCGCCCCGGCAATCGCCGAGATCTCGATGAAGCCGATGCCCAGCAGCCAGAAGTCGGCGCCCAGCCCCGGCGACTGCTCCTTGCTGGTCAGCGGCGGGTACATGAACCAGCCGCCGTCGGGCGACACGCCAAAAAAGATCGTGCAGAAAAACGCCAGCCCGCCAATCGCGTAGGCCCAGAACGCGTAGGCCGAAAGGCGCGGAAACGGCAGGTCGCGCGCGCCCAGCATGGCGGGCAGCAGGTACACGGCAATCGCCTCGACCACCGGCACGGCGAACAAAAACATCATCACCGTGCCGTGCATGGTGAATACCTGGTTGTAGGTCTGCGCGCTCATCAGGGCGCTGTCGGGCAACGCCAGCTGCGCCCGCATCATCAGCCCCAGCACCCCGGCCAGCACGAAAAACAACAGCGAAACCGCGATGTAAAAAAGGCCGACCTGGCTGTTGTTGACGGCGGAAAAAAGACGCCAGCCGGTCGGCGCTTTCCAGGCTTGCTCCAGCGCCTGCAGCTCGCCGTGCGGACGCGGCAGGCTGGAAGGAAGTTTTTCCGCTTCGCCGGTCATTGCAGATGTTCCAGCCAGGCAGCCAGTGCGGCCAGCGTGCCGGCGTCCATGTCGCTCGATGAAGGCATGCGCGCGCCGGGCTTGATCGCCTGGACGTCGGCCACCCAGTGCGCCATGGCGCCGGCCTGGTTGCGCAGCGTTCCCGCGCCCAGGTACAGACGGCTGCCGACATGCGTGAGGTCGGGGCCCAGCCGGCCTTCTTCGGCGACGCCGCGCACCGCGTGGCAGGCATTGCAGCGCTGCGCCACAAAGGCCTGCCGGCCGCGTTCCAGCAACGGCGAAGGGGGGTTTGCGGCAGTCAGTGCCTGCGCCGCCAGCCAGGCGTCGAATTCGGCGGGCTGCTTGGCCATCACATGCAGCGCCATGCGGGCATGCTGCTCGCCGCAGTATTCGGCGCACTGCCCGCGGTACACGCCGGCTTGGCGGGCCTCCACCAGCAGGTGGTTGACGCGGCCCGGCACCATGTCGACCTTGCCCGCCAGCGCCGGCACCCAGAAGCTGTGAATGACGTCGGGGCTGTTCAGCCCCAGCCACACAGGCTTGCCAACAGGCAGGTGCAGCTCATTGGCCAGCGTGACGTCCTGGCCGCTGGCCGGGTCACGGTAACGCACTTCCCACCACCACATGTGGGCGGTGATGCTGACGAGAAGCGCATCGGGCGGCGGCGCCGCCAGCCAGCCGGGTGTTCGCCCGTGGCTGTAGACAAACAGGCTCGCCAGCACGGCCAGGGGAAAAAGAACACCACCGCCGATGATCCAGCGCATCGGGCGCACGGGCCGCGCGTCGGCTCGGCGCGACACCGCCCAGGCCAGCAGACCCATCACGCCGATAAAAATCAGCGCCGCGCCGGCAAACAGCACCCAGCTCAGGCTGGCAATGGTGCCGGCGGCGCCGCCTGCCGGCGAGAGCACCGACTGCAGCTGCGCCAGCGCCGGCGCTGCAAGCGCACTCATTCCAGGCTTCCGAGGTAGGCGGCCATGTCGCGCGCATCGTCCGCCGACACACCCATACTGGGCATGAGAGTCCCCGGCACCAAGGCGGAAGGCTGCATGATCCAGCGGGCCAGTACGTCCGGGCGGTTCGGAATGTGGCCGGCAATGTAGCTGCGCTTGCCGAAGGCTTGCAGCGAGGGCCCCCAAGTGCCCCGCGCCGCGGCAACGCCAGGAATCGAATGGCAGCTGCCGCACTGGTACTGCGTGAGCAGGCGCTGGCCGAGCGATTTGTCGGGTGTCTTGTGTATCGCGTCCGGGGGCGTGCCTGCGGCCGCTACGGCATCACAAGTTGTTGCAGCGAGACACAGCAACCACATCCCCAACGCTGACCCCTGCCCTGCGACCGGCGAAGTTTGGCGCTTTGGCCCAGGCTCAAGAGGGATGACGGTGCTGACCATTCGTCTGATTCTTCCGCAGCGGCGCGCAAGTTCATGCAGGACGGCGCCGATACTTGGCCGCCAAAACAGGGCATGACCGCACAATGGCAACTGCCATGAAACCCGCCCTTGCCGTGTCTGTCGCCGCTACCCTGCTGACTGCCGCGGCGGCCGTAGCAGGCGTGGCAGTGATCTACAGCGGCGCCTACGACGTTGGCGCCACCACTCAGCACTGGCAGCCGGTGTACTCGCTGCTGGAGACCACCATGCGCTATTCGGTTCGTTTGCGCGCCCGCGGCATCGAGCCGCCAGACCTTGACGAGCCGCAGCGCATCGTTCGGGGCGCCGCGCTTTTTCGCGACCAGTGCGTTCAGTGCCACGGCGCACCGGGCGTGGCGCAGGGCGACATCGGCAAAAGCATGCAGCCGCTGCCCGGACCGCTGGTGGACGCCCTGCAGCGCTGGCGCGCGCGCGAAATCTACTGGATCACACGCCACGGCATCAAAATGAGCGGTATGCCGGCATGGCAGTTCAGGCTGGACGACTCGCAACTGTGGGACGTCGTTGCCTTCGTCCAGCGCCTTCCCGCACTGACGCCGCAAGCCTATGCCGACGTGACGCAAAGCGCACGGTCCGCAGGCACTGCGATTGCAACGCCAGGCCGAATAGGCGATGCCGAGCGAGGACGCCAGGCGCTGTACCAATATGCCTGCAGCGCCTGCCACACTATCCCCGGTGTCACAGGTTCATCGCCCAATGTTGGGCCGCCCCTTGATGGCCTCGCCAGTCGCAGCCTGATTGCCGGCAAGCTGGCCAACACGCCCGACAACCTGGTGCGCTGGCTACGCCATCCCAGGGAAGTCAAACCACAGACGGCCATGCCCGACCTGGGAGTGACCGAGGCCCATGCGCAGGACATGGCGGCCTACCTGGCAACGCTGCATTAAAAACCCAAGTATTTGCTATTAAAACAATAGCTAATTATGTATGAACATCAAGCGCAAAAAGCACTTTTCGTCATAAATTTAATGAAAATTTCCCAGGTGGCGGTGAAGCGAAATATTTGGCACTACCGGGGCGCCGTACCGGCCACACGCCAGACCACATTGCCGACATCGTCGGCCACCAGAAGCGCGCCGCGTTTGTCCATCGCAACGCCGACCGGCCGGCCATAAGCATTGCCGTCGGCATTCAAAAAGCCCGTCAGCACATCGACCGGCAGGCCTGCAGGCTGGCCCCTGGCAAAAGGCACAAACACGACCTTGTAGCCGCTGTGCGGCCTGCGGTTCCAGGAGCCATGCTCGCCGACGAACACGCCACTGGCCAGCGACGCCGGCAGTGCGTTGCCCTCGGAAAAAGCCATTCCCAAAGGCGCCACATGCGAGCCCAGCGCATAGTCAGGGGAAAGCGCCTTGGCAACCATCTCGGGCTGCGGCGGCTTGACACGAACATCGACATTCTGGCCGTAATAGCTGTAGGGCCAGCCGTAAAACGCGCCATCCTTCACAGACGTCAGGTAGTCGGGCACCAGGTCGCTGCCGATTTCATCACGCTCATTAACCACCGTCCAGAGCGTGCCGGTCTCTGGCGCCCAGCCCATGCCGTTCGGGTTGCGCAGGCCTGAAGCAAAAATGCGATGGCTGCCGGTCTTGGCATCGACTTCCCAGATGGCGGCGCGGCCCTGCTCCACCTCCATGCCGCGTTCGGCCACATTGCTGTTGGAGCCGACAGTAACGTAAAGCCTGCCGCCATCGGGGCTCGCTATGACGTTTTTCGTCCAGTGGTGGTTGATAGGACCGCCCGGCAGGTCCAGCACCTTGACAGGCGCCGCGCTGATGCTGGTCTGCCCGGCCTGGTAGGGAACCCGTACCAGCGCATCGGAGTTGGCAACGTACAAGTCGTTCCCGACCAGCGCCATTCCGAAAGGTGAGTTCAAGTTCTGCAGGAAAACCGTTCGGATTTCTGCTTTGCCGTCGCCATCGGCGTCGCGCAGCAGCGTGATGCGGTTGGCCGACGGCACGCCAGCGCCAGCCTTGGCCATCACCATTTTCATGATCTTGCCCTTGATGCCCTGGCTGTCTTCGGGCTTGGGCGGGGCATTGCTCTCGGCCACCAGCACGTCGCCGTTGGGCAGCACATAAACCCAGCGCGGATGGTCCAGGCCGGTCGCCAGCGCCGTCACGGCCAGGCCGGCCATGGCAGTGGGCATCACGCCGTCGGGCCAGCCCTTGGCGGGTGCAATGTTGACCGTCGGAATCAAGGTGTTTTTGGGCGGCGGCAGCGTCGGCGTGGCACCCATTCCCGCTGTCGGCGCCAGCGTCGCGGTGTCGCCGCAAGCGGCAAGACCGCCGAGCAAGGCCAAGCCGACGGCCCCTGGGCGCCAGCGGCTGAAAGACAAAGTGTGTTTAGGCATGGCAAGTCCTCAAGCGTGGCGCCGCATGAAGACTGCAGCACTTGGCGCTAATGTGCCTTTGTCGCCGAGAACCCGCTGTCAGCAAGCCCCGCAGGGGTCTGTCAGTTTTGCGCCCTGCAGATGGCTTGAGACCGATTCAGAAGGGCAGCAAAAGCACAGGGGCGGTTACTGGGTTCAGGATGCCGTCGAACTGCGCAGCGTGTTGACGGGCAACTGGTCGATCTCAACCAGCAATTGCGCCAGACTGCGCCCCATCGCGCCCATGAGCGCACGCCCCTTGTCGGCAGTGGCTGCGGCCGCATTGCCTGCCGCGCCGTGCGGGTTGTAATCCTGCATTTGCCATCCAAGCTTGGCGCTGCGGCCATCGCCGAGAATGCTGAACTGTTCCGCCCGGTCTTGCGACGTCGAGTGGAAATCCTGCGCCAGGGCCATATCGACCCGTTCGGGCCGCAGCGCCAGCATCATCGAAGTTTCCATATCGCCGGCATGAATGCCGAAGCGGTGCTCATGCGCGCTGAAAAGGCCAGCCACTGAGTCACCTTTCTCGTTGACGAGCGGCAGGTTGAACGAATTGACGCTATACACCAGCATGTCGAACCGTGCCCGCAAATCGCGCGCCACCACGTCGAGCAATCCGACCTGTCCGCCGTGCGAATTGAAAATAACGAGCTTGTTGACCCCGCTGGCCGCAACCGACTCGGCAACTTCTGTCCAAAGCCTGATCAGGGTATCGGCTTTGAGGCTGAGCGTGCCGGCGAACCGGACGTGCTCGGGGCTGTATCCGACTGGCTGGGTAGGCAAAAACAGCACAGGCAGATCGGTCGGAAGATGCGCCACGACGGAGGCGATGACGCCATCGACCAGATCCCGATCGACACCGAGCGGCAGATGCGGTCCGTGTTGCTCGATGGCGCCGACGGGCATGACCGCGATGACGCGGGCCAGGTCGAGGCGAGCGAAGTCCGGACTTTTGAGGTCGGCCCAAAAGCGCGGAAAGCCGGCTGGAATACCTTGTACTGGCGTCATGCGGATTATTTTCGCGCAGCCGGACTATAAGTCTCCCCTGTCTGATGGCTAAAGAAACTGCGGATCGTGGAGAAAAACCATCGGAAAGCAAAACGCCCACATGAAGTGGGCGTTTGCAAAAGCTAAAAAACCTGAAATACTGGTTGCGCGGGCAAGATTTGAACTTACGACCTTTGGGTTATGAGCCCAACGAGCTACCAGGCTGCTCCACCGCGCGGTATGAAAAAATTATAACCTATTTTGTCTGGACGGTGTCGTCACTGATTTCTTCAGAAATTTCAGGCCGATCGACCAGTTCAACCAGCGCCATCGGTGCGTTGTCACCAACACGGAAACCCATTTTCAGGATGCGCGTATAGCCGCCAGGGCGGGCCTTGTAGCGCGGGCCGAGTTCGGCGAACAGCTTGACAACCATGTCGCGGTCGCGAAGACGGTCGAATGCCAGTCGCTTATTGGCCAGAGTCGGCTCTTTCCCCAGCGTGATCATCGGCTCGACCACGCGGCGCAATTCCTTGGCCTTGGGAAGCGTGGTTTTGATGGCTTCGTGCTGCAGGAGCGAATTCATCATGTTGCGCAGCATGGCAAGGCGATGCTCGCTAGTGCGGTTGAGTTTCCGTAGTCCGTGTCCGTGTCGCATCGTGCTTCCTTTATGTAATATCGAGGCAGCCGTGTCAGGTACTGCCCGTGCACTTTCTCATCCGAAGATGAGTGTTTCAGTCATCAGCGCTTGTCCAGCCCCGCAGGCGGCCAGCTCTCAAGGCGCATTCCAAGTGTCAGACCCCGTGAGGCCAGAACTTCCTTAATCTCGTTTAGAGATTTTCTTCCCAGGTTCGGGGTTTTCAGCAACTCGTTTTCAGTGCGCTGGATCAGGTCCCCAATGTAATAAATATTTTCGGCTTTCAAGCAGTTCGCCGAACGCACGGTCAACTCAAGTTCATCGACCGGACGCAGCAAAATCGGATCAAACTGCTGTGAACTACGCTGCGCAGGAGGCGAAAAGTCGATCGAATCCGTGCCTTCGAGCTGGGCAAAAACCACCAGCTGTTCAACCAGGATCTTGGCCGATGCACGAACTGCGGCTTCAGCGGTCACTGCGCCATTTGTCTCGATTTCGAGCACCAGTTTGTCCAGGTCGGTGCGCTGCTCGACCCGCGCGCTCTCGACCGTGTAACTGACGCGCTTGACAGGCGAGAAAGAAGCATCGAGCACGATGCGGCCGATCGATTTGGGCGATTCGTCACCGTAGCGACGGACATTGCCCGGCACATAGCCGCGACCGTTTTCAACTTTGATCTGCATATCGATCTTGCCGCCGTGCGACAAATTCATGATCACATGGTCCGGATTGACGATCTCAACATCATGCGGCGTCTGGATATCGGCAGCCGTCACTGCGCCTTCGCCATCCTTGCGCAGGCTCAGCGTAACTTCATCGCGGTTGTGCAACTTGAAGACCACGCCTTTGAGATTCAGCAAAATATTGACAACATCTTCCTGAACGCCGTCGATCGACGAATACTCGTGCAAAACACCGGCGATGGTCACCTCGGTTGCAGCATGGCCCACCATTGACGACAAGAGTACGCGCCGAAGCGCGTTGCCCAGCGTATGGCCGTAACCTCGTTCAAATGGCTCCAGAGTCACCTTGGCACGGTTTGCGCCGAGTTGCTCGACATTGATGGTTTTTGGTTTTAACAGATTGGTCTGCATGCAGTCTTCCTCTCAATACCCTCGGCTCATTACACCGATAAGGCTGGCGAAGCACACCTGTCGGTACTGGAAAGCACCGCAGGAACGAAAATTAGCGTGAGTACAACTCAACGATCAACGATTCATTGATGTCAGCGGCGAACTCATCGCGATCGGGCACCTTCTTGAAAGTGCCTTCACCCTTGTCGGCGTTGACGTCAACCCAAGCGGGCAGGCCGACTTGCCTTGCCAGTTCAAGCGCTTCGGTGACGCGTGTCTGTTTTTTCGATTTGTCACGCACTGCAATCACATCGCCAGGCTTGACCATATACGACGGAATATTGACCGACTGGCCATTGACGGTCATTGCTTTATGAGACACCAGCTGGCGCGCTTCCGCTCGTGTCGAGCCGAATCCCATGCGGTAAACGACATTGTCCAGACGAGACTCAAGTACCGACAACAAATTGGCGCCAGTGTTGCCACGGCGGCGATCAGCTTCCTCGAAGTAGCGGCGAAACTGCTTTTCCAGAACGCCGTACATACGCTTGACCTTCTGCTTTTCACGCAGTTGCAAGCCGTAGTCGGACGTGCGTGTACCCGAAGTACGACCGTGCTGGCCCGGCTTCGAATCGAATTTTGCCTTGTCACTGATCGAGCGACGGGCGCTTTTCAGGAAAAGGTCGGTGCCTTCACGGCGTGAGAGTTTGGCCTTGGGGCCGAGGTAGCGTGCCACTTGAATATCCTTTTTTCATCTGCTGCAATTTCTGCAGGAGCCGCAGGTGGTAGCCTGACGGCGGTGGGCTTGGTGAAAATGCCGGCACCTGGCAAGCCTGCACTGCAGACTGTCAGGCGGCACGGCGCAATTAAATGCGGCGGCGCTTTTGTGGGCGGCACCCGTTATGCGGAACTGGCGTCACGTCGGCGATCGAATTGATTCGAATGCCAAGTGCGCCAAGTGCGCGTACAGAAGACTCGCGGCCCGGACCCGGTCCCTTGATCTCAACATCAAGATTCTTGATGCCTTGCTCGATGGCGGCGCGACCAGCAACTTCCGATGCGACCTGTGCTGCAAATGGCGTTGATTTACGCGATCCTTTGAAACCCTGGCCACCCGACGATGCCCAGGACAAAGCATTGCCCTGACGGTCGGTGATCGTGATAATGGTGTTGTTGAAAGAAGCGTGAACGTGAGCGATACCGTCAGCCACGTTCTTGCGAACTTTTTTGCGCACCCGCTGTGCGGCGCTGTTGTTGGGTGATTTTGCCATGACGACCTCTTGATTATTTCTTCAAAGACTGAGCGGCCTTGCGCGGACCTTTGCGGGTGCGGGCGTTCGTGCGGGTGCGTTGGCCACGCATAGGGAGGCCGCGGCGATGGCGAAAACCACGGTAGCAGCCAATATCCATCAGCCGTTTGATATTCATCGTGGTTTCACGACGCAGATCGCCTTCGATGGTGAACTGGGCGATTTGGTCCCGGATTTTTTCCAGGTCGGCATCGCTCAAATCCTTGATTTTTTTGGCGTAATCGATCTCGCAGGCTTCGCAAATTTTGCGAGCGCGCGTGCGACCTATACCAAAGATTGCAGTCAAGCCGATCTCGGCGTGCTTCTGCGGTGGAATGTTAATACCTGCGATACGAGCCATGTTCGTCCTCTAAATCTCTAAAAAAATCAGCCCTGGCGCTGTTTGTGACGTGGATCTGCGCAGATCACGCGGACAACGCCCTTGCGACGGATGATTTTGCAGTTGCGGCAAATTTTCTTGACCGAAGCTGAAACTCTCATTTTCTTTCTCCTAAACTTTTACTTTGCGCTTGCTTGGAACGGAGCTGTGCATGCTCGCGATGACTTGTCAATTCAATCAAGACATCAGGTCTTGAAGTTGGCCTTCTTCAGCAAAGATTCATATTGCTGCGACATCATGTAGTTTTGCACCTGCGCCATGAAGTCCATGGTGACGACAACAATAATCATCAACGACGTTCCGCCAAAATAAAAAGGCACGTTGTATTTCAAAATCAGAAACTCGGGAAGCAAACAGACAAAGGTGATGTAAACCGCACCCGCTAGAGTTAGCCGAACCAGAATCTTGTCGATATAGCGTGCGGTCTGATCACCTGGGCGAATGCCGGGAATAAACGCGCCGCTCTTTTTCAAGTTATCAGCAGTTTCACGGCTGTTAAATACCAGTGCCGTGTAGAAGAAACAGAAAAAGATAATGGCACTTGCATACAGCAACACATATATAGGCTGGCCCGGCGTCAGCGTGCTGGCAATGTCCTTCAGCCAGCGCATGCTTTCACCGGTACTGAACCAACCCACCACCGTTGCCGGCAGCAAAATAATCGACGACGCAAAAATCGGAGGAATCACGCCTGCCATATTCAGCTTCAGCGGCAAATGCGAAGATTGGCCGCCATAAACCTTGTTGCCCACCTGCCTGCGCGCATAGTTCACCAGAATCTTGCGCTGGCCCCGCTCGACAAATACCACGAAATAGGTCACCAGCACGACCACCGTAACGATCACGATGGCAATCAGGATACTCATGGCGCCGGTACGAACCAATTCCAGCAATCCGCCCAACGCGCTCGGCAAACCCGCAGCGATGCCCGCAAAAATCAGGATAGAGATGCCATTGCCCAAGCCGCGTTCAGTAATCTGCTCACCAAGCCACATCAAAAACATCGTTCCCGCCGTCAGGCTGAACACAGCTGTCATCCTGAATCCGAAGCCAGGCATGAGCACCAGGCCAGGCGAGCTTTCCAACGCGACCGCGATACCCATCGACTGAAACAAGGCAAGGCCGAGGGTTCCGTAACGGGTGTACTGCGTGATCTTGCGACGTCCGCCTTCGCCTTCCTTTTTCATCTGCTCAAATGTGGGAACCACATAAGTTAGCAGTTGCATGATGATGGACGCCGAAATGTACGGCATGATGCCAAGGGCGAACACCGTGAACCTTGACAACGCACCACCCGAAAACATATTGAACAAATTCAATATGCCGCCCTGCTGGCCTTTGAAAAGTTCTTTCAGCTGCCCGGGATCAATTCCGGGAACCGGAATATGCGCTCCGACACGATAGACGACAAGCGCCAGCAGCAGAAATACAAGCCGGTTGCGCAAGTCGCCGAACTTGCCGGTTTTTGCAATTTGAGTTGAGTTCGTTGCCACTGATAAAGCCTGTCAGTCTGGCAGAGTCTTATGCGATCGAACCGCCAGCGGCTTCGATCAGGGTTCTGGCGCTTGCCGTTACGGAAATACCGGTCAGCTTGACAGCGATCGACAGTGATCCAGTGTTGATCACCTTGACGCTTTTTATTAACTGCCCGACCAGACCTGCCTGCTTAAGCGCAAGCAGATCTACCTCGGCCTGACCCAATTGCTGCAGTGCCGACAGCGTCACTTCGCCATTGAATTTCAGTTGTTGAGATTTAAAACCGCGTTTGGGTAAGCGACGCTGCATCGGCATTTGACCGCCTTCGAAGCCGACCTTGTGGTAACCACCCGCACGGGACTTTTGCCCCTTGTGGCCCCGGCCCGCCGTTTTGCCCAAGCCCGAACCGATGCCGCGACCGACACGTCGCTTGGCATGTTTGGCGCCTTGGGTTGGCTTGATTGCGTTCAATTCCATGATGAGTCCTTAATCAGTTGGGGATAGACCGTACTGCTGCGCAACTGCGATCCGTCTCGCAACGCATCAAATAATTTTGACCAGATAGCTGATCTTGTTGATCATGCCGCGCACCGCCGGCGTGTCCTGCAGTTCGCTGACGCTGTTGACGCCGCGCAGGCCCAGCCCACGCACGGTGGCGCGATGAGACTCCTGGGTGCCGATCGGGCTGCGAATCAGCTGCACTTTGACTTTGTTTTCTTGGCTCATTTCTCTGTCCGCCTTAACCGAAGATTTCTTCGACCGATTTGCCACGCTTGGCCGCGATGTCGGACGCCGTGGTGGAATTTTTCAGCGCGTCCATGGTGGCGCGCACCATGTTGTACGGATTACTCGAACCATGGCTTTTGGCCACGATATCGGTAATGCCCATGACTTCGAACACGGCGCGCATTGGGCCGCCGGCAATGATGCCGGTGCCCTTCGGGGCCGGCGCCATCATGACATTGGCCGCACCGTGGTGACCAAACACATTGTGGTGCAGCGTGCCGTTTTTCAATGACACCTTGGTCATGTTCCGGCGCGCTTCTTCCATGGCTTTTTGCACGGCCGCAGGCACTTCTTTGGATTTTCCCTTGCCCATGCCGACGCGGCCATCGCCATCGCCGACCACCGTGAGCGCGGCAAAACCGAGAATACGGCCGCCCTTCACCACTTTGGTCACGCGATTGATCGCGATCATCTTTTCCTTCAGACCATCGTCTGGAGCGTCGTTTTGCGATTTAGCTTGAAACTTAGCCATACTTGATTCCAGTCTGCTTAGAACTGCAAACCAGCTTCGCGAGCCGCATCAGCCAGCGCTTTGACGCGGCCGTGGTACGCAAAACCGGCGCGATCGAACGCCACTTTTTCCACACCTGCCGCTTTTGCCTTTTCGGCAATACGCTTGCCAATGGCCTGCGCAGCAGCAACATTTCCACCCTTGCCAGAACCGCCGATTTCCTTGCGGACTTCCGCTTCAGCGGTGGAGGCCGACGCTAGAACCCTGGCGCCGTCGCCGGAAATGACACTGGCGTAAATATGCAGGTTGGTGCGGTTCACCGACAGCCGGGCAACGCCCTGGTTGGCGATGCGGATACGCGTCTGGCGCGAACGGCGAAGGCGCTGCTCTTTTTTGGTCAACATGATTGGGCAGCTCCTTATTTCTTCTTGGTTTCTTTGATCGTGATTTTTTCATCCGAATAACGGATACCCTTGCCCTTGTACGGCTCAGGAGGGCGGACGGCGCGAACTTCCGCGGCGATCTGGCCCACACGCTGACGATCCGAACCCTTGATGACGATTTCGGTCGGCGTCGGGGTTTCAACCTTGATACCTGACGGCATGTCCATCACCACCGGGTGTGAGTACCCCACCGTCAGATTCAGCTTGTTGTTTTGCGCCTGGGCCTTGAAACCCACGCCAACCAGGTTCAGCTTTTTCTCAAACCCCTTGGTGACGCCTACGACCATGTTGTTCACCAACTGGCGCATCGTGCCGCTCATGGCAATGGCTTCGCGGGAATCGTTGGCCGGCACGAACGTCAGCTTGCCGTCATCGTTCTTGATGATGACATGCGCGTTCTGCGTCTGGGCCAGGGTGCCCAGCGCGCCCTTGACATTGATCTGGTCGTCCTTGATCGCGATGTCCACTCCCGAGGGAATGGCAACCGGCATTTTTGCTACACGAGACATTTCTTTACTCCTCGATGCCGCCGTCAGGCCACGTAGCAAAGCACTTCGCCACCGATGCCGGTAGCGCGCGCCTTGCGATCGGTCATGACACCCTGCGGAGTCGTGACAATTGCCACGCCAAGGCCATTCATGACCTGGGGAATGGCGCCATGGCCCTTATAGACGCGAAGACCCGGGCGGCTGACGCGCTCGATGCGTTCGATCACCGGGCGGCCCGCGTAATACTTCAGGGCGATTTCCAGTTGGGGCTTGCCATCGTTGGGCTTGACGGAAAAGCCATCGATATAGCCCTCGTCCTTCAAAACCTGCGCAATGGCGACTTTGACTTTTGACGAAGGCACCTGCACAACGGCTTTTTCAACCATTTGCGCATTGCGGATTCGCGTCAGCATGTCGGCGATAGGATCACTCATACTCATCTTGGGTTCTCCTACTGCTTACCAGCTTGCCTTGGTGATACCTGGGATATCACCGGCAAAAGCCAATTCACGAATCTTGTGGCGAGCCAATCCAAATTGGCTGAACGTACCGCGCGGGCGACCTGTAATCGCACAGCGGTTGCGCTGGCGCGTCGGGTTTGCGTTGCGCGGCAGCTTTTGCAGTTCCTGGCGGGCCAGTGCGCGCTGGTCGTCGGTGCGCTTGAAATCATTGGCGATCGCCTTGAGTTCAGCGTGTTTTTTGGCGAACTTGGCGACCAGTTTGTGGCGCTTGAGTTCACGTTGCAGCAATGCTTGTTTTGCCATCTTGCGCCTTCAGTTCTTGAACGGAAAACGGAAGGCGGTGAGGAGCGCCTTGCACTCTTCATCGGTCTTGGCCGTCGTGGTGATGCTGATATTGAGGCCGCGCAAGGCATCGACCTTGTCGTACTCGATCTCAGGGAAAATGATCTGCTCTTTCACGCCGATGTTGTAGTTGCCGCGGCCGTCGAAGGCGCGGCCTGAAATACCGCGGAAGTCACGCACGCGCGGCAACGCCACGGTCACGAAACGGTCGAGGAACTCATACATCTGCACGCCGCGCAGCGTGACCATGCAGCCGATCGGCAGGTCCTCGCGGATCTTGAAGCCGGCGATGGCCTTCTTGGCCTTCGTAACAACGGGCTTCTGGCCGGCGATCTTGGCCATGTCCGACACGGCACTGTCCATGACTTTCTTGTCGGCGACCGCCTCGCTCACACCCATGTTGAGCGTGATTTTGGTGATGCGCGGCACCTGCATCGGCGACTTGTAGCCGAACTTCTCAATCAGCGCCGGGGTGATTTTTTCGCGGAATTGCTGTTGCAAGCGTGCCATGTTCATGCAGCCTTAATTTCTTCGCCGCTGGACTTGAAGACGCGCAATTTCTTGCCATCAGCCAACAACTTGATACCGACACGATCCGCCTTGCCCGACACCGCGTTGAAGATCGCGACGTTGGATTGGTGAATCGGCATGCTTTTCTGGACGATACCGCCCGTTGTGCCCTTGAGCGGATTGGGCTTGGTGTGCTTTTTCACCTGGTTGACGCCGTCGACCAGCACATGGCTGTCGTCAACGCGCAGTGAAATCGTGCCGCGCTTGCCTTTGTCACGACCTGCGATCACGATGATCTCGTCGCCTTTGCGAATCTTGTTCATGGCTTGGGATCCTTACAGAACTTCAGGAGCCAGCGACACGATCTTCATAAACTTTTCGGTACGCAACTCGCGCGTGACCGGTCCGAAAATGCGGGTGCCGATAGGCTCCAGTTTGGCATTGAGCAGCACCGCCGCGTTGCCGTCGAATTTGACCAGCGAGCCGTCACCGCGGCGTATGCCTTTGGCGGTGCGAACCACCACAGCGGTGTAAACCTCGCCTTTTTTGACGCGGCCACGCGGCGCTGCTTCCTTGATACTGACCTTTATGACGTCACCAACGCTCGCATAGCGGCGCTTCGAACCGCCCAGCACCTTGATGCACATGACGGATTTGGCTCCCGTGTTGTCGGCAACATCGAGTTTCGATTGCGTTTGAATCATTTGATTGTTCCCAACTTGCACCGGAAAGCCGCTTTTGCTTGTGAGCAGGCGGCAAACCAGTCAGTCTTGGGCCCGTCGTCCACGTTGCAAACCACTTGCAACGCTTCCAATTAGGCTATTGAAGGCAGAAGTCCTCGCCTTTTAGAGCGAAGCCCATGATTATCGCCAAAAAACAGTCGTCGTCAACACATGTTGGAAAATATTTCTTTAAACGCCGTGAAATTGCGACCCGAACCCGAGCCCGGCCAAAAAATTAATGACCAAAACAGCAGTTGTCACCCTAAGGACGGCCGCAAATAGCTATCAAAAGCATAGCAAATAAAAAAAGTTGGCCTGGCGGCCGCCATCAGCCGGGCACATGCAGATATTGGTCGCAAAGCGCCACAAACTTGGACAGTTGCGCATCCGGTACGTTCTCCTGCCGCAGCAGTTCGGCTACCGCCGGCGCCAGCGAACGCGCCAGCGCCGCGTCAAGGAACAGCAGCCGCGAGCGCCGGGCCAGCACATCCTCCACGGTTCGCGCGTATTCGTGACGAGCGGCAAAGCGCACCATGGCCTCCGTCAGGCCGCCGCCCAGTCGATGGCCGGCACCCGGCAGCGCCTGAACAGCGGCAGCGTCGCTGCCATACAGATGCAGCCCCGGCGGCTCGCCAAGCGTCACGCTTGAAGCCTGCGCGCCGACCAGCGCGAGGCGATCGGTCGGCGTGCCGGTGCGCAACGGCAGCAAACCAGCGCCAGCGCATTTTTCAAGCACATCAACGGCCATGGCGCGGTAGGTTGTCCATTTGCCGCCCGTCACCGTGACCAGCCCGCTGTTGCTGACCAGCACGGTGTGCTCGCGTGACAACGCCGGCGTGTTGTCAGAATTTTCATCAGCCGGCTTGACCAGCGGCCGCAGTCCGACCCAGACGCTTTTGACGTCGGCCGGGCCCGGCGCGCGGCTCAGGTGGCGGGCCGATTCACGCAGAATGAAGTCCACCTCCTGCCTGAACGGCAGCGGCTCGAGCGCCAGGTCGTGGCGTGGCGTGTCGGTCGTGCCGAGGATGATTTTGCCCAGCCACGGAATGGCGAACAGCACCCGGCCGTCGGCGGTGCGGGGAATCAGCATGGCGTGGCCGCCGGGCAAAAAGCCGCGGTCTACGACGATATGCACGCCCTGGCTGGGAGCAACGATCGATCGGGTGCTGCGACCGGTTGCCTGCCCGTCGTCCAGGCGCAGGCGATCGACCCAGACGCCGGCCGCATTCACCACGCAGCCGGCCCGCAACTCAAAAGTACGTCCGGTTTCCTGGTCTGTCGCTCGCAGGCCGACGACCTTGCCGCTTTCATGGATCAGACCGGTGGCGGCGCAGTAATTGACCAGCAACGCGCCTTGTCGGGCAGCGGTGCGCGCCAGCGCGAGCGCCAGCCGGGCGTCGTCGAACTGTCCGTCCCAGTATTTGACACCGCCCTTGAGGCGTTGCGGCCGCAGCGCCGGAAGGCACGCAAGGGTTTCGCCGCGGCTTAGGAATTGGGTATCGCCCAGCCCGGCCTTGCCCGCCAGTGCGTCATAAAGCGTCAATCCGGCGCCGTAAAACGGCGCCTCCCAGAATTTGTAGCACGGCATGACGAAAGCCAGCGGCTGCGCCAGATGCGGCGCGTTGGCCAGCAGCGTCTGGCGCTCATGCAGCGCTTCGCGCACCAGCGAAACCCTGCCTTGCGCCAGGTAGCGCACGCCACCATGGACCAGCTTGGTGGCGCGCGACGAGCTTCCCTTGGCGAAGTCGTGCGATTCGACCAGTACCACCGACAAGCCGCGCGCCGCCGCATCGAGCGCCACACCGAGGCCGGTCGCGCCGCCGCCGACCACCGCCAGGTCATAGCGGTGCGGGCGCGCCAGCCGGTCTATCAGGTCGTTGCGCCCGGTAGGCGCCGGCCCGACGTTAGCTGCGGTGTTCATAAACATTCATGTTGCGGCGATTGTCGATGCTGGCCGCTTGCCGCTTCGCCGGCGGCGGTTCGCGTCGACTGTGAAATACTTCCGCAGACCTCCGGTGCTTTTCAAAGTTCGAACGCCGCCATGACCTACCTCCTCGCCCTTGATCAGGGCACCTCCAGTTCGCGCAGCATCGTGTTTGGCGAAAACGGACGCATCGTCGCGCAGGCGCAGCTGGAATTGCCGCAGAGCTTTCCCCGGCCAGGCTGGGTCGAGCACGACCCGATGGAGATCTGGCGCGGCCAGCTGGCGACCGCTCGCCAGGCGCTCGCCGAGTCGGGTCTGAAGGCCAGCGACATCGGCGCGCTGGGCCTGGCCAACCAGCGCGAAACCACGGTCGTCTGGCGCCGCTCGACCGGCCTGCCGATATACCCGGCCATCGTCTGGCAGGACCGGCGCACCGAAGGCGCCTGCGCCGAACTGCGCGAACAAGGCCAACAGCAGGTGATCCAGGCGACGACCGGCCTGCTGATCGATGCCTATTTCTCGGCTACCAAGCTCAAATGGCTGCTCGACCACGTGCCTGGCGCCCGCGCGCAGGCCGAGCGCGGCGAGCTGGCTTTCGGCACCATCGACAGCTGGCTGCTGTGGCAGCTCACCGGCGGCGCGGTGCATGCCACCGACGTCAGCAACGCGTCGCGAACGATGCTTTTCAACATCCACACCAACCACTGGGACACGCGCTTGCTCGAACTGTTCGGCATTCCCGCCTCGTTGCTGCCCAAGGTCAAGCCGTCGAGCGCGTACTACGGCGAGGTGATGCCCGCGTTGCTCGGCCATCCGATCACGATCGGCGGCGTCGCGGGCGACCAGCAAAGCGCGCTGTTCGGCCAGGCCTGCTTCAAGGCTGGCATGGCGAAAAACACCTACGGCACCGGCTGCTTCTTGCTGATGCACACCGGCACCCAATTCCAGACCTCGCAAAACGGTCTGCTGACGACCCGTGGAGCCCAAACCACGACGCAGCCCCAATTCGCCGTGGAAGGCAGCGTGTTTGTCGGAGGCGCGGTGGTTCAGTGGCTGCGCGACGGCCTGCATGCGATCAAAGGCAGCGCCGAAGTGCAGGGCCTGGCCGAAAGCGTTCCCGACGCCGGCGGCGTCATGATGGTTCCAGCTTTCACCGGCCTAGGCGCGCCTTACTGGAAGCCCGATGCGCGGGGCACTATCACCGGCCTGACGCGCGGCACCACGCTGGCGCATATCGCGCGCGCCGCGCTGGAAAGCATCGCCTACCAGAGCGCCGCCCTGCTGCTGGCCATGAGCCGCGACGCGGTGGCCGCCGGCGCGGCGCCGCTGGCCGAGCTGAGGGTCGATGGCGGCGCCTGCGTGAACGACTTGCTGATGCAGTTCCAGGCCGATCTGCTCGGCATTCCCGTCGTCCGGCCCGCCGTTACCGAAACCACCGCCCTGGGCGCGGCCTATCTGGCCGGGCTTAGCGTCGGCATCTATAGCGGCACCGACGAACTGGCCCGCCTGTGGCGCGCGGAACGCACGTTCCTGCCGGCGCTGGGCGCCGATCGGGTGGCGGCATTGATCGCGCGTTGGGAGCACGCGGTCCGGCAGGCGACGCTGCAATAGCGGCATGTTTTAGAAATTTCTTATCGATCAGGAACCACAACAGCCATGAACACGAGCAATGCAAACACCGGCAACGAATCCGTCGCCTTTATCGGCGGCGGCAACATGGCCAGCGCGATCATCGGCGGCCTGCTCAAACGCGGCCTGCCGACCGGCCGCATCCAGGTCGTCGAGCCATCCGCCGAACAGCGCGCCCGGCTGGCGGCGCAGTTTCAGGTCGCTGTCCACGCATCGGGCGGCGCCTCGCTGGAAGACGCCGATCTGGTGGTCTGGGCCGTAAAGCCGCAGACTTTCAGGCAAGCCGCCGAGCAAAGCCGCGCTTTTGCCGCCAAAGCGCTTCACCTGAGCGTCGCCGCCGGCATCCGTTCAGGAACCATCGCCGGCTGGCTGGGCACACAGCGCATCGTGCGCGCCATGCCCAACACGCCGGCGCTTGTCGGCCAGGGACAGACCGCCCTGTTCGCCCGCCTGGCCGTCAGCGCCGCCGATCGGCTGACAGTCGAGCTCGTGATGGAGCCGACCGGCGAATTTCTATGGCTGAGTGAGGAGGCGCAGCTCGACGCGGTGACGGCGTTGTCCGGCTCGGGACCGGCCTATGTCTTTTACTTCATCGAAGCCATGATCGACGCCGGCGCGGACATGGGATTGAACCGCGAACAGGCGCGTCAACTGGCCGTCGGCACCTTCGTCGGTGCTTCCATCCTGGCCCGTGACGCGGCAGAGCCACCCGGCGTCCTGCGCGAACGTGTGACGTCCAGGGGCGGAACGACGCATGCGGCGCTGATGTCGCTGGAGCAGGACGACGTGAAGGCGCGGTTCATGCGGGCGATCGGCGCGGCCCGCGCGCGCGCGCGCGAATTGGGCGACGAATTCGGATCGGCCTGAGAATTTGAATGAAAAATGCCATTTACGCCCGGGGGCTGTGCGCGGCATGCTATTTTTTAAGTAGCAAAACCAACGCGC
>Ga0136611_10000667_pt1 | contig 23102 bp, 27 predicted proteins | sample AntDrymUQ2232306_2_FD_106645 | JGI IMG/M metagenome (GOLD analysis project Ga0136611, IMG submission 106645) | Polar desert sand microbial communities from Dry Valleys, Antarctica - metaG UQ223 (23.06) | ecosystem: Environmental > Terrestrial > Soil > Desert | place: Antarctica: Dry Valley...
CTGTTGGGGATGTCTTATCTGAGTTTCTCAGCCATGCTTGGGACAGGTGTGGTGGTGGCAGCCGGTTTTGCTTGCTTGAGTCTATCAATCAAGCTGAGAATATCGCTGTGTATCGTTGCGCTTGCATTACTGTTTGTTCAGTTTTATCAGGGCGGGAGAGTTTTTCTGGTTGTCACTTTGATCACCGTATTATTGCTGGTTTTCTTGCGTTATAAAATGGAACTCAGGAAATTCATCGGTATTTTGTTATCCGTGCTGAGTATTGCTGTGGTTTTTGCGTATAACAGCCCTGTTTTTCAGGATCGATGGGTGCAAGCAAAGAACGACATCGAATTATTACAGCAAGGCAATTACAGTTCCAGTTTAGGTTATCGCCTTGCCATGTGGGATGTCGGTATGCATGGCATTGCTGAGCGTCCATTATTAGGTTACGGAACAGGTGCGCCGGAAAGCTATTTCGAAAACACCATCCTGACGTACAAGAATGGTATTTATAAGAACTTGCCGGAATTCGAGGAAACAGCCCATTATCATAATGACTGGATTGAAATCGCTATGCATATCGGTATTCCAGGTATATTGGCTTTACTGTTTCTGCTCTGGAGTTGGTATCAAATATTTAGTAAAAATCAGTTGAGTATACTGGGGGTTGGCTTGATAAGTTATATTTTTCTAGCCGGACTCACGGATACTTTTATCATTTTTAGCAGGACTCAAATTTTATTACTGATGATCACAGCAGTTGCTATCAGCTGGAAAAGAAGGATGCGCTGATTATTTGTGGTGTTTTAAAACTGATTGTGCAAAGCCGGTGAGAGGCGGTGTTGAGCAGAGATCTGATTGCAGATGAATAAAGCGTGGGGTATTCATGGAAGACTTATCGGATGTGAACAGGAATACAGTGCAATCCGATCAGATTGTTACGGAAACTAAACCTGTTTGCTATTTATGTGGTAAACAGGGAGAGTTATTTTATCGCAATCTGGTAGATTATCTTTTCGGCTCACCCGGTAAATGGACTTTTAAGAAGTGCTCTGACCCTAAGTGTGGTCTTATCTGGCTGGATCCAAGACCAACACTCAGTGAAATTGGGAAGGTTTATCAAAATTACTATACCCACGGCCAATCCAAAACGCGCAACACACACGATCGGCGCGCATAGCCCGCGCTATTTTGCATGCAATAAGCATCAGCATGTTGGGTTTGCGTGCTGAGCGCCGGCGTTACAAGTGTATGTATCTGGATAAGATGCCACCAGGCCGGCTGCTGGAAGTGGGTTGCGGTAATGGCAAGCGATTGGCGCGGCTGCAGACATTGGGTTGGGAGGTGACGGGGCAGGAGATTGATCCGATTGCTTCCGAATATGTGCGCAAAGCCAGGGGCATTGACGTGCATACAGGGCCGCTTGAGACAATGGAAGTAACCGAAAAATATGATGTGGTGATTATGAGTCATGTGATTGAACATGTGCATGACTCCGTTGCTTTATTAACCGCTTGCAATCGTGTTCTGAAAAAAAATGGCTTATTGGTATTGTTGACCCCCAACGCTGCAAGCTATGGTCATCGTAAATTTGGCGCGACTTGGCGTGGCCTTGAACCGCCGAGACATCTGCATTTGTTTACCAGCGAAACATTGATGCAAATTTCACAACAAGCAGGATTTAGCCATCAACGTTGCTGGACGACGCCCGTCGGTGCGGACGGCATTGGTCAGAACAGTTTGTTATCAGAGAAAGTAACAACTAAAGATGGACGTCGGTTAGTGACGATCCGTGATATTTTAAGAGGGTTTTGGTTTCAGATTGCCGCCAGCTGGGTTTTTCGGACAGACAAAGACTCAGGTGAAGAATGTGTATTGATGGCTACAAAGTGAACAATTCTGTTTTCATTTGCTATGGATAGGGAGAAAGTATGAGTGATGATATTCAATCTCCGGTTATTGATGATGTAACAGATTTAATTCCTGTTAATCCAGTTATTGAAGACTATATGCGCGGTTTGATGGGGCAGACGGATCATCCGGTGATCATGGAGATGGAGGAATTTGGAAGACAGAGAGATTTTCCGATCGTGAATCGCTTGGTGGGTGTTTTTCTCGAAACTCAGGCGAAGATGATTAACGCAAAGCGTATTTTTGAATTTGGCAGTGGTTATGGTTATTCGGCATACTGGTTTGCAAGAGCTGTCGGTGCCGATGGGTGTGTCATTTGTAGCGACACGGATGCAACAAATTGTGTACGCGCCGAAAAATATCTTTCCGCTGCTACTTTATGGCCGCGTGTGGAGTTTCATGTCGGTATGGCGCAGGATGTTTTTGCACAAATGGATGGTTTGTTTGATATTTGTTATAACGATGTAGATAAAGAGGCTTACCCGGAGATTTGGCAAATGGCCAAGCAGCGAATACGCTCCGGTGGTCTTTATATTGCTGACAATGTTTTGTGGTATGGTCGTGTCGCTATGGAAAATTATCAGGATGACGTGCCGGGTTCAACAGAAGCTATCATAGCGCATAATCGGTTGATTTTTAATGATCCGGATTTTGATGCGTTTATTAATCCAACTCGCGATGGCGTGATGGTTGCAAGAAAAAAATAACGATGGATCGCACAAGGTTTATCGAGCTGTTGCGAGCTTCCCGGCATTATAATTCTCATGGCGGTTTAATTGATTAATTGGTATAGTTATACTATATCCATATGTAAAATAGTATGCTGTTAACAGTGTGTTATATCTCATACTAATATTTTTTAAGGGAATAAGATAATATGCAAACTCATGTTTATGATACTTATGTTAAAGCTAAAGATGGGCATACCATGCACTTTGATGTTTTTACTGCGGTGAAGGATGATCAGAAAGCTGTTGAATACGCTAAACAGTGGCTTACTGAAATTGGTGAAGCTGATGCGACTGTTAGCAGTAAGGAATGTAGTTTCTGTCATAGTCAGAGTGCACCAGAAAATGTCATTGATGAGATTAACAAGAACGGTTTTTATATTTACAAGATGGAAGGTTGTTAATGCGTGGTAGGTAAAACTTAGAGTGAAGATACCTCATATTTTAGCGCTCTCAATCACCCAAATCATATCGACCATAATTCTGAAGGCCCCCGAATGAAGTTAAAATTTAGAGAATTAATAATTTCTAGCGCTATTTTTATGTTGTGTAATTCAGCTCAAGCTACCGAGCCAAAGCTGATTGGAGAGCACGGTGACTGGACAGCTTATATGTTTATGGAAAACAATAGCAAAGTCTGCTATATGGTTAGCCAGCCCAAAAAAACTTCAGGTAATTTCACAAAACGAGGCGATGTATTTGCTTTGATAACACATCGCCCGGCAGAGAAAAGTAAAAATGTCTTTAGCTATATCGCTGGTTATTCATACAAACCTGGTAGTGAAGCGACAGTCACAGTGAATAATCAGAGTTTTCGTCTTTTTACCCAGGATGATTCCGCTTGGGCTTCGGATGAATCAACCGATCATAAAATAACGGATGCTATCAAGCGTGGGAATTCTCTGGTAATCAAGGGTGCATCGACTCGAGGCACGGAGACAGTGGATACTTTTGGACTGGGTGGCTCATCATCTGCTTATAAAGCGATTTCGTCTGAATGTGGTGTGAAATAACTATTCTTATAAAAGCTTTGCTTTTGATTTGAGATGTTTATCTTAAAGAAATGGTGTCAGCAACAGAGGAAAAGGTTGTATGAGTGAGAAGATAGTTATTTATCAGAAGCCTACTTGCAGTAAATGTAGGGCAACGTTATCGCTACTGAACGATAGTGGTGCAGAATTTGAATCCATCAATTATTACGAAGCACCCTTAACAGCGGATAAGTTGCGGGAATTGATTCAGAAGCTTGATATGCCGGTGCGTGATATTTTGCGCATGGATGAACCATCAGTGAGTAGTTTAAGCACTGCATCGGATGATGAAATAATTAAAGCGATGGTGGAAAATCCGGATTTGATTCAGCGTCCCATAGTAGTACGTGGCAACAAAGCTAAATTATGCCGACCGCCGGAGAATGTCTTGGGGTTGCTCAAATAAAAAAGCTATACGTTTTTGCTACATAAACGTATAGCTTTATTTTTTCTTTTAAGTCTGCGATGTACTATTGTTAAGCCTATTGAGGAGTGGAAGTTTCTTGTGCAGAAGGTTGTTCCGCAGCTGCCAGATTCTTGCTACTAGCACGAGCTGGTAGTTTTTCACGGATACGAGCCGATTTGCCAGCACGATCTCTAAGATAATAGAGCTTTGCACGACAAACTGCACCTCGGCGCTTAATTTCTATACTCGCTATCAAAGGTGAATATGTTTGAAAGGTACGTTCCACGCCTTCTCCACTTGAAATTTTGCGAACTGTGAAGGCTGAGTTCAGGCCACGATTGCGCTTGGCTATCACTACACCTTCATAAGCTTGTACACGTTTACGATCTCCCTCAACAACATTTACATTAACAATGACTGTATCTCCAGGAGAGAAATCCGGTATGTTTTTGTTAAGACGTTTGATTTCTTCAGCTTCTAATTGATCGATTAAGTTCATATTTTCTTCCTTTCTTTCCTATTTTATCTAAATTAGCAGGATTGCTTAAATTCTTCTAAAAGTTTCTCTTCTTCTACTGTCATGCCATGCGCTAGTCTTGATTCAAATAGATCGGGTCGTTTTAGCCATGTTCTGCCTAGAGATTGCTGTAAGCGCCAACGACGTATATGCGCATGATGACCTGACATTAATATCTCCGGTACACGATTGTCTTTATAAATTTCAGGTCGAGTATAGTGTGGGTAATCTAATAGCCCATCTACAAATGAATCCTGATTTGCCGATTCCGGATCGCCTAATGTGCCTGGAATCTGTCTAACGATACAATCAACTAACACCATAGCAGCCAGTTCACCGCCCGAGACTACATAGTCTCCAATAGAGATTTCCATATCGACTTGACGAATGATTAAGCGCTCATCTATTCCTTCATATCGGCCACAGAGTAAAATTAATCCTGGCAGAGCACTGAGTTGTTTGACTGTTTGATGATTAAGCCGCTCGCCCTGTGGTGATACATAAACAACTTTGGGCTTGTCAATATTCAATGCAATTTGCCGCATTCTGGCCTGAATGATAGCGTCTTCCAATGGCTGTGCCGTCATGACCATTCCCGGTCCTCCGCCATAAGGACTATCATCGACAGTGCGATAATTGTCGTGGGTAAAGTCACGCGGATTCCATGTGTTAAGTTTAAAGATGTTGTTTCTACTTGCTTTTCCTGTTACTCCATATTGAGTAATGGCATTGAACATTTCCGGAAATAAGGTGATGACATCACATTCAAAAGGCATTGTTCATCACTTTAATAATCTATACCCCAGTCAACTATAATCCGAGAAAGCTTCAAGTCCACTTTTATGACAGCTTGTGCGATAAAAGGAATGAGGATTTCTTTTTTCTCTTTACCGATAGACTGTATGCGCAAAACATCATTTGCGCCAGTTTCAAATAATCCTATAACCTTGCCAAGCGTTTCATTTTTTAAGTTGAGTACATCAGCACCAATCAAATCCGACCAGTAGTAACCGCATTCCCCTTCTTCTGGTAAAGCAGGCAATTGGCTGCGTGGAATCGCTATTTGCATGCCCTTAAGTTTTAGAGCTTGTGCGCGGTCGGTATATTCCTTTAATTCTGCGTTTAAAGTGCTGCCATTGCTGTGGCTTGTAACAACGTGCACTTCTTGCCATTCATCATTTTCTTTACCTAGCCACCATGATGGATATTCCATCAATCCATCAATATGTTTCGTGTAAGGGTGAACTTTAATCCAACCATAAACACCAAAGGGACCAATAACATGCCCCATTATCACCATTGGTGTAGTCGGTTGTTGGTTTGTATTAACTTTAGCTATTTGCAGATGCTTTATTGATAGTAAATTGTTTAATGAGTCGATTTGCTGTTGCTGATAGTTGTGCTCCTTGAGATTGCCAATAAGCAACTCGATCCAGTTGGACGCGCAGTGCTTCTTCACCACCGACGGCTCTCGGGTTATAGAAACCAACGCGTTCTATAAAGCGGCCATCACGCGCATCACGAGAATTTGCAACAACCATATTAAAAAACGGACGTTTCTTGGCCCCGCCTCTTGCTAATCTAATAATAACCATATTTCCGCCTATAAGCCTATAATTATATGAAGTCTTCAAAGAACCTTTAATTTTACAGTAATTTCTTTGATTCTGACAAGTGATAAGCTTATCAAGTTTACTATGATTCCATATTTGGCAGATATAAAGGGAGTAGCAAATAAGGTTAAGCATGAGTTTTTATAACAGGATTAACTAAATTGCCTTCAAATTTTTCTAAAGATTTCATTATTGATGAGTCAAATCAATGTGTTTCATGCGGTCTATGTTTGCCACATTGCCCAACTTATCGATTATTGAAATCAGAAGCGGATTCTCCGCGTGGGCGTATTGCTTTGATGAGTGGGGTTGCTCATGGGCGAATTCCTTTGAATGAGCGATTTATTCAGCATATGGACCGTTGTCTGGCGTGCAGGGCTTGTGAAGCAGTTTGTCCTAATAATGTTGCCTATGGACATTTAATTGATGAAACTCGTGCTCTGATTGCAGATCAATCAAAATCTTTTGCAACGCATCAGCAATCAAACATAAAAATTGTATTGGAAAAGCTGCTTACTCGGCCTATACGCTTAGATCGCTTGCGTCAGTTGTTTTACTTTATGCAGAAAAATGGCTTACTACGATGGTTGCTAAAATTTAATCTTTTGGAAAAAAATAAATTATTTAGATTTCTTGCACAGCTTCCTTGGGTTAAGTTTCCTTATGTAGCAACTACAGACGAGAAGGACACTGTTAGTGGTGTTTGGAGGGAAGTTTATCCTGCGAAAGGAGAAAAGCGAGGTGAGGTCGGTTTGTTTTTGGGGTGTGTGGCACGGATAACGGATGTCGCAACATTGAATGCTAGCATTTATGTGTTGAATCGCTTGGGTTATACCGTTCATGTTCCATCAAATCAAACCTGTTGCGGGGCGATACAACAACATAGCGGCGTACTAAAGCAAGCTGTTGCGTTGGCGCAACAAAATAAATCAGCTTTTGGTGAGCTCAATGTGAGTACGATTATCAGTACTGCATCGGGTTGTGGTGTGCAATTACTTGAGTCTGGGGTGGCTGATGGTAGTCATAATCAGATCGTAGACATCAATCAGTTTCTGGTTGCGGCAGAAGGGTGGGGAGGTGTAGAAATAACACCACTACCACAAAAAATTCTGGTGCATGATCCCTGTACCTTGCGCAATGTATTGTGTGGACGGATATATCCCTATGAATTGCTTTCACGTATACCCGATGTGCAAGTTGCACCTTTAGCGGGTAATGATCAATGCTGCGGTGCCGCAGGCACCTATTTTATTGATCAACCTGAGATTGCAAGTATGCTGCTGGATGGTAAGATATCTGCGGTGGCGGGAAGCGGTGCAAAATACTTGGTTACTTCAAATATTGGTTGCTCAATGTATATTGCCAATGGATTGTACGAGAAAAAAATAGATATTGAAGTGTTGCATCCAGTCACATTATTGGCAAGACAAATGGGTTTGGAGTTATAACGAAAACAGATTCTTATTAAATATTTGCTGTCTGTTTGCCAGGACTTATTGATACAACGAGGAAATAAGTAATCATCTCTCTACTGAAAGTGGCTGATTTTTTGAATATCAGCCTATAATGGATACGCAATACTCATCATTCATACAATACAAAACTATGACTAATATTGATAAACTTATCATTGGTTTTGACAGCGCCTTACGTACTTTACTAACGCCAGCCCAAACTTTACGGCCTGTTCCAGGTAATGAATTACCGGAAACTGAGCTTACTGATGTGGAGAAACAACTATCCTGTGCGCTGATGCGTGTCAATCATGTGGGTGAAGTTTGCGCACAGGCATTGTATCAAGGACAGGGACTAACGGCGCGCAATGAAACAGTACAGCAAACACTGATGCAGGCTGCACGCGAAGAAACAGAGCATCTGGCTTGGACAGAGCGGCGTATTGCCGAGCTGGGCGGACGTAAAAGCTTATTGAATCCACTTTGGTACGGTGGGTCTTTTGCCATAGGTGTTGTGGCAGGATTGCTGGGAGATAAATGGAATCTGGGATTCCTGGCTGAAACAGAACATCAAGTGGGTGCACATTTGGCAAGTCATCTACAGCGCTTACCTAACAATGACGAGAAAAGCCGCGCTATTGTGGCACAAATGAAGATTGATGAAGCCAGTCATGCGACCATGGCGTTATCATATGGGGGCGCAGAGCTGCCGTTACCCGTAAAATTCACCATGAAGCTTGGGTCAAAAGTCATGACTCAAACAGCGTATTGGGTTTGAACAAAAGCTCTTGCCTCATTAGCTGTTAAATAGGGAATAAGATGGATCAGAAGAGTGATGCAATAAGTAGATAAGAAACTTCCGCTATGAAAAATATTGATCTGACGCACCATTTCTTAATTGCAATGCCAACAATGGCGGATTCTATATTTTCCAAGACATTGACCTATATCTGTGAACACAATGAACAAGGCGCGATTGGTATTGTTATTAATCGGCCCACTGATCTTACTTTGGTTAATCTTTTTAGACAATTAGGTATTCCGCAAGCGGATTCTCTGACTGAAACAACGCCTGTACTTTTTGGCGGACCTGTACAAATGGATTGTGGATTTGTATTGCATCATCCTGTTGGCAAGTGGCAATCAACGCTGACTGTGAACCAGGAAGTGGGTTTAACGACATCACTGGATATCTTAAAAGCCATAGCGAATGCTGATGGGCCGTATCAGTCACTGATAGCATTGGGTTATGCTGGCTGGGCTGCCGGTCAAATTGAATATGAATTAACCCAGAATGCATGGTTGACGGTACCGGCCTCGTCAGATGTAATATTCGATATGCCATCGGAAGAAAGACTGCCTGCTGCAATGCAATTGTTGGGCATTAATGATGCAAATCTTTCCAATGAAGTTGGGCACGCGTAAATAATCATTGCTGATGGTAGAAAATCCCACTGGTGCGTTATTGGAATGTCAATTACTGGAACAATTGCCCGCAGGGACTGTACTCGCCTTTGATTTTGGGACAAGACGTATTGGCGTGGCTATGGGTAATACTACTTTGGGCATCGCACATCCCCTGGTAACAATTGATAGCGAAGTGACAGAGCGGCGTTTTTCTATGATTGCTGAATTAATCGAAACTTGGCAACCTGTTGTTTTACTGGTAGTAGGCCTGCCAGTGCATAGTGATGGAACGGCGCATGAACTGACACATTTAAGCCAGCGCTTCGCGCGACGCTTGCTGGGACGTTTTAACATTAAGGTGATATTGCAAGATGAACGTTATACCAGCCAAACAGCCAGTGCGGTGTTACGTGAAGCCGGTATTACTGGAAGAAATCAAAAATCAATGCTGGATCAGGTAGCCGCACAACAAATACTCCAATCATTTTTTGACGAACAACATGCAATTACCAGACGCTGAAATCTTATTCAAGAATCTCGCAAAAAAAATACAATCCGATGGTGGCAAGGATTTTGTACTCGTGGGTATTCACACAGGTGGCGTGTGGCTGGCTGAACGCTTGCATCAGGAGCTGGCGACTACACAGCCGTTAGGAACGCTGGATGTATCTTTTTATCGCGATGATTTCGATAGAATCGGCTTGCATTCACAGGTTAAACGATCGGAAATACCTTTTGAAGTAGAAGGGGCGCATATCATATTGATTGATGATGTGCTTCATACGGGGCGGACAATTCGCGCGGCAATCAACGAGCTATTTGATTATGGTCGTCCTGCTTCCATCAGTCTGGCTACTTTGGTTGACCGGGGCGGTAGGGAATTGCCGATTGCTACGCAATATACGGGTATAGAACTTGCATTGCCAGCGGATAAAATGCTGGAATTGAAGCGAGGAAAGAGCGGAAAGTTGAGTTTGAATTTGTATGATAAGAGCCTTCCAGAATGATCAATAGGAATCCGCAACTGGATGAAAATGGTGTGCTGCAGCATTTGCTGACAACGGAAGGGTTGCCGGCTTCTATTTTGCTGCATATATTGGATACTGCCGAATCATTCGTAGGTGTCACTGAACGTGATGTTAAAAAAATTCCGTTACTGCGTGGAAAATCGATATTTAATCTTTTTTTTGAGTCCAGTACGCGAACGCGAACAACATTTGAAATTGCCGCCAAACGTTTGTCCGCGGATGTGATTAATCTAAATATTGCAGTGTCTGCGCAATCCAAAGGGGAAACCTTGCTGGATACAGTCAATAATCTGTCCGCGATGAATGCGGATATGTTTGTTGTGCGGCATGCACAGAGTGGCGCTGCTCATTTGATTGCTAATCATGTCCAATCAGACATTCATGTGATTAATGCCGGTGATGGCAGTCATGCGCACCCGACACAAGCTTTGCTGGATATGTTCACAATCCGGCGTTACAAGCATGATTTTCATAACCTGCGTGTTGCTATTATCGGTGATATTCTGCATTCCAGGGTGGCGCGCTCCCAGATTCATGCATTGACTACACTGGGTGTGCCGGAAGTACGCGTGATTGCACCTAAGACATTGTTACCCAAGATGGTGGAACGCCTGGGTGTGCATGTCTACCATGATATGGCGAAGGGATTGAAAGATATTGATGTGTTGATGATGTTGCGTCTGCAAAATGAACGTATGCAAGGTGCGAATCTGCCTAGCCCGGAGGAATATTTTAAGTACTATGGTCTTACGCCAGAAAAATTATTACTCGCGCGGCGTGACGCAATTGTTATGCACCCTGGACCAATGAATCGCGGCGTGGAGATTGATTCAGCGGTTGCGGACGGTAAACAGTCGGTGATTCTGCCTCAGGTTACATTCGGCATAGCGGTGCGTATGGCTGTGATGTCAATCTTGGCAGGTAATCAGGGCTGAAGGCATTTTTATGAAAATTCATATCAAAAATGGACGTTTGATTGATCCAAAGCATGGTGTTGATGCCGTTCAGGATATTTTTATTGCTAAAGGTAAAGTCGTTGCAATAGGCGCGCCTCCCAATGAATTTCAAGCCAGTCGTGTCATTGATGCTAAGTCGCTCATTGTATGCCCAGGTTTGGTTGATTTGTCGGTGCGCTTGCGTGAGCCTGGGCTAGAATATAAAGCGACACTTGAATCAGAAATGGGCGCCGCGGTTGCGGGTGGTGTAACCAGCTTTGCCTGCCCGCCGGATACGGATCCTCCATTAGATGAACCGGGACTGGTCGAAATGCTGAAACATCGTGCCAAAAATCTTAATCAAGCGCATGTTTATCCCATTGGCGCGCTTACTCAAGGATTAAGAGGTGAGCGTTTGACCGAAATGGCCGAATTAAATGACGCGGGATGTGTCGTTTTTGGTCAGCCGGATGGCTTGTTGCCTAATTTGCGAGTGCTCATGCAAGCAATGCAGTATGCCTCTACATTTGACTTTAGCGTGTGGCTACGTCCACAAGAGATTAGCTTGACCAATGATGGCGTAGCGCATGATGGAGAAGTAGCGACCCGATTAGGTTTGCCCACAGTTCCTGTATGTGCTGAAACAATAGCCTTATCCAATATTATTTTATTAGCGAAAGAAACGGGCGTCAGAGTGCATCTCTGCCGGATTTCCAGTGCGGAAGGGCTGGCGATGATCCGTGTCGCTAAGCAGCAGGGTTTGCCGTTGACTTGCGATGTAACGATCAATCATATGCATTTATCCGATATGGATATTGGTTTCTTTGATTCTAATTGTCATTTGATGCCACCATTGCGTGGTTTCAGTGATCGGGATGCGCTGCGCAATGGTTTATTGGACGGCACTATCGATGCAATTTGTTCAGACCATGCACCGGTGGATGAAGATGCTAAGTTGCTGCCATTTGGTCAATCTGATATTGGTGCAACGGGAGTGGAGCTATTGCTGCCCTTAACATTAAAATGGGGGTTAGAAATGCGACTGCCCTTGCTTAAAGTTCTGGCAAAGATTACCTTGGATCCAGCGAAAATACTCGGAATTGATGCGGGACATATCACTGTCGGGAATGCGGCGGATCTATGTATTTTTGATCCTGATTATTATTGGAAAGTGACACCGTCAGCTATTTTAAGTCAAGGTAAAAATACCCCTTTTCTAGGGTTGGAGCTGCCGGGCAGGACCAAATATACCTTGGTGAATGGTCATATTGTTTATGAATATTGAATCTGTGCGGTATCTTGTTCATTAGTCTGTAATCACTGCGTTATTTGTCTTTAACCCATTATTTGGAGCAACATGTCAAACCCGTTACTTGATTTTTCCGGATTACCCCGTTTTGCAGAAATAAGGAATGAGCATATTACACCGGCTATTGAAACGTTATTGAAAGAGAATCGTACGGTAATTGAAAAAGTACGAGCCGATGATCATGTACCTACTTGGCAAACTTTTGTACAGCCCATGGTCGACGCCAATGAGCGTTTGTCACGAGCTTGGGGACAGGTATCGCACCTGAATGCGGTGATGAATAGTCCGCAATTACGGGAAATCTATAATGAAAATCTGCCAGTCATTACTCAATTTTATGCTGAGTTGTCGCAAGATTTGCTGTTGTTTGAAAAGCTTAAGCAATTACGGGCAAGTACAGAATTTGATCATCTGACTCCGGCGCGGAAGAGAATTATTGACAATGAATTAAGAGATTTTCGCTTAGGTGGCGCGGAATTACCATCTGACAAAAAACAACGGTTTTTACAGATTCAGGAGGAGCTATCGAAGTTATCTTCAAAGTTCAACGATAATTTAATGGATGCCACTAATGCCTATTCATTGTTCATTGAAGATGCAAAAACTGTAGCGGGTATTCCGGTCGATGTACTACAAACAGCTAAAGATCTGGCAGCAGCGGATTCCAGAGCAGGATGGAAATTTACTTTGCACATGCCTTCTTATCTTCCTGTGATGCAATATGCCGATAATCGTAATTTTCGCGAACAGATGTACCGTGCTTATGCCACTCGCGCCAGTGAGTTTGATAGCCAAGCGGAATCGGATAAGGATAATATGCCGCTCATTAGCAGAATCATGGAACTACGCCAGGAAGAAGCACGGATGCTGGGTTACGACAATTATGCTGAAGTTTCATTGGCAACGAAAATGGCGAATTCTCCACAACAGGTTCTGGATTTTCTCAGGAAATTGGCGGCTAAAGCGAAGCCATATGCTGAGCGGGATCTGCATGCATTGCAGCAATTTGCAGCAGAGAAATTGAATTTGCCGAAACTTGAAGCCTGGGATTTGGCGTATATCAGTGAGAAACTGCGTGAAGAGCGCTATGCTTTTTCTGATCAGGAAGTTAAACAATACTTCCCGGAGGATAAAGTACTGACCGGTATGTTTAAACTGGTGGAGAAGCTCTATGGTATTCATATTGTTCCTGCGGCGGCTTCGCGCAATGCTCAGTGTTGGCATCCTGATGTGAAGTTTTTTGATATTAACGATGCGAATGATCAATTAATTGGCCAATTTTATCTGGATTTGTATGCGCGTCCTACCAAACGAGGAGGAGCTTGGATGGATGATGCCATTACACGGCGGCGCATTGACGATCAACAAATAGGAAAACAGGTTATACAAATACCGGTTGCGTACCTCACGTGTAATTTCTCGGCACCTGTAAACATGAATAGCCAATTACGCCCGGCTTTGTTTACACATGATGAAGTGATTGTTTTATTCCATGAATTTGGGCATGGACTGCATCACTTGCTGACACAAGTAGAAGATTTAGGTGTATCCGGTATTAACGGCGTGGAGTGGGATGCAGTAGAGCTGCCCAGCCAGTTTATGGAAAACTTTTGCTGGGAATGGGACGTGCTGGCTGAGATGACGCAACACATTGATACGAGAGAATCATTACCCAGAGATCTATTTGATAAGATGTTAAAAGCCAAGAATTTCCAGAGTGGGCTACAGATGTTGCGCCAGATTGAGTTTGCACTTTTTGATATGCATGTGCATTTTGATTTTAAACCAGAGGGTGACAAGACCGTGCTACAGCTGCTTAATGATATTCGCAGTGATGTTGCTGTAATTATACCTCCTGACTTTAATCGTTTTCCAAATAGCTTTGCACATATTTTTGCAGGAGGCTATGCGGCGGGGTATTACAGTTATAAATGGGCGGAAGTACTTTCAGCTGATGCGTACAGTATGTTTGAAGAAACTGCTTCAGACGGCGTAGTGAATGCTGTAACCGGTTCACGTTTTCTGGAAGAAATTCTTGCAATGGGCGGAAGTCGTTCGGCACTGGAGTCATTTATTGCATTCCGTGGACGTGAACCGGAATTGGATGCATTGTTGCGTCATAATGGAATGGAAATAGTTTGATCGTTAAACTGCATCCTCTTGCGTGTTGTATCATTTATGCTACGTTGAGTAGGTAGTACTTTGTGACAGAGTGTATTGAACCTATCTTATAAATGTGGCAAGATCCATCAAATTTTTACCAAAATAAATAAGAACATGATTAATTTTATCCGTTTCAAAGCTACTGCTATTCTGATACTGGGTTTGTTTTTAACTGGTTGTGCGTCTATGAAGGATCAGAAAGATCCTTTGGAATCAATGAACCGGGCTGTTTTTAATTTTAATGAAACAGTTGATAACAATATATTTGAACCAGTTGCCAGAGGCTATAAGAAGATTACACCTGATCCTATAGAGATGGTAGTGGGTAATTTCTTTTCCAACCTGAATGATGTAGTGGTGCTAAGTAATTCTATTCTCCAGTTAAATTATGAGAGCGCACTTGTCAGCAGCGCACGATTGTTGATTAATACCACATTTGGGATATTTGGTATGATCGATATCGCCAGTGATATCAGTGTGGCAAGTGATATTAATCTCAGCAAACGGAATGAAGATTTTGGTCAAACATTGGGACGCTATGGTATTGGTAGTGGACCCTATCTAGTACTACCTTTATTGGGACCAAGTTCCTTGCGTGATACGGTAGGAATCGGTGTCGATGGTTTTTTTATGGACCCCGTTACACAAGGGATAACAGGGATTTTCTTGAAAGATGTTGCCTATCTTAATTCGGTGGCGCTACGTTTATCTGTCGCGACAGCGAGGACTATCAATACACGTGCGCAGTTACTGGATGTTGAGAAAACATTGGAAGAAGCTGCATTGGATAAATATGAATTCATGCGCGATGCCTATTTGCAAAGACGGACTAGCCTAGTAAATAACACGGATACCGCAGAAGTTAAATAGGAAATTAGTATATTGCTTTTTGGATGCTGGTTTTTTCCTCTTTACTGTTCGTGTTATGGATATAACTACTTATCTTTCTTTCCTATTGAAGAATCATTCAGCTCTATTACGCTAATAAATATGCACATTGATTGATGGAGAGTTTTCCTAAATCAATGTGCATATCTTTATACATGTCAGTAAATGAAGTTAAAAGAAATGAAAAAATTCCAATGCAATATATGCAGATTTATTTATGATGAAACAACGGGTGATCCAGAACATGGTATTAAATCCGGTACACTCTGGGAAGATATTCCCGAGAATTGGATTTGTCCTGAGTGTGGCGTGGATAAAGTAGATTTTGAAATGGTGGAGATCTGAGTAATGGATGGTTCGGTGGTTATTATAGGAAGTGGATTGGCTGGCTATGCTGCGGCACGTGAATTACGAAAACTAAATACAGAGATTCCAATCACTATGCTGTCTGCCGACCACGGTAGTTTTTATTCCAAGCCGATGCTGTCAAATGCCTTATCATTCGGTAAGACTCCCGCCGCTATTATCAATAGCGATGCAATTCAAATGGCATCACAATTAAAGATCTCCATTCGTCCTCATTGTCGTGTAACTGCAATTGATCAATCTGAAAGCGTAGTGACATTGGTCGATGGTGAGAAAGTATTATATGATCAACTGGTTCTGGCATTAGGTGCAGATCAAGTGCGTCTGCCATTACAGGGAGATGGCGTAGCAAAAATATTAACTGTTAATGATCTCGATGATTACCAAAGTTTTCGTGAAGCACTGATAGGCAAAAAACGAATCACCATCATTGGTGCAGGCTTAATTGGTTGTGAATTTGCAAATGATTTGGTAAAAGCGGGGTATCAAGTGGATGTCATCGATATTAGTGCACAACCTCTGGGAAGACTGTTGCCGCCAGCAGCGGGTGCATTTATACAGAAAAAATTGGAAGCGGCTGGTGTGGTTTTTCACTTAAATACGGCAACTAAAGCTGTTGATCAAGTACATGAGCGATTACGTTTAACATTGACCAATGGCGAATCAATTGAATCGGATCTGGTGCTCTCATCAGTGGGACTGCGTCCGCGTACTCAACTCGCTGAAGCGGCCGGCATTCAGATTAATCGTGGCATTGTAGTGAATCGCTTATTACAAACTCAATTTACTAATATTTATGCTTTGGGCGATTGTGCGGAAATTGAAAGTAAGATATTACCTTTTGTGATGCCAATTACACACGCAGCACGGGCTTTAGCAGCAACACTGGCAGGTGAGCCCACATTGGTTCACTATCCGGCAATGCCGGTGATGGTTAAAACACCGGCGTGTTCAACAGTGGTTTCACCGCCTGATTTTAGCGTGAAAGGTGAATGGCATGTGGACGCTAATGAAGATGGGGTAAAAGCACTTTATCGCGATGAGGCCGGTAATCTACTGGGTTATGCCTTGTTGGGTGCCGCGACCAAGGAAAAAAATCATCTTACAGCCCAATTACCTGCAGTATTGGTGTAAAGTTTTTGATGATTCATTTTTTAATTGATTATGAATATAAGTGCTAACTACTTGTAAGAATGAAATTCCTATTTGATCTTTTTCCAGTCATTTTATTTTTCGTGGCTTTCAAGGTTTACGATATCTTTGTTGCAACCGCAGTTGCGATAGTAGCCGCTATTGCTCAGATTGGCTGGCTTTGGTTTCGGAATCGCCAAGTCGATAAAATGATGTGGTCGAATCTGGCTATTATTGTAATTTTTGGCGGTGCCACCCTGGTATCCCAAGATGAAACATTTATCAAATGGAAACCCACGGTACTGTATTGGCTAATTGCGACGGTCTTATTGGTGTCAAATCTGATTTTTAGAAAAAATCTGATTCAAGTAGTGCTGGAAAAGCAGATGATACTGCCATCAGTAATCTGGAATAAGCTTAATCTGAGCTGGATAGGTTTTTTTGTATCCATGGGCTGTATCAATCTTTATGTTGCATTTAGTTTTTCAGTAGATACCTGGGTTACGTTTAAATTATTTGGGGCTACTGGATTGATGCTTGCTTTTATCATATTGCAAGTGATGATGTTAGGAAAATATCTGAAGGATGCACCTCAAATATTAACTGCCAATGAGCAGGATAATCCGGCAGAAAAAGTCGAAGATAAAGCGAGTAGAAAACGATGATGTTATATGTTATCAATGGCGAAGATATTCCGAACAGTCTGGAAAAAAGAATGACAGTTCGCCCAGAACATTTGAAGAGAATTCAAGCGCTGCAAGAAGCAGGGCGTTTGATTTTAGCCGGACCGTATCCGGTGATTGATAGTCAAGATCCGGGTACAGCAGGTTTCTCAGGAAGTTTGATCGTGGCAGAGTTTGAGTCTTTAGAAGCTGCGCAGGCCTGGGCTGATGGGGATCCGTATGTTAGTTCGGGCATCTATAGGAAAGTGACTGTTAAACCTTTCAAAAAGGTATTGCCAGCATAAAACAAGTGTATCCGGTTGTTTCAAAGTAAATGATGATATGTAAGGATTCACGTCTACTCAGTTAAGGCGTATACTTTCTGTCGGCAAATATATTCTGATATTCTGGCAAATATAAACTTTATTCAAATCAAAAAAGGAAATTCCATGCGTTTGACGAAATTTTCACAAGTAATGATAGTTAGTATTCTGAGCTTGGCTACTCTATCGGTCCAAGCCCAGTCAACAGGAGTAGTGGCTAAGGTGAATGGTGTAGCAATTCCGCAGTCGCGTCTGGAATTAATGGTGAAGGCAAACGTTGCGCAGGGCCAACCGGATGGTCCGGAAATGAGAAAAGCGTTGCGTGAGAACCTGATTGCTGAAGAGATTCTTGCGCAAGAAGCGGCCAAAAAGAAATTGGATAAAGATCCGGAGGTTATTGCACAGCTTGAGGTATCCCGACAATCAGTGCTTGTCAGAGCATTCCAGGCTGATTACATAAAAAATAATGTAGTTAGTGACGATAATTTACGTAAGGAATATGAAATTCTGAAAGTGCAGATGGGTGATAAAGAATATAAAGCACGCCATATTCTTGTGGAGAGCGAAAGTGTGGCGCGGGACATTATTGCTAATCTCAAGAAAGGCGGTAATTTTGCCAAAATTGCTGAGGAGAAATCTATTGATGATGGCAGTAAGGAGAATGGCGGTGAACTTAACTGGAGTCCACCGGCCGCCTATGTCCGGCCTTTTTCTGAAGCATTGGTGAAATTATCAAAAGGTGGGCTGACAGAGCAGCCCGTTCAAACTTCTTTCGGTTGGCATGTGATCCAATTAATGGATACACGCCCAATGGAAGTTCCGCCATTTGAGGAAGTAAAACAAAATATACAACAGCGTGTATTACAACGTGAATTCGCGACGGTTGTGCAAGATCTGCGTAGTAAAGCAAAAGTGGAATAGTTGTTGCTCATTGTGAATTATCACGAGTAGATTGGGGTTCTAATGCTATATCAAAGCAATCTTTTCTACTCGTGGAGCCAGTGCACAAAGTAACTCGTAACTGGTTGTACCTGCCCGTTGAGCCACTTCATCAACAGATATTTCCTTTCCCCAAAGAATAACCGGGCTATTTAACTCAGCATCGGTAATCTCAGTTAAGTCTACAGCCAACATATCCATAGATACTCGGCCCAATAGCCGGCTACGTTGATTGTTTACCAATACCGGCGTATCTGTCGGCGCATGGCGTGGATATCCATCCGCGTAGCCGCATGCAATAATACCGATGCGCATCGGGCGGTCAGCTTGGAAAAGGCCGTGATAGCCTACTTTATCTCCAATTTTCAAATCATGTATGGCAATAATTTTACTGGATAGTGTCATAACCGGCCGCAAATTGAGATCTGATACGGTTTGATCAGCAAAAGGGGAGGCGCCATACAGCATAATGCCAGGACGAACCCAGTCAGTACGCGTTCTGGGGTAACGTATGATCGCTGCTGAATTTGCAAGTGAACGTGGATGATTGTATCCCTCAGTAGTTGCTTCAAAACACTGTAATTGTTGAATTACGCTCTCTTCCTCAGAAGGATCATCGGCGCAAGCAAAATGTGTCATCAATGTGATATTGTTCACACATTGATTTTCTTTTAGTTTATTGATTGTTCTTGAGAATTGTCTAGGTGCGAGGCCTAAACGATTCATGCCAGTATTAATTTTTAGGAATAAATCCAGTTCGTGATGTTTGGAATCTAACAACATAGCGACTTGTTCACTGTGATGAATGACGGCACTTAGTTGGTACTGTTCAAACAATGCGAGTTCTTCTATAGAAAAAAAGCCTTCCAGGAGCAAGATAGGCTGTCGATAGCCAGCATCACGTAAGCATATTGCAGCATCCAATTCCAGGAGCGCAAATCCATCGACAGCTTTTAAGGCGCTTGCAGTATGGAGTAGTCCATGACCATAGGCATCTGCTTTGACGACCGCCATGATGCGCGAGTGAGGAACATATTGACGTACTCTGGTCAGGTTATGTGCTAAAGCAGCAAGATCTATAAAAGCTTGAGTAGGGCGTGGCATTAATTTTATATCCAGAATAAACGGAAGTGAGTGTATTATTCGCAGTGTTTTTATAATAAGTTAAATTCGTATACTGAATTTAGATTTCAGATATTGGTCTCTTTAACAAACTGCATCATATGCTAATCATCATGTGCTGAATGAAAAAAATGATTAGAGTCGTGTGTAATGTTGTTTAAGTGGTGTTATAGAGCGAAGAAATCTCGCAATCATTGATTCTTTTTAGGCGTAATTACAAGGAAATAGCTTGGAACGCGGTTTTTACACTATTATGGCGGCGCAGTTTTTTTCTTCTTTGGCAGATAACGCGTTGCTGGTTGTAGCGATTGCATTGTTGATTGATCTGCATGCTCCAGCCTATTTAACACCCATGCTGAAATTTGTTTTTGTGCTGTTCTACGTCATTCTGGCTCCTTTTGTTGGTGCTTTGGCAGATTCTATGCCAAAAGGGCGTGTCATGTTTATTAGCAATACCATCAAAATCGTGGGCTGCGGATTATTGTTTGTTGCAATGCATCAATATTTTGCATTGGCTGCTTATGCGGTTGTGGGTCTAGGTGCAGCGGCCTACTCACCTGCTAAATATGGCATATTGACCGAATTATTGCCACCGGAAAAACTGGTCATTGCGAATGGATGGATTGAAGGATTAACGGTGGGATCGATCGTATTAGGTACTGTATTGGGCGGTTTTTTGATTACCCCCGCCGTTGCAGATATTCTGATGGGATTCGATTTTCCTGTTATTGACACAGGCATAGATAGTGCATTGGAAAGTAGCATTTTTTTAGTAGCTATCATCTATGCTGTTGCAGCGTTATTTAATTTGTATATTCCTAATACAGGCGTCGATCATCGTGTTCCCAAGAAGAATCCTTTCTATCTGATTCATGAATTTGGGCATTGTATAAAACTGCTATGGACAGACAAACTGGGGCAGATATCGCTTGCAGTGACTACTTTATTTTGGGGAGCAGGCGCAACACTACAATTTATTGTATTGAAATGGGCTGAGGTGGCGATGAATTATCCACTCAATCAGGCTGCTCAACTACAAGGTGTGGTTGCTGTGGGTATCGCAGTCGGCGCTGTCATGGCTGCTCGATGGATTTCGTTGAAGCAATCAGTAAAAGTTATTCCATTGGGTATTGCCATGGGTATTGTTGTGATGGCGATGATTTTAGTCAAAGAGCTATGGATTGCAATTATCTTGTTGATGCTGATTGGTGGATTGGCAGGTTTTTTTGTCGTACCAATGAATGCTTTGTTACAACATCGTGGACATATTCTGATGGGAGCCGGGCATTCCATCGCAGTGCAGAATTTCAATGAGAATTTGAGTATCCTGACGATGCTTTCACTTTATGCCTTGCTGATATTATTTGAAGTGGATATCTATATTGTTATCGCTGCTTTTGGATTATTTGTATCCGTCATGATGGCATTGATCAGGAAATGGCATCTGTTAAACCAGAGTAAAAAGGATTCATTGCATTTGATTGGCGCAAGAAAGATACACTGATTTTATATCAGCACAAAATCCTATTTCTTTGTGTTGATCTCTATTTATCATAATCAAAAAATACCTATAAAACAAAGAACGTTAATAATTTACACACCTTGTTGTGTTGTTTGGCATATCGTTATATACTTATTTCACGGTGACATGGTGGTGACACAAAAATCAAATGGCAAAAATAGTCAAAGCTCAAAAGGTGGAATTAACCACTGGTAGGATTACAAAGTTTCAATGCGATGATGGTAAATAGCGGTCTTACCTGTGGTGTAATGAAGTCAAGGGTTTAGGGATTATTGCAACCGCAGCTGGATCCAAGTCCTATATATTTCAGGCAAAGATACACGGTAAATCAGCACGTATAACTATTGGCGATGTAAGCATATGGAATATACCCGATGCTCAGAAAGAAGCCCGCCGCCTTCAAATTCTTATAGATCAAGGTAGTGATCCGCGCCAAATTAAAGCAGAAGAATCGGCCGCTAGGATTACCGCCAATATAGCTAAAAAAGCACAGCATGACCGAGAAACAGTGACAGTGTCCCAAGCATGGGGAAATTATTTAAATGCCCGTAAACGGTATTGGGGAGCCCGACATTATAATGACCATGTAGAAATGATGTTAACGGGTGGAGAGAAACGTGCTCGCAGTGCCAAACTAACCGATCCGGGTGTTTTAGCATCATTAGCAGTGGTACGTCTCATTGATATTACACCAGAACGTATTTCTGAATGGGCTTTGGTTGAAGGATCATCCAGAGCCGGAAGCGCGCGACTTGCTAATCGATTACTTAAGGCATTTTTATCATGGTGTAGTGATCAACCGGAATACAGGGAAATTGTAATAAGTAATGCCGCCAAAAATAAAAATACTCGTGAGATCCTAGGCAAACCAAAAGCAATGAATGACGTGATACAACGTGAACAATTATCTTCATGGTTTAGTGCTGTAAAACAAATTCAGAATCCCGTTATATCTGCATATCTTCAATGCTTACTGTTAACCGGTGCGCGTCCGAATGAACTGCTTTCAATACGCTGGGAAAACATAGATTTCAAATGGAAAAATATCACCATTAAGGACAAGGTAGAAGGAATTAGAGTGATTCCATTGACTCCATATATGGGGTATTTGATAGAAAGTTTGCCACGTCGTAATGGATGGGTATTTAGTAGTATAACTTCTCAAAGTGGCAGATTAATTGACCCTACACCAGCTCATGTTAAAGCGTGTAATTCTGCTGGTTTAACAATGACTTTGTACGGTTTACGTAGAAGCTTTGCAACTTTAAGTGAGTGGATAGAAATGCCTGCTGGTATTGCAGGCCAAATCCAGGGGCATAAGCCAAGTGGAATAAGAGAAAAGCATTACATACGCCGTCCCCTAGATTTACTGGGTGTATGGCATAACAAAATAGAAGCCTGGATATTAGAACAAGCGGGAGTTAAGTTTGTACCCGTAAAAGCAGGTTTAAGAGCAATAACCGCCACCTGACGGAATCAGGTAAAAGCGGGGTTATCAAGTGCGTTAACACTTGAGCCCCTAACCACAACGCAACACTAGAGAGGAGTGTCACACCATGGCTAATGAACAAAATACCACAGAAATGATTATCCGTAACGGGTTTGAGCCTGTTGACCGTTTATATATTGAATGCAACTCGCACATCATTTATGAGCAAGCAGAAG
>Ga0136611_10000668_pt1 | contig 23091 bp, 19 predicted proteins | sample AntDrymUQ2232306_2_FD_106645 | JGI IMG/M metagenome (GOLD analysis project Ga0136611, IMG submission 106645) | Polar desert sand microbial communities from Dry Valleys, Antarctica - metaG UQ223 (23.06) | ecosystem: Environmental > Terrestrial > Soil > Desert | place: Antarctica: Dry Valley...
AGAAAAAAACAGCAGACAAAAACCAAGCCCCTTAAACTTACACTTTTAACCCGGTCAAGCCGAACTGTAGAAGTTTCTAACTCAAGCCAGCTTCAGGCCCATACCTGGATTGGAAAATACTTATCAAAAGCTTGCATAACTTTCTTAAAAACACATTTAATGTCAATTTAAACCGGGTTTGCAAGCTTGCTGACCAACTTAACCCTGCGCGGCGACCCGGTCCGCTTTGCTTTGCAGCTTGTTCAACGCGCTTAGGTAGGCTTTGGCTGACGCGACCACAATGTCCGGATCGGCACCAGTCCCCTTCACCACGCGGCCGCTATTTTGGAGGCGCACCGTCACCTCTCCCTGGCTTTCCGTCGAGCCGCTGATCGCATTAACCGAATAAAGCACCATTTCGGCACCGCTTCTAACATGCCCCTCGATCGCCTTCAACGACGCGTCGACCGGTCCGTTGCCGTCGGATTCGCCGGTGACCTCCCTGCCGGCGACCGTGAAAATGACACGGGCCTGGGGGCGCTCTCCGGTTTCGCTGTGCTGGGACAAAGAAACGAAGCCGTACTGCTCGTCGCCATGGGCAAAACTTTCATCGCTGACGAGCGCCAGGATGTCCTCGTCGAAAATCTCGCTTTTGCGATCGGCCAGATCTTTGAACTTGAAGAAAGCCGTGTTGATGTCCGCTTCGCTTTCCATGGCAACGCCCAAATCCTGCAGACGCTGCTTGAACGCATTGCGGCCGCTGAGCTTGCCAAGCACGATCTTGTTGGCGCTCCAGCCGACATCCTCGGCCCGCATGATTTCATAGGTGTCGCGCGCCTTGAGAACGCCGTCCTGGTGTATTCCGGAGGCATGCGCAAAAGCGTTGGCACCCACCACGGCCTTGTTGGGCTGTACGGCGAAGCCGGTGGTCTGGCTCACCAGGCGGCTTGCCGCGAGAATTTGACGGGTGTCGATTCCGACGTCGAGCTTGAAGTAATCCTTGCGCGTCTTAAGCGCCATCACGACTTCTTCGAGCGAGCAGTTGCCGGCACGCTCGCCCAGGCCGTTGATGGTGCATTCCACTTGTCGGGCACCGCCGATCATCACCCCAGCCAGGGAATTGGCGACGGCCATGCCGAGGTCGTTGTGACAATGCACCGACCACACGGCCTTGTCGCTGTTAGGAACACGCTCGCGCAGGTTCCTGATGAATTCCCCGTAGAGCTCGGGTATGGCGTAACCGACGGTGTCGGGAACGTTGATGGTTGTCGCGCCCTCATGAATCACGGCCTCGATTACCCGGCACAAAAAGTCAGGGTCAGAGCGGTAGCCGTCCTCCGGGCTGAACTCAACATCGGCCATGAGGTTGCGCGCGAAACGCACCGAAAGCTTCGCCTGCTCGAACACCTCGTCGGGCGTCATACGGAGCTTTTTTTCCATGTGCAGCGCGCTGGTGGCCAAAAACAGATGCAAGCGTCCGGCGTTGGCCGGCTTGAGCGCCTCCGCCGCGCGTGAAATGTCTCGGTCGTTGGCGCGCGCCAGCGAACAGACCGTCGAATCCTTGATGACCTCGGCAATCGCCTTGACGCACTCAAAGTCACCGGCCGAACTGGCCGCGAAGCCTGCTTCTATAACGTCAACCTTAAGCCGCTCGAGCTGCCGCGCAATGCGCAGTTTTTCATCCCGTGTCATGGAAGCGCCGGGCGACTGCTCGCCATCGCGCAAGGTCGTATCGAAAATAATGAGTTTGTCGGTCATGGCAATGTTCCTCGATTCAAAAACCAGCAACCCAAATGAAAACGGCCCGTTGCTGGTGCAAACGGGCCGTTGGAGATCGGGTGAACGCTTACGCTATCGTCTCCGCCCGTCGGCGGATAGCAGCAGCGCTAGCGAAATATTCTTCATACCAAGGAATGTAACACAATTATTAATGCAGACCGCGCTCGTCAGGCTCATCCTTGGATGTCGAAATGACGCTGGTGGGCTGGCCTTTGGCTTTTTTCCAGCCGTAGAGCACATAACCTGAAAAACCGTAGATGACGAACAGGCCAAAGATGACCGTGGGGGGATGAATATTGACGATGGCAATGCCCAGCGCGATCAGCACGATCACAACGAACGGAACGCTGCGCTTCATCTGGACATCCTTGAAGCTGTAAAAAGGAACATTGGTGACCATCGTCAATCCGGCGAAAAGCGTAAGCGCAAAAGTGAGCCAGCGCACTTCCAGCCCGTCGAATCCCAGGTCGTTCATCAACCAGATGAAGCCCGCCACCAGGGCCGCCGCCGCTGGTGAGGGCAGGCCCTGGAAAAAGCGCTTGTCGACCACCGCCGTGTTGACATTGAATCGCGCCAGCCGCAATGCCGCGCAGGCGCAATAAACGAAAGCGCCGATCCAGCCCCAACGGCCCAGGCTGGTCAAGGCCCAGACATAAGCGATCAATGCCGGCGCGGCGCCGAAAGACACCATGTCGGAAAGGGAATCCATCTGCTCGCCGAACGCGCTCTGGGTATTCGTCATTCGTGCCACCCGGCCGTCAAGGCTGTCGAGCACCATGGCGCAAAAAACGCCGATGGCCGCCTGGTCGAAGCGCCCGTCCATCGCCATGACAATGGCGTAGAAGCCACCGAACAGGGCTGCCAGTGTGAACAGGTTGGGCAGGATGTAGATGCCCTTGCGGCGCTTGCGCGGCAAAGTTTCTTCGGCCGCAGGCGCTGAGTCGTCACCGTCATGCATCAAAAACACCCCTTTCGCACGACTGACGCGCGTACCTTGCTATTGAATTCATAGCGAAAGAAATTTTTTCGCCCGCTTACGAAGTTTGGCTAGGGCAAGCATAACAAGTCGCCCGCCCGTCGCGTTCGATCAGCCGATGCGACGCTCGGCCAGGCCCAAATAAAAAAGCCGCACGAAACGCCGCGCGGCTTTTTTCGCTTTCGCGGGGCGTCGCCCTTGTGCGTTAGCGAATTAGTTACGGGTCTGATCGACCAGCTTGTTCTTCGCGATCCATGGCATCATGGCGCGCAACTTGCCGCCGACCTGCTCAATCTGATGCTCGGCGTTCAGGCGACGGCGGCTGAGCAGCGTCGGCGCGCCGGCCTGGTTTTCGAGCAGGAAGTTTTTCGCGTATTCGCCCGTCTGGATATCTTTCAACACCGCACGCATCGTGTTCTTGGTTTCCTCGTTCACGATGCGCGGACCCGTCACATACTCGCCGTATTCAGCGTTGTTCGAGATCGAGTAGTTCATGTTGGCGATGCCGCCTTCATAGATCAAATCGACAATCAGCTTGAGCTCGTGCAGGCATTCAAAGTACGCCATTTCCGGCGCATAACCGGCTTCGACCAGTGTCTCGAAGCCGGCCTTGATGAGTTCGACGGTGCCGCCGCAGAGCACGGCCTGCTCGCCGAACAAATCGGTTTCGGTTTCTTCGCGGAAGTTGGTTTCGATAATCCCGGCCTTGCCGCCGCCGTTGGCCATCGCGTAAGAGAGCGCCAGATCGCGCGCCTTGCCCGACTTGTCCTGGTGCACTGCGACCAGGTGCGGAACGCCGCCGCCCTGACTGTAGGTGTTGCGCACCGTGTGGCCGGGCGCCTTTGGAGCGACCATCCAGACGTCCAGGTCGGCGCGTGGCACCACCGCGCCATAATGGACGTTGAAACCGTGCGCGAAGACCAGCGAAGCGCCCTGCCGGATGTTCGGCGCGACGTCGTTCCTGTAGACCGCGCCGATCTGCTCGTCCGGCAGCAGAATCATGACGACATCGGCGGCTTTGACGGCGTCAGCCACTTCGGCAACTTGCAGGCCGGCCTTTGCGACCTTGGGCCACGAAGCGCCGTCCTTGCGAAGGCCAACGACCACTTTGACACCACTGTCGTTCAAATTCTGTGCATGCGCGTGGCCCTGGCTGCCGTAGCCGATGATCGCAACCGTCTTGCCCTTGATCAGGCTCAGGTCGCAATCCTTGTCGTAAAACACTTTCATCTCTCGCTCCTAAATAATCAGCAATAAAACAAAACCGGGCTTCCGGCGTCGGGGGGATTTGGCGATCTCAAACTCTCAGAATGCGCTCGCCACGGCCGATGCCGCTCGAGCCGGTCCTCACCGTCTCCAGGATGGCGCCGCGGTCGATGGCCTCCAGGAACGCATCGTTCTTGGTCTGGTCGCCCGTCAGCTCGATCGTGTAGCTTTTCTCGGTGACATCGATGATGCGCCCGCGAAATATATCAGCCATGCGCTTCATCTCTTCGCGCTCCTTGCCAACCGCGCGCACCTTGACCATCATCAATTCGCGCTCGGTATACGAGCCTTCGGTCAGGTCAACGACCTTGACGACTTCGATCAGACGGTTCAGGTGCTTCGTAATCTGCTCGATCACGTCGTCCGAGCCGGTGGTCTGGATCGTCATGCGCGACAGGCTGGCGTCTTCAGTCGGCGCGACAGTCAGGCTTTCGATGTTGTAGCCGCGCGCCGAAAACAGGCCGACCACGCGGGAAAGAGCACCCGGCTCGTTTTCCAGCAATACCGCAATGATGTGTTTCATAAAAGAAGATTCCTCTTTTCGCCGCCCTCCCCCGCGCACGGTAATGCGCAGGCTCGGCGGGCAATAGATTCGTCGGTAAGAAGAGTTGAAATGCCGCTATTATAAAGATAGCGGCTTGTGCGCGCAGGGAAAGCGCTGTAGGTCGATTTGCTTATAAATCCTCGGACCCCAGCAGCATTTCGGTGATGCCCTGGCCGGCCTTGACCATCGGAAACACGTTCTCGGTCGGGTCGGTGCGGAAATCCATGAACACGGTGCGATCCTTGAGCCGGCGCGCTTCGCGCAGCGCGGGTTCCACATCTTCGGGTTTTTCAATCAGCATGCCGACATGGCCATAGGCCTCGGCGAGCTTCACGAAATTGGGAAGCGCATCCATGTAGCTGTGGCTGTAGCGGCCCGAATACTCGATTTCCTGCCACTGGCGCACCATGCCCAGGTAGCGGTTGTTCAGCGACACGATCTTGATCGGCGTGTTGTACTGCAGGCAGGTCGAAAGTTCCTGGATGCACATCTGCACCGAGCCTTCGCCAGTGATGCAGAACACCTCCGATTCTGGTTTCGCCAGCTTGATGCCCATGGCATACGGAATACCGACGCCCATAGTGCCCAGGCCACCCGAATTGATCCAGCGCCGCGGCTCGTCAAACTTGTAGTACTGCGCCGCCCACATCTGGTGCTGGCCGACGTCCGAGGTGATGTAGGTGTCGGCGTCCTTCGTCATGTTCCACAGCGTCTCCACCACGTACTGCGGCTTGATGACGTCGCTCGCGCCAAGGCTGTACTTCAGGCAGTCGCGCTTGCGCCAGCCTTCGATGGCGCCCCACCAACCGCCCAGCGCCGCTGCGTCGGGCTTAAGGCCAGACTCACGAATCATTCCGATGAGCTCGGTCAGCACGTCCTTGACATCGCCGACGATGGGAATATCGACCTTCACCCGCTTGGAGATACTCGACGGGTCGATGTCGATGTGAATGATCTTGCGTTCGTTCTGAGCGAAATGTTTTGGGTTGCCGATGACGCGGTCGTCGAACCGGGCGCCGACGGCAAGCAGCACGTCGCAGTTCTGCATCGCATTGTTGGCTTCGAGCGTGTCGTGCATGCCCAGCATGCCGAGGAATTTGCGGTCGGTGGCAGGATAGGCGCCCAGCCCCATCAAGGTGTTGGTGCATGGATAGCCCAGCATGTCTACCAGTGTGCGCAACTCCTGCGACGCATTGCTCAGCAGCACGCCGCCGCCGGTATAGATATAAGGGCGCTTGGCCGCCAGCAGCAGTTGCAACGCCTTGCGGATTTGCCCGGCATGGCCTTTGCGAACCGGGTTGTACGATCGCATTTCGACGCTTTGCGGATAACCGGCATACAGCGTTTTGTTGAACGAAATGTCCTTGGGCACATCGACGACGACCGGACCGGGCCGGCCCGAGCGCGCGATATGAAACGCTTTCTTCATGGTTTCGGCCATCTGCCGCACATCCTTGACCAGGAAGTTGTGCTTGACGATCGGCCGCGTAATGCCGACCGTGTCGCATTCCTGAAAAGCGTCCAGGCCGATCGCCGCCGTCGGCACCTGACCACTAATAATGACCAGCGGGATGCTGTCCATGTATGCGGTGGCGATGCCGGTGACCGCATTGGTCAGCCCAGGTCCCGAAGTGACCAGCGCCACGCCCACGTCGCCGGTGGCGCGGGCATAGCCGTCGGCGGCATGCACCGCCGCCTGCTCATGGCGCACCAGCACATGCTGGATCGTGTCCTGCTTGTAAAAAGCGTCGTAAATATGAAGAACCGCGCCGCCGGGGTAGCCCCAGACGTATTTCACGCCTTCGGCCTGAAGCGCCTTGACGAGGATCTCGGCGCCTCGCAGTTCCTGTGGGGTCGATGAGGGCGAGGCGGACGCTGCCGCCGCCGAGGCGATCTCGGCTTTTGTGATTTCCATGATGAACCTTTGTGAATTTCTCTGACGAAATACCTTGGGTGCCTCTTGGCCCGCCCTTGTGGAGCAGCGTCGAAACTTTGGGCCAAAACCATGAGCGAAAACTTTATTCGCCGAGCCATGGCCCGTTTGCCTTTAGTGAGCAGGCGGCATTATGACATCGCATCGCTCAGGCCGTCGTCGCACGCCGCGCGCGGCAGGCAGGCGCAGGCAGCGGTTCCCGCTGCGCGCAATGCGATAATTTTTAGATAGAGACGTCGGCCTCGCTAGCTGAATGCGCGCCAGGCGAGCTGCGAGCCGCTATAACTAGAACGCTGGGCAACCCGGAATCCACACCGTTGGCAACTGAACAAGAACTGTCGGACTTTTTGAAGAGCGTCGAGAAACGCGCTTTCAAACGCAGTATTTATCACGTCCGGGATGAGGAAGCGGCGCTCGACATCGTTCAGGACAGCATGATGAAACTGGCGCATTCGTATGGCGACAAGCCGCCCGCCGAGTTACCGATGCTTTTCCAGCGAATCCTGTCGAACACCACGCTGGACTGGTTCCGGCGGCGCAAGACTCGCAACGCGCTTTTTTCCAACATGAGCGACTTCGCCTCGTCCGGCGACGACGGCGATTTTGATTTGCTTGAAACTTTGGAGAGCCTGACCAACTCTGAAGGAACGGAAAGCGCACAGGACGCGACCGAGCGGGCCCAAGTCTTGCATGAGATCGAACTCGAAATCAAGGAACTGCCGAACCGTCAACGGGAAGCCTTTCTGATGCGTTACTGGGAAGAAATGGACGTGGCCGAAACAGCCGCCGCAATGGGCTGCTCGGAAGGCAGCGTCAAGACACACTGTTCGCGGGCGGTTCACGCCCTCGGCAAAGCGCTGGGCGCAAAAGGGATAAAACTATGATGCGATCACCTCAGACAAAAGAATTGCTGCAAGAGCGTTTCGGTCTAAAAACCGCTTCCTACTTGTCGGCCGCCGCCTCTGATCTGCCCCACGATGTTTCGGAGCGGCTGCGCGCCGCGCGCGCTCAGGCGGTATCGAAACGCAAGGTCGCCAAAGCCCAGTCCGCCACCAGCGTCGTCAATACTGGTGGCGCCGCCGCGCTTACCTTTGGCTCGGACGAGGGCCTAGGCTGGTGGGGCCGCATCGGCTCGGTAGTCCCGCTCATCGCCCTGGTGGTCGGGCTTCTGGCGATCGGCTCGTTCCAGAGCGATCACCGCGCGCGCGAACTGGCGGAGGTCGATTCGGCGCTTCTTACCGACGAACTTCCGCCGGCGGCCTTCGCCGATCCGGGCTTCATCCAGTATCTGAAGTCAACGCGTTGAGGCAAAGGTCGAATGCGGATTGTTCCAGACCTTTCGGGCATCGGGTCACCGTCTCGCGCCTCTGTCCTGACTTACTTCACGCGGCGGCGCGCGCATGTTGCCGGACCGGTCCGCTTTGCGGCTGCCCTGGCCTTTATGGCGCTGCTAGGCGTCTCGCCGGCAAGCTTTTCCCAAGTGCCGTCCCAGGCTGCGCCGGCCACGCTCCCCGCGACCGCCGCAACCGGCAGGGTTTCCGCCTCGTCACCGGCGAAAGTCATGGTTTCGCGCCCTTCCTGGGCCGAACTCACACCGGCGCAGCAGCAGGCGCTTGCGCCGCTGGCGCCCGGCTGGAGCACGATCAGCGAGGCGCAGAAGCGTAAATGGCTTGAAATTTCCAAAAACTACGGCAGCCTGACGCCCGAAGGCCAGGCGACGCTCAACAGCCGCATGACCGAATGGGTCGCGCTCAGCCCGCAGCAGCGTGCACAGGCCAGGCTCAATTTCGGCAAAACGAAGGAATTGGCTCGCGAGTTGACGCCCGAAGAAAAAAAGGCCCGTTGGGAGGCGTATCAGGCGCTGAGCCCGGAAGAAAAGCAAAAGCTGGCGGCCAAGGCCAGTCCGACTCCGACGGGAGCCGCGACCGCCGTGAAGCCGGTGTCGCCGCAAAAACTTGCGGTCATACCACCGCACGCCGGCAGGCCCGCGTCCAGGCCCGAAGCTAAAATCACTGCTGTACCTGTGCCGGCGGCGGTTTCTCCGGCCGGCCCAGCCGCCGCGAGCGAAGCCGGCCCGACTCCCCAGCGCTGACTTCACGCGGGCAAGTCGCCGCGCCGGTCGCCTCTCAAGCACCTTTTTTTAAACGAAATCGAGCTCCATCGGGCTTCCGGCCTGCGTAGGCAGCTATCAAATTGATACCAAAAAATTTCCGGGCGCCGTCGATTCCGAGGCGCATGGCCTGCTGGTTGTATGAAGGCATCCTGATGTTCGGCGTGGTGTTCATCGCCGGCTATCTTTTTGGCACGCTCAGCCAGACGCGCCATGCGCTGGACAATCGGCACGGCCTGCAAGCCTTCGTGTTTTTGGTGTTCGGCGTGTACTTCGTCTGGTTCTGGGCCCGGGGACAAACGCTGGCAATGAAAACCTGGAATATCCGCATCGTCGATACCAACGGCGCGGCACTCACCCAGCGGCGGGCGCTGCTGCGCTATGCGCTGAGCTGGATATGGTTTTTGCCGCCGCTTGGCGTGAGCTGGCTGCTTGACCTGTCTGGCCGGGAGGGCGCGGTGTTGACCTTCGGCTGGGTTGCGATCTGGGCGATTCTGGCGCGCTTTCATCCCGAGCGGCAATTCTGGCACGACGTCTGGGCCGGGACGCGGTTGATCAGCTGGTCAGTGCCCGCCAAGCCAAAAGCGACGCCCGGTAAATAAGTCTGTCGCTGCGACACAATGTCGTCCATGCACCAAGATATGCCAGTGTCCGCCGCCGCCAACCCGCAGAAAGACCGGCGCGGATTGACGCGTGTCTGGCATGCGGCTGGCTATTCGCTGGAAGGCCTTTGCGCCGGATGGAAAGAACCAGCATTCCGGCAGGAAGCGCTGGCCTGCGTGGTTCTGGTGCCCGGCGCCTTCTGGCTCGGCAATGGCTGGCTGGAGACCGCATTTCTGCTGGCCACGGTGACGCTGGTGCTGGTCGTCGAGCTGCTTAACACCGCCATCGAAGCGGCGATAGACCGCATCGGGCCCGAGTGGCATGCGCTGTCCAAACGCGCCAAGGACATGGGCAGCGCCGCCGTGCTGCTCAGCCTGCTGATGTGCGCTGGCGCCTGGCTGGCCGCGCTTTTCAACCGGTTCGGCGCATGAGCCTCATCGACCCAGCAAGTACGGTAGCCATCAAGCCGGCATTCTCGCTGTGCGTTTACTGCGGTTCGCGCCCCGGCAATTCGCCCGAGTTCGCTTCCCTGGCGCGTGAAGTCGGTACCCGGATCGCCAGTCGCGGTGGCCAGCTGGTTTACGGCGGCGGCCACAATGGCCTGATGGGCATCATGGCCGATGCGGCCCTGGCGGCGGGCGGGCGGGTGGTTGGCGTGATTCCCAGGGCGCTGGTCGACAAGGAGTTCGCCCACACCGGTTGCACCGAACTGCATATCGTCGAGAACATGCATGAGCGCAAGCGTCTCATGGCCGAACGTGCCGACGCCTTTTTGGCGTTGCCCGGCGGTATCGGCACGCTGGAGGAATTTTTTGAGGTCTGGACTTGGCGCCAACTTGGCTACCACGCCAAGCCGGTCGGGCTGCTGAACCTGAACGGCTTCTACGACGGCTTGCTGGCGTTTTTGCGATCGGCCGTGGCGAGCGGATTCATGAATGAATCACAAATGGACCTGATTCGCACTGACGACAAGGCGGAGGCGCTGCTCGAAACCCTGGTGCGGGCCGCCGCACCGCCCGACGCCGGCATGCGGCTCGACCAGATCTGAAACGGCCGGCCAACGCCGCCCCTCCGGGTTCAAACCGCCGCTTCGTCTTCCTCGCCGGTGCGGATGCGCACCACGCGCTCGACGCTGGTCACAAAAATCTTGCCGTCGCCAATTTTTCCGGTACGGGCGGCGCGGATGATGGCCTCGACGCAGCGGTCGACGTCGCCGGTGTTGACGACAACCTCGACCTTCACCTTAGGCAGGAAATCAACGACATATTCGGCGCCGCGGTACAGCTCGGTATGCCCCTTCTGGCGGCCGAAACCCTTGACTTCGGTCACGGTCAGACCGGTCACGCCGCACTCGGCCAGCGCCTCGCGAACTTCTTCGAGTTTGAAAGGCTTGAGGACGGCGGTAATTTGTTTCACTGGGTTTATCTCCGTAGACTGTCTTATGCGCGAAATTTGCTGGTAATAGGATAACGCCAATCCTTGCCGAAGCTCCTGTGGCTCACCCGGATGCCGACGGGCGATTGGCGGCGCTTGTATTCGTTGAGGCGGATCAGGCGCGCGACGCGTTCGACCACCGCGCGGTCGAAGCCGCAAGCGACGATCGACTCGACGCTTTCGTCGTTTTCCATGTAGCGCCCCAGGATCGCGTCGAGCACTTCGTAGGGCGGCAGGCTGTCCGCATCAAGCTGATCGGCGCGCAACTCGGCGCTTGGCGGGCGCGTGATGATGCGCTCCGGAATCGGCTGGGCGCAGGTGTCGTACGGGTCGTTTTCATTGCGCCAGCGCGCCAGCCTGAAAACGGTCGTTTTGAGCAAATCCTTGATGACCGCGAATCCGCCCGCCATGTCGCCGTAGAGCGTGCAGTAGCCGGTCGCCATCTCGCTCTTGTTGCCGGTCGTCAGCACGATGGCGCCGAACTTGTTCGACAGCGCCATCAAAAACACGCCGCGGATGCGCGCCTGAATGTTTTCCTCGGTCGTGTCCTCGGCAATGCCCTTGAATTCACCGGCGAGCGAAGCCTTGAAGGCCTCGAACTCGGGGACGATGGGAATCTCGTCATAGCGCACCTTCAGGCGCCCGGCCATCTCGCGCGCGTCGATCCACGAAATGTCAGCGGTATAGGGCGACGGCATCATCACCGCGCGAATTTTGTCGGCGCCCAGCGCATCGACCGCGATCGCCAGCACCAGCGCAGAGTCGATGCCGCCCGACAGGCCGAGAAGCGCGCCCGGAAAACCGTTCTTGCCGAGGTAGTCGCGAACGCCAAGCACCAGCGCGTCCCACAAGTCGGCCTCGGCGCTGCGCTCGGGCGCCGTCGTTGCTATGATTTTTATAGCGCCCTGCGCACGCTGGGCCTGCGCCACGAACATATTTTCCTTGAAACTTTCGGCCCGCCCGGCGAGCGCGCCGTCGGCCTGCATGGCAAACGAGTGGCCTTCGAAAACGATCTCGTCCTGCCCGCCGACCAGGTGCGCATAGATCAGCGGCAGGCCCGTCGCCAGGCAGCGCGCCCGCATCATGGTTTCGCGCTCGTAGCCTTTGCCGACATGAAAGGGCGACGCGTTGATGACCACCAGCAGTTCCGCACCGGCCTGGCGGGCCAGCCGCGCGGGTTCCTCGAACCAGGCGTCCTCGCAGATCAGCAGGCCGATGCTGATGGCGGCGTCGCCCGCCTCATCGCCCGTGGCCTGAAACACGCAGATGCCCTGACCCGGCGCGAAATAGCGGCGCTCGTCGAACACCTGGTAATTGGGCAGTTCGCGCTTGGCATAGCTTTCGATGATGCGGCCTTCGCGCAGCACCCTGGCGGCATTGTGGCGCTGCTGAACTTCAACGCTCCTGGTTCGCAGCCCCAGGCCGCTGTCACCGTGCGTCGGCGTGCCAACGACAACGGTCAGGCCCTTTAACCCGGCCAGCTCGCGGGCCACTTGATTCACGGCATCATCACAGGCCTGAATGAACGAGGTGCGCAAAAACAGGTCTTCCGCCGCATAGCCGCAAATCGCCAGCTCGGGCGTGACGACCAGGCGCACGCCGCCCTCATAGGCGCTTCGGGCGGCATCAATAATCTTTCGCGCATTGCCCGCCATGTCGCCGACGATGTAGTTCAGTTGGGCAACGCAGATTTTGAGTGACATGTTGAAATTGATCCCCGCAAAACAAGCGCCGCAAAACACGTGAAAAACAAGCCGAACGATTATGTCATCCGCATCCTTGATTCGCCGCTGGGCATCGACGGCGCCGCCTGGAACGCGCTGCTGGCGGCGCAGAACCCGGACGGCGTTTTAAACCCGTTCATGCGCCATGAGTACCTCGCGGCACTGCATGCCAGCGGCAGCGCCGCGCCGAAAACCGGCTGGACGCCGCGCTTTGTCACGCTCTGGGAAGGCGGCGCGCTGGCCGGCGCCTGCGCCCTGTACCTGAAGGCCCATTCCTATGGCGAATACGTGTTCGACTGGGCCTGGGCCAATGCCTACCAGCAGCACGGGCTTGACTACTATCCCAAAGCCGTCGCCGCCGTGCCGTTCACGCCGGTTCCCGGCGCCAGGCTGCTGGCGCGCAACGCTGCCGAGCGGCTGCTGCTGGTTCACGCGGTGATCGACTGGTGCAAGGCGGAAAAGCTGTCGTCGCTGCACTTGCTGTTCGCGGCCGACGACGACGTGGCGGCATGCGCCGCTTCGGGTTTGATGCTGCGCCACACGGTGCAATTTCATTGGACTAACCCGCCCTCCGGTTACCGCGATTTCGATGACTTCCTGATGTCGCTGAGCCAGGAAAAGCGCAAGAAAATTAGGCAGGAGCGGCGCCGGGTGCTTGACGCCGGCATCAGCTTTCGCTGGGCCTTGGGCAAGGACATCACGAGCGCCGACTGGGACTTTTTCTACCGCTGTTATGAGCGCACCTACCTGGAGCATGGCAACGCGCCCTACCTCAGCCGCGATTTTTTCAGGCGTATGGAGGGCACCATGCCCGAAAACTGGCTGATGTTCATCGCTGAACACGGCACCGGCGGCGACCGCCGGTCAATTGCTACCAGTTTGATAGCTGTCAGCGCACGCCAGGCAAGCGCAAACGACCCAAATGACCTTAAAGATTCAGCTTCAGCGCCGCGCCTTGCTGAAGGCATGACCGCTTACGGTCGCTATTGGGGCGCGCTGGCGCGGGTCGATTGCCTGCATTTTGAAGCCTGTTACTACCAGCCACTGCAATGGTGCATTGCCCACGGCGTCACGCGCTTCGAAGGCGGCGCCCAGGGCGAGCACAAGATGGCGCGCGCCTTGTTGCCGGTCAAGACGACCAGCGCGCACTGGCTGGCGCACCCGTCGTTCGCCGACGCGGTCGAGCGCTTCCTGGCGCGCGAGGGCGCGGGAATCGACAGTTACATGGTCGAGCTGGAGCGGCGCAGCCCATTCAAGGCTGGTGCGGTAGCTTGATGCCCGGAAGCGACTACGCGTACCTTTAGCGCGAAGAAGTTTTTCAACTCCAAAGTTCAAAGCCAATTCCTGCCCGACATGCCAACCGACTGCCCCACCGATACCGCCACCGAAGCTTCGCCCGTCGCGCTGGGCCGCGCACACGCCAGACGGCTGCGCGAGGTTTACCGCTCCGCCGGCTGGCCGTGCCAGGACATGCTGGAAATCGAGCTGCTCGCAGCCGGCATGCTGCAACGCATCGCCGGTCCGTCGGGCCATGAAAGCCTGCGCGTCACAGATGCCGGCGTCGCCTGGCTGGCGGCGACGCTGGCGCGCAACCGCTCGGCGCTGACGGCGCATGAAGCGCTGGTCGAGCATGTCGCCTGCGAAATGGTCCGCGCCGGCCGCATCGCCTGGCGCGCGCTGAGCCTGCGCGCGCAACTTCCGCTGGCGCGCGCGGGCGAACGCGGCTCTTGGTGCATGGTCAAGCCCGATGTGTTTTCGATCCGCAATACGACGGTGCAGACCTATGTCGAGCCGATCGTCCACGAGATCAAGGTCAAGCGCTCGGACCTGCTCGGCGACCTGCGCCGCCCCGAAAAGCGCGCCGCCTACCTCGACCTGGGCGGCGAATGCTGGTACGTGCTGGGCTGCGACGCGAAAGGCAGGCCCATTGGCACCGCAGACGAGGTGCCGCCGGAATGCGGCGTGATGGTGATGCAGCATCAGCGGCTGGCGGTGGCCCGGCCGGCGCCCCGGCGGACGCGGCAGAACTTGCCCTTCGACGTCTGGATCGCGCTGGCCAAGGCAACGCCGGTGAAAGGCCTGAATGACGACCTGCAGGGTTTGCTGGGAGATTGCGGCGAGCTTGATGAAAGCGCTCACGGCCCCTGATGCAACCGGCGGCGATTGACGCGTTAAGCGGTCGCCGCAACCAGCGCCGGCTCGACGACAAACCCCATGGTGACGCAGTTCATGTGGCGTGACAGGCTGACGCCTTCATGGGTCGCCAGCGCCTGTACGTCGCTCCAGACCAGCTTGCGGTAGCCGTCGTCGTAGCTTTCAACCTGGCCTTCGTCCCGAAGTTCGACCTTCAGCGACAGGCTTATCTGGTCGCCCCGCGACATCGCGTCGAGGGTAATCACCGCTGGCTCGGTCAGCGTGTCGGTGATCTCTAGCAGAATGGCGTTCAGCACCATGCGAATCGCATCTTGCTTGATCTTTTGCGGCAGTTCGTCAATTTCGTTGACCAGGTGAAAACCGCGGAAATGCAGTGTTGTCGCCAGCAGGCCGATACATTCCCTCACACCCGTGCCGAACTCGACCAGCACGCCCGGCTCGGGCGCCAGCCAGGAACTGATGTCGAGGCACTGCGCCAGGGCGTCCTTGGCGAAGTCGTTGATCTTGTCGGCATGGCTTTTGACCGCCTCGACATCGACGGTCGGCGCGGAGAGCTTGTGATTCATCACGCCGTAGATGAGGGTAATCGGCTGCAACGGCCGTATCAGGTGGTGGCGCAGCGACGGCGAGAGGCGCCTGAGCACCGCATACCGAGCCGATTCAACCTGCAATTCGTCAAGCCGCGATGGCGTCATCGAACCGCTTGGCGAGTCAGGAAGTTCGTAGGATTTCATTCGCATTCCGGTTAATGTCAATTACCTGCGGGCGCATCTATATAGTCGTGTGAAGTTTGCAACGAAATAGCAAACTCTTCAACAGCGGCGCGGGTGTGGACGCAAGAGTTTTGTTACCGACTTGTAACTGGTTACCTACCTGATCTGCGGGCCAGGATGCGATCAAGCCGCACCTTTAAAAGCGAGTTGCGCAATCGTCTGGCAGATGTGCGCCACCGTCGCCGGTTTGGCTAAATGCGCGTCGAAGCCGCTTCGCAGCGCCCGATTGACGTCGACTTGCCGGCTATAGCCGCTCAGTGCAATCGCCCGCAGGCCGGTCAACTTGAGATTTTTCCTGATTCTCTGGATCAGTTCATAGCCGTCCATGTCGTCCATTCCGATGTCGGAAATCAGCAAGTCGTAGTGCGCGACGTCGAGCATCCTCAGCCCTTCATGACCACCGACGGCCGTGTGGACGGTGGCGCCTTCAAGGCGCAGGAGCAAGGCAAAGGGTTCAAGCAACTCCGGCATGTCGTCGACCGCCAGAATCCGCATGCCACTAAGGTTGATGCTCGACTGCGCGGGTTTTTCGGCCCCGCCCGTCGTTTGACCGATCAGGGGCAGCCACACGCTGAACCGCGAACCCAGGCCCGGGCCGGCCGACTCCGCAAGTACCCTTCCGCCTTGGGCGACGGCCAGGTCGCGCACCAGCGCCAGGCCGACCCCAAGACCGGGGTTTTCACGCGAAAACTGATCGTCTTCCTGGACAAACAGGCCGAAAATCCGGGGCAGAAAATCGGCTGAAATTCCTTTGCCGGTGTCGACGACTGTGAATTTGGCAAAACCGATCTCTTTGCTCAGCTCTGCTTTGACGTCGCCGCCCGCCGATGTGAACTTGACCGCGTTGTTGATCAGGTTCCAGATGATCTGCTCGGTGCGCACGCGATCACACGTCGCCAAAACCGCCTCGCCCACGCAGTCGTAGCTCAGCCTCACGCCCTTGGCGCTCGCCGCTTCCTGCGCCGCCGTGACGATGGACGACGCGATCTCGCCCAGGTCTTCGGTCCGCGGTTTGAGCATCATCTTGCCGGTCTGCGCCCGCGAAAGGTCCAGCAGGTCGTCAATGATCTTGGTCTGGCTGGCCACCGCGTGGCGGATCGCCTCGCCGGTGCGCACCACCAACGGCAGGGCTCGCACCTCGGGCTGGCTCACCAGCAGCTCGGCGTTGACCTGGATCAGGTTGAGCGGATGCTTGAGTTCATGCGACAGCACGGCCAGGAAGCGGTCCTTGATCTCGTTGGCCTCCTGCTCGCGCGCCAGCATCTCGTCGCGGCTGGTCGAATGCGTCTTGCTGTCGGTCATGTCGCGTGCAATCTTCGCGTAGCCGCCCATTTTTCCTTCCAGGCGCGTGACGACCCCGCTGCAAAAGAAAACCGTTCCGTCCTTGCGCATATGCCAGCGCTCGTCAAGGCTGCGTCCGGCCTCGCGCGCGGTTCGCAACTCGTCGCCGTCGAAGCCGGACGCGCGGTCCGCGGGTGTAAAAAGGATGGCGAAGTGCTGGCCGACGACCTCTTTCTCCTGATAGCCGTACATGCGCGCCGCGCCCAGGTTCCAACTGGTGATGAAGCCCGCCTCGTCGATGGTGAGAATGGCGTAGTCGTTAGTGGTAAGCGCGGCGATGCCAAGCATTTCTTCACCGGCGAGCACTTTTTCCTCGGCTTGCCGCAACGCGGTTACATCGACGAAGGTCAACACGGCACCGTCGATACGGTTGTCGTTGGTGCGGTACGGACGCATGCGCGCCAGGTACTGCTTGCCGTCGCTGCTGCTGACCGGGCGCTCGACCGGCTTAAGCGTTTCAAGCATTTGCGCCGCGTCGCCGGCCAGCGATTCGTAGTCGAGCTTGTGCGTGATATCGAGCAGCGAGCGGTTCACGTCCGCAAGAATCAGGTTGAAGATGCTGGTGGCCTGCGGTGTAAAGCGCTTGATGCGTAGCGCCCGGTCGATGAACACCGTTGCAATGTCCGTGGAAGTGATCAGGTTTTGCAGGTTGTCGTTGACCGTGCTGGTTTCATCGACCTTGACCTTCAATTCATAGTTGACCGTAATCAGCTCTACATTGATTGACTGAAGTTCTTCCTTGCTGGTTTCGATTTCCTCGCTGGCCGATCGCAGCTCCTCGTTGATGGCCTGCAGTTCTTCATTGGACGCCCTGAGGTTTTCCGTTGACGTTTCAGCATGCTGAATGGTTTCGTCCAATTGATCCTTGGGGTGCCTGATTTCATTTTGAAGCCGAGTGATCACCTCCTCCCGGGAAGGGTCGCCACTTTCGAACTGCGCCTTGTCAGGCGCTTCGGCCACCTCGTCGAAAATCACGAGCGTCAGCCCTGACGCGCTGCCCGGCTCGCCAAAATACTTCACCGTCAACTGAATATTCGCCTCGCCATCGATTCTCTTTACCGCAACCGGCCGCGTCACGACGCGCGTATCCGATTGCGCAGCCTGGAAAAGCGCCGTGCGCAGTTCGGTCCTGAGTTCGGGCGGTATGTTACTGAGCAGATTTCGCGACGGTTCTCCGCCGCTGGCGAGCAAAAATTTCCCGACGTTTTCAGACAGATGCACCACTTCATGATGCCAGTCGATCAAAACGCTGGGCGGCGCCACCTGATCGATGAATTTGCGGTGCAGTTCCGCCGAGCTTGGAAGTACCGGTTCTACCGACTCGCCGCTCGTGTAAACGGCGCCGGCACGCTCGCGGGGAATCTCCACCTGCAAGGGCAAACGGCGTATCGAGTGGCCGAGCGGATTGACTTTATAAATCCGGTTTTTCTTGTCGACGACGGTAAAAAGGTTGGGTGCCGCCACCGTGGCTTCGGACATTCCCAGAAACAGATAGCCGCCGGGCTTGAGCGCGAAGCGGAACATCTCCAGCACCTGTGTTTGCGCCTCGCGATCGAGGTAAATCAGCAAATTGCGGCAGCAAATGAGATCGAGCCGCAAAAATGGCGGATCGCGCAACACGTTGTGCCGGGCGAACAGCACCTTTTCGCGAATCGTTTTGATGACGCGGAATTTGTCAAGCTCCTGGCTGAAAAACTGCCGCAGCCGCAGTGGCGAAACGTCGGTCATGATCGACTCGGGATACATCGCGGCGCGGCCTTCCCTGATAGCCCGTTCGTCCACGTCGGTTGCAAAAACCTGCAGGTCGCACATCGCGTTTTGCAGATCGAGCTGCTCGCGCAGCAGGATGGCGACGGAATACGCCTCCTCGCCCGTCGCGCAGCCCGCGACCCAGGCGCGCACGCCATCTTTGTTCTCCCTCTTTTCCAGCAACTCAGGCAATGCAAGGCGCTCCAGCGCTTCGAAAGCGGTACGGTCGCGAAAAAAATTGGTCACGCTGATCAGCATGTCCTGCAGCAGCGGCTTGGACTCCTCGGGATGGTCTCGCAGGTAGTCGCGGTAACTCGGCAGGTCGGGAAGTGAGTTGACCTGCAGCCGGCGTTCAATGCGGCGCAGCACGGTCGCGCGTTTGTACTGCCTGAAGTCGTTTTTGGAGTAGCCCCGCAACAGCGCCATGATGTCGTGCAAGGCTTCTTCGGCCAGCCTGGCGGCTTCGGCGCTTTCCGCGGCCATTACCTGCATCTCCGCCGCGGCGTCGGCGGGCAGGCGTATGCGCCTGGCGTTCGCCCACAGGTCAAGCAGGCGCTGCGGCATATCGGCGACGCTGGCGACAAAATCGACCGTGCCGGTCGCAATGGCGGCCCTGGGCATGCCGTCATACTCGGCGTCCTCGGGCGCTTGCACCAGCGTCACGCCGCCGCGCTCCTTCACCCGCGCCAGCCCTGCCGCGCCGTCCGAGCCGGTTCCTGACAGCACGACGGCAACGGCTCTTTCCTTGTGAACCTGCGCCAGGGTGCGAAAAAACAGGTCGATCGCCACATATTTTCCGCTGACGCGGGTCGGATCGGCCACTTGCAGGTGACCATCGTTCATCTCCAGGTCATGGTTGGGCGGAATGACGTAGACATGGTCGACCTCTATCGCCGTGTCGGCAGCCACCTGGACGACCGGCATCCTGGTCGCGCGCTGCAAAATCTCGGCGGCATTGCTTTCGTGCGTCGGCGACAGGTGAAGAATGACAACGAAAGCCATGCCGTTGGCAGCCGGCATCCGCTCGAAAAAGCGCATCAAGGCGCCAAGACCACCCGCCGAGGCGCCGATGCCGACGACGGGAAATTTAAGGGGGCTGGGTATCAGCTCGACCTCTTCGGGGTCGAGCGGCACCTGGAGCGAATCGGACATTTGTGAACCCGCGAGGACTTTGCGAGTTTGGATGGTAGGGCAAAGCGGCCGACCGGAGCGCCCCGCGCCCCCGTATTCAGGCATTGTCCTACGCTGGAAAAGCCCCTCTTTCGCCATCGAAAAAAAAAACGCTTGCGGCATGACCGCAAACGTTCATTCTTGCTCTCGAACCAGATTTGCTATGGTTTTAGTAGCGTACCGCGCGCACTGGTAGAGCGCCAGAGCACCAAAACATCATTTTTTCAGCTCAATCCGGCCGTGCCTTGCCGTAATTGGCAATGCCGTCGCTGATCTCTTTACAGGCGGCTTCAGGCCCTTCCCAGCCTTCGACCTTGACCCACTTGCCTTCTTCCAGGTCCTTGTAGTGCTCAAAGAAGTGGGCAATGGTTTTCAGGCGCAGCGGGTTCATGTCCTCTGGCCTGCGCCAGTGGCTGTAGAGCGAGCACTTTTTGTCTATCGGCACCGCCAGCACCTTGCCGTCCTCGCCGGCCTCGTCGGTCATCTTCAGGATGCCGATGGCGCGGCAGGTCACGACCACGCCCGGTATCAGCGGCACCGGCGTGATGACCAGCACATCGACCGGATCGCCGTCGCCGCTCAGGGTCTTGGGCACGTAGCCGTAATTGGTCGGGTAGTGCATCGACGTGCTCATGAAGCGGTCGACAAAAATCGCGCCCGACTCCTTGTCGACCTCGTACTTGATGGGGTCGGCGTTCATCGGAATTTCGATGATGACGTTGAACGACTCGGGTGCGTTTTTGCCGGGGGTGACTTTATCCAGGGACATGGCTGCTTTGCTGTTGATGAAAGGTTGAAGGATGCGAACGCGGTGATCAATCTTAAGGGCTTGTCGCCGCGCGGCCGGCGCCGCCCTGTCGTCGGTATTTACCCTGATTTTGCTGATTCAGGCCTTACGGTGTGTCAAGTTGTCATGTTTTGGCGGTAAATTTCCGGAGTTGGCCAATCGTCTCCCACGGGATGCGAGGAAGCAACGCAGCGGAGGTCCGCTTGCGGTGCACCTCTTATCAAGCAAAAAAACCATGTGGGGGATTTCTATGACGGGTAACTCGGCGCTTATTCTTGCGCTTGTCTGCGGCCTTATCGCCGTCGGCTACGGCTTCTGGGCACGCAGCTGGATTCTTTCGCAGGACGCGGGCAATGCGCGAATGCAAGAGATCGCATCGGCGATCCAGCTCGGCGCGGCGGCCTACCTGGCCCGGCAATACAAGACCATCGCCATCGTCGGCGTGATTCTGGCGATCCTCATCGGCGTTTTCCTCGACGGCACTACCGCCATCGGCTTTGTCGTTGGCGCCGTGCTGTCGGGCGCTTGCGGCTTTATCGGCATGAATGTCTCGGTGCGCGCCAATGTGCGCACCGCGCAGGCCGCCACGCGCGGCATCGGCCCGGCGCTCGACGTCGCGTTTCGCGGCGGCGCGATCACCGGCATGCTGGTGGTCGGCCTGGGCCTGCTCGGGGTTACCGGATTTTTCTGGTTTTTGACGGGCAACGGCCAGTACACGCCGACCACCCGGCTGGCCGATCTGCTTAACCCGTTGATCGGCTTTGCCTTCGGCTCGTCGCTGATTTCGATTTTTGCGCGGCTCGGCGGCGGCATCTTCACCAAGGGCGCGGACGTCGGCGCCGACCTGGTTGGAAAGGTCGAAGCCGGCATTCCGGAGGACGACCCGCGCAATCCGGCGGTGATCGCCGACAACGTCGGCGACAACGTCGGCGACTGCGCCGGCATGGCCGCCGACCTGTTCGAAACCTATGCCGTCACGCTGATCGCAACGATGGTGCTTGGCGCACTGCTGGTGGCTTCAGCGCCGATGAACGCGGTGCTGTATCCGCTGGCGCTGGGCGCGGTGTCGATCGTCGCGTCGATCATCGGCTGCTTCTTCGTGAAGGCGTCGCCGGGAATGAAAAACGTCATGCCAGCGCTTTACAAAGGTTTGGCGATCGCCGGCGTGCTGTCGCTCGTCGCCTTCTATTTCGTCACGACCTGGCTGATGCCCGACGACGCAATTGCCGCGAGCGGCAGCCAGATGAGGTTGTTCGGCGCCTGCGCCGTCGGCCTGGTGCTGACGGCCGCGCTGGTCTGGGTGACAGAGTTCTACACCGGCACGCAGTACGCGCCGGTCAAGCACATCGCGCAGGCATCGACCACCGGCCATGGCACCAACATCATCGCCGGCCTGGGTGTGTCGATGCGCTCGACCGCCTGGCCGGTGATGTTCGTTTGCGTCGCGATTCTGGTTTCGTACAACCTGGCAGGCCTGTTCGGCATCGCGATCGCCGCGACCGCAATGCTGAGCATGGCCGGTATCGTCGTCGCGCTCGACGCCTACGGCCCGATCACCGACAACGCCGGCGGCATCGCCGAGATGGCCGACATGCCGCCCGAAGTGCGCGCCGTGACCGACCCGCTTGACGCCGTCGGCAACACCACCAAGGCGGTGACCAAGGGATATGCCATCGGCTCGGCGGGCCTGGCCGCGCTGGTGCTGTTCGCCGACTACACGCACAAGCTGGAAAACTACGGCCGCGCTATCAGCTTCGACCTGAGCGACCCGATGGTCATCGTCGGCCTGTTCATCGGCGGACTGATTCCCTACCTGTTCGGCGCGATGGCGATGGAGGCCGTGGGCCGGGCCGCCGGCGCGGTGGTGGTCGAAGTGCGCCGCCAGTTCGCGGAAATCAAGGGCATCATGGAAGGCACGGCCAAGCCCGAATACGGCCGTGCGGTTGACATGCTGACGACGGCGGCGATCAAGGAAATGATCATTCCTTCGCTACTGCCGGTGGTGGTGCCAATTCTGGTCGGCCTGCTGCTCGGCCCGAAAGCGCTCGGCGGCCTGCTGATGGGAACCATCGTGACCGGCCTCTTCGTCGCGATTTCGATGTGCACCGGCGGCGGCGCCTGGGACAACGCGAAAAAGTACATCGAAGACGGCCACCACGGCGGCAAGGGCTCCGAAGCGCACAAGGCCGCCGTGACGGGCGACACGGTTGGCGACCCTTACAAGGACACCGCCGGCCCGGCGATCAACCCGCTCATCAAGATCATCAACATCGTCGCGCTGCTGATCGTTCCGCTGATGATGAAATTCCATGGCGGGACGGCGCAGGCCGCGCCGGTGTCGCCGGTGCGTGCGCCTAGCGTCATGAGTGTGCCTGTCACGCCTGTCACGCCTGTCGTGCCTTTAACGCCTGTCACGCCTGCCGTGCCGGTAGCGCCTGCGGCGCCTGTTGTCACCACGCCTGCCGCGCCGGTCGCCACGCCAACGGCGCCCAACATGCCTGCGCCTGCGCCGCTGCAAGCGTCCGACGCCGCCGCGACGCCTACCCCCGCACCCGCAACGGGCGCTTCGGCTGCGCGCTAAACGCTATTGTTTTAATAGCTAGAGGGGCAGGCCCGGCTTGCGCAAACCCTCAATAATCCTCTCAAATCGTAACTACTCAGCTCATGTAGCCAAACAAGGCTGATTGGGCTGACCGTTAAAGGTCGAGACCAGACAGTCAAACAGGCAAGCGCCCTGCTTGTGCATGGTCGCCAAGTAAGAGCGGATGG
>Ga0136611_10000669_pt1 | contig 23069 bp, 22 predicted proteins | sample AntDrymUQ2232306_2_FD_106645 | JGI IMG/M metagenome (GOLD analysis project Ga0136611, IMG submission 106645) | Polar desert sand microbial communities from Dry Valleys, Antarctica - metaG UQ223 (23.06) | ecosystem: Environmental > Terrestrial > Soil > Desert | place: Antarctica: Dry Valley...
GAGGGAGCCCTCCTCGAGTCCCTGGCCCGCGCACGAACCGGCCGGATGAGCGACATCGTCGGCACCATCCAGGCCGAGCAGGATCGCATCGTTCGGGCACCACTGGCCGGTGCGGTGGTCGTGCAGGGCGGGCCCGGTACGGGGAAGACGGCGGTGGCCCTGCATCGGGCTGCCTACCTGCTCTTCACCCACCGCTTTCCCCTCGAGGAGCAGGGCGTGCTGGTGATCGGTCCGAACCCCGTCTTCTTGCGGTACATCGAACGGGTGCTGCCGTCGCTCGGCGAGTCGGGGTGCAAGCTGGCCACCCCGGCCGAGCTGGTCGACATGATCGCGGTGTCCGCGCCGGACGCGGCTGAGGCTCGACGGGTGAAGGGAGACGGGCGGATGGCCGCCGTGCTGGCCAGCGGCGTGCGGTGTCGCGAGCGGCCGCTGGTACGGGCGGTCGACATCGCGTTCGGCGCGTACCGGTTGCGTGTGGGACGGAAGGGCTCGGCGGCCATCGTCGACGTGGGGCGGGCGCGTGGACTGCCGCACAACGCCGCCCGCCTCGCGGTCGAGCAGGCGTTGCTCGGCTATCTGCACCGGCGCTATGAGGTCGCCCATGCCCGGACCATCGAGGCCGGTCTGACCTCCACCGGACGGCGCAGTCGGGCGGACGTGTTCTCCGAGCTGCGGCGCAGTCGCGGGGTGGGCATCGTGCTGGAGAGGATCTGGCCCGAGCTGACGCCGGAACAGCTGGTGCACGACCTCCTGTCCCGCCCACCGCTCCTCGCCGAAGCGGCGGGAGACCTTCTGTCCGACGACGAGCGCCACGCCATCCTTCGCGACACCAACGCCCAGGGGTGGAGCGCGACTGACCTGCCGCTGCTCGACGAGGCCGCTCGACTTCTGGGGCGCCGCCCGGCCGCCCAGCGACGCGCCTCGGCGCCCGACCCGGACGCCGAGGCCATGGTCGAGCGGATGCTGGACGACATGCACGAGTCGGGGGTGCTCTTCGAGGGCGATCCGTCGATGACCCGCGACGTCCGCAACCATCTGCGGGCCAAGGAGCGGTCGGGCGGCTCGGCCGAGGTCGCCGACCTGCGCACGTACGGGCATGTGGTGGTGGACGAGGCGCAGGACCTGTCGCCCATGGAGTGGCGGATGATCGCCCGGCGCTGCCCCTCCGGCTCGATGACGGTGGTCGGCGACCTCGGCCAAGCCAGCGGCTGGTGGAACGCGGTGTCGTGGACCGACGTGCTCGCGGAGGTGACGCCCCGACGCCCCGAGGTGGTGGAGCTGTCGGTGAACTACCGGACGCCGTCGGAGGTCATGAGCCTGGCCGCCGGCGTTCTGGCTGCGTACCGGCCGGAGCTGCGGGCGGCGCGATCAGTGCGTTCGAGTGGTCGTCAGCCGGTGTTCGTGCGGGTGGACGGCGGGGCACTCGTCGGCCAGGTCGTGTCCGTGGCCGCAGGCCAAGTCGAGGCCGTTGGCGCCGGCAAGGTGGCGGTGATCGCCCCGTCCCATCTGCGGGCGGTGCTGCAGGCGGCGGTGGACGCCGACCCCTCGATGGGCCGACCGAACGCCGAGATCCTCGAGGCGCCGGTCACGGTGCTGGTGTTGGACGAGGCCAAGGGCCTGGAGTTCGACTCGGTGGTGGTCGTGGAACCGGGAGAGATCGTGGCCGAACATCCGAATGGTCTGGGCGCGCTCTACGTGGCGCTCACCAGAACCACCGATCGCCTGGTCGTGGTGCATGCCGGCCCGCTCCCTCCGTCCCTCGGCTGACGGGCCTGGCTCATCGGCGGAGCCTGGTAGAGAAGGTGCGTGGCCACTCCCTTCCGCTTCGCCGTCCAGACCTCCAGCGCCCCGTCGGCACAGGCGTGGCGCGAGCGCGCCCGGCAGGTCGAGGCCCTCGGGTACTCGACCCTGTACATCCCTGACCACTTCGGCGACCAGCTGTCACCGCTCGTGGCTCTGGCCGTGGCCGCGGAGGCGACATCCACCCTCAACGTCGGGTCGCTCGTGTTCGACAACGACTACCGCCACCCAGTGGTGCTGGCCCGGGAGGTGGCCACGCTCGACCTCATGAGCGAGGGGCGGGTCGAGTTCGGCATCGGTGCTGGATGGATGAAGAGCGACTACGACGAGTCGGGCCTGGCCTACGACCGCCCTGGCGTGCGCATCGATCGGATGGTCGAGGGCATCGAGATCATGCGTCAGATGTGGCGTGACGGCACCGCCACCTTCGCCGGTGAGCACTACCGGGTGACCGGCGCCCAGGGCCTGCCCCGATGCCACCGTGGAGGAGGGCCGAAGCTGGTGATCGGTGGGGGCGGGCGCCGGGTGCTCTCCATTGCTGCGCGAGAGGCCGACATCGTGGGCGTCAACCCGAACCTCAGCGCCGGCTACGTCGGACCGGAGGTGGCCAAGAGCTCGACCGCCCCGTACTACCGCGAGCGGATCGGGTGGATCCGGGAGGCAGCCGGCGACCGGTTCGATGACCTCGAGCTCCAGTGCCTGACCTTCATGGTGGCCGTTACCGACGACCGCCAGGCCATGTTCGACAACATGGCCCCGATGTTCGGCATCACCCCGGCTGAGGCGGCCGAGGTGCCCCTCGCACTGGCCGGAACGGTCGACCAGATCGTGGAGACCCTGCGGGAGCGGCGCGAAGAGTACGGGTTCAGCTACGTCGTGGTGCACGAGCCGGAGATGGAGGCGTTCGCGCCGGTGGTGGAGCGGCTGGCCGGCACCTGACCGCCCGTACACTCGGCCCGGTGGGTGAGGGCGCGGCGCGCATCGGGGTGTTCGGCGGCACGTTCGACCCGATCCACATCGGTCACCTGGTGGCCGCGGTCAACGTCCGCCACGCGCTGGAGCTCGACTCGGTGCTCATGGTGGTGGCCGGGGAGCCGTGGCAGAAGGTCGGCGCGCGCCCCATCAGCCCGGCCGAGGACCGCTTCGCCATGGTCGCCGCGGCGGTCGAGGGGGTGGACGGCCTGGAGGCGTCGCGCATCGAGGTCGACCGCCCGCGCCCCTCGTACACGGCCGACACGCTCGAGGCCCTGCTGGCCGAGGACCCCGGGGTCCGCCTCTTCCTCATAATCGGCCAGGACGTGGCCGACCGGCTGCACACCTGGAAGCGCCCCGCCGACGTGGCCCGGCTGGCCACGCTCGTGATCGTGAACCGAGCCGTGGTCGGCGCGGCCCCCCCGGTGGACCTGCCCGGGTGGGAGGTCGAGCGGGTCATGATCCCTCCGCTGGCCGTGTCGAGCTCCGACCTCCGCGGGCGGGCATCACGGGGAGAGCCCCTCGACTACCTCGTGCCTGAGGCCGCCCTCCGTTGCATCCACGAGCGTGGTCTGTACGCTGGCGGCAGATGAGGGAACACTCCGAATGACATCTCAGCGGGCTCGCGATCTCGACGAGGTCAAGTCGTGGGCCGTCGCCGCGGCTCGGGCGGCGGACGACAAGCAGGGGCAGGACACGCTGGTGCTGGAGGTGGGATCGGTGCTGGCCATCACCGACGCCTTCGTGATCACCTCAGGGTCCAACACCCGCCAGGTGCGCACCATCACCGACGAGATCGAGGCCGCCGTGAAGCGGGTCGGTGGACCGGCTCCGTTGCGGATCGAGGGCCTGTCCGATCTGCAGTGGGTGCTGCTCGACTACGGCGACTTCGTGGCCCACGTCTTCCTCGATGAGGCTCGGGACTTCTACCAGCTCGAGCGTCTCTGGGGTGATGCGCCGCAGGTGCCGTGGGCGACTTCGGCCGCCGCCGCCAGCGGCGAGTAGATCCCCTCAGGCCACCTCGGCCGGCTGAATCAGCACCACCGGGTCCGGCGCCCGCAGGGGTGCTCGCAGTGATGACGCCCACCCGAAGGGGTGGCGGGCGGGCCGAACGATGAAGCGCATGCCGGCGACACTGGCACCAGGGTGGGCGCCGGCGAGCCAGTCGCGATCGCCCGCTGCATCCAGCGCGATCTCGACGCGCGTCAGACCAGCGCGCCCCCACAGGCGCCCGGGCACGACAACGGGGCCGTCAGCCCGGCGCTGAAGGGAGCGGACCGGGACCAGGAAGGGCAGAGGAGCCCGATTGGCCCGTCCCACCATGGTCAAGCCGCCGTCGAGCCAGTGCAACCGGCGCTCGTCGCCGTCAGCGCTCCAGGTGAGGGTGCCCAGCTCTTTCGGGAAGCCCCAGTTCATCCGACCGGCCAACCGGCTCTCGGGCGAGTCGACCACCATCGTCGTGATGCACCAGCCGGGCCGGGCGCCGAGCCGGGCGGGTTCGCCCACCGCCAGCTCGAGATACGGGCCGACCGGGGAGCCCGTGTACCGCACGCCGACGACGAGCGAGGGCCCGGGGATGCGCGCCAGCCCCTCGGGCAGCTTGGCTGCCCCGGGTGGCGTGCGGACCAGGCAGGCCAGCGCCTCCCCGGTGAGCGACCACGGCGCCGACGCCGTCACGGTGTCACCGAAGAGGCCGTTGCGGCCGTCCCATCGGTCGTTTCCGGATAGGTGCGCAGCTCGACGACGTTCCCGTCCGGATCCTTGACGTACACGCTCCGACCCATCCCTCGGGCGCCGTACACGTCGACCGGACCGCGCTCCACGTCGAAGGTTCCGGAAGCCACGAGCGCCTCGAGATCGGTCGGCTGGATCACCAGGCAGAGGTGGTCGACGTTGCGACCGGTCCGCTCGCCCAGGAAGAAATCGATGATCGTGGCCTCGTCGATGCGAACGGACGGAAACGGCACCTTGCCCGCCCGCCAGGCTTCTACCCGGTCGCCAGCGAGGCCGAGGCACCCTGTCCACCAGGCCAGCGCCCGCTCGACGTCCGATGTGAGCAGCACGACGTGATCGAGGCCCGTGATCCGCACCATGGCGGAGAGGATACGACTGCCCTCACGTCTGTGGGTCGGCTTGCCGATGGGCGGCCGGCCGCCCCCATCATGGGATGTGATCAACGAAATCGACCTGGACCACGTCGCTGTCGCCACCGAGCGCCAGGCCGACGCCTGGCCTCGCTACATGGGGGAGCTCGGCGGCGCCTGGCTCTCCGGTGGTGACAGCCCCGGCTTCTCCGCCGCCCAGGTGGCCTTTGCCAACGGCATGAAGGTGGAGGTGCTGGAGCCGCACCTGGTGGAGGTGAACGACTTCCTGCGGAGGTTCCTCGACCAGAACGGGGCCGGCCCTCACCACCTCACCTTCAAGGTGGCCGACATCCGGGGCGCGCTGGCGACGGCGGAGGCCGCCGGCTTCACCCCGGTCGGCGTCGACCTCAGCAACGACGGCTGGCAGGAGGCCTTCCTCCACCCGAAGCAGGCGTCCGGCGTGGTGGTGCAGCTGGCCCAGTCGGGCGGTGACTGGGAGTCCGACCCGCCGTCTGACGCGCCTCAGCCAGGGTCTGTCGGGCCCGCCAGACTCGACCACGTCACCCACGTCGTGGCCGACCTCGAGGCGGCGAGCTCGTTGTTCGGCGACCTGCTGGGCGGCACGGCTCTGGGGGACGGCCAGCTCGATGGCGGCCGCTACCTCGACTTCGGCTGGCCGGGACCGGGCCGGATCCGCTTGGTGTCGCCGATGATGGTCGATGGTGGGTCGTCGCCGTGGGCGGCATGGCTCGGGGGCCGACCGGGCCGCGTCCACCACCTGGCCTTCGCTGTCGCCGACCCGTCGGCTGTGGCGGGCGCGGCGCCGGGGGAGGACGGCACATGGATCGTGCCACCCGAGGCCAACCTCGGGGTGCGCCTGGTGCTGCGGGCCGCCTGAGCCGGTCGTCGACACAGCATCGCTACCGCTGTGTCGACGACCTTTGTCAGAACTCTCCCTCGTCGAGGGAGTCGATCGGTCAGCCCGTGAGGCCCTTCACGTCCGGCGACTCCACCGCGTCCGAGAGCGACTTGGCCCCGCCCACGACGTCAGCCGGCTGGAGGATGAAGTTGGCCCTGCTGGGGCTGGCGCCGACCTTGGAGAAGTTCAACGGCGTGATCAGTCCACCGGTGTTGACGTCGGTCAGCGACTGCTTGGCCTTGATCATGCCCTCGGGCGTGAGGTCACCGTCCTTGCAGGCCTTCTCGAGGATCTGCGCCATGATCTCGCTCATGCCCGTCCCGAGGACGACGCCGTTGCTCAACGTCACGTTCGGGTACTTCTTCTTGAACGCGGCCAGCAGCTCGGGCTGCTTGTCGATCGTGTCGACCGGCGAGGCGATGTAGAGGTTCTTCTTCAATGCAGCCGCGGCCGGACCGGCGAGCAGACCGGGTGCGAAGACCGGGTTGCTGCCGATGATCGGTACGTCCAGGCCCTGGGTGGCGGCGACGCCGGCGGCCGAGGCGGTCTGGGCGGGTGCGACCGTGAGGGCGATGGCCTTGACTCCGGCCGCCTTGAACTGCGTGATCTGGGCGCTCATGTCGGTGTCGGTCGACTTGATCTTGGCCTCGATGATCTTGAAGTTGTGCTTGCCGGCCATGTACTTCGACCCCTCGAGGCCGCCGGCGCCGTACTCACCCTCGAAGTAGATGTGGCCGATGGTGTCGCCGTCCTTGATCAGCCCCTTCTGGAGTGCATAGCTGAGGCCGTTGGTCATCTCGACGTCGTAGGTGGCGCCCGGGGTGGCGGTGCCGGGCAGGTCGGTGAGGCTGCGGGCCCACGCCGGCGGGATGTTCACGATCGAGTCGGCCTTGTAGTCCTCCGACAGGGCGGCGTTGATGGGGGAACCGATCGTCTGTTGCATGGCGAGGACGTCGGTCTTCATGCCGCTGTAGAACTGCACACCCTGTTGTGGCACGTAGCCGGTGTCCTTGACGTCCAGCTCCACCGTGTACTTGCCGCAGATCTTCTTGCCGGCATTGCGCTGCTCCCAGTAGAGGGTGTGGGAGTTCGTCATGTCCGAGCCAAGAGCGGCGAAGGCGCCCGTCAGGTCGGTGAGCACGCCCAACTTGATCTTGGTGCCGACGACACCCCGTCCGACCTTCACCTCGCCCTCTTGGCTCGACACGGTGTCGTTCGCGTCCCGGGCCTTGGTGCTGCAGCCGCTGGCGGCCGTCAGCACGGTGGCTGCGAGCAGGACGCCCATGCGCTTGGTGAACCTCATGTGGTGCTCCCTTGGGCTGGTGTGGAAGATGCGGTCGGTCCTGCGGGGGGTACGCCCGGCAGCTCGTCCTTGCGTCCGGACGTGCGGCGCCGGAAGCGGTGGGACAAGCCCACGAGGCCTGCCGGTTCGAACATGACGACGCCGATGATCGCCGCGCCGAAGAGGAGCCGAGCGGCTTGCCCGGCGGACACGCCCCCCTGCCCCGGCTCGGACACGAGGGGCAGAGAGCCGGCGTACTCCTGGAAGGCCAGGGGCAGTGCGGTGACGAAGATGGCGCCGAGGGTGGCGCCCCCGACCGATCCGAGCCCGCCCAGCACGATCATGGCCAGGTACAGGATGGACAGGTCGAGTGCGAAAGACTCAGGGGCGACGCTGCCGATGGACAAGGCGTACAGCACCCCGGCCAGTCCCGCGTACATCGACGAGACCAGGAACACCCGGGCCTTGTAGCCCTGGACGTCGACGCCCATCACGGACGCGGCTACCTCACTGTCCCGCAACGTCTGCAGGGCGCGTCCAGGGCGACTGCGGAGCAGGTTCTTGGCGAAGATGTAAGCGGCGACCGCCAACACCAGCCCCAGGTACCAAAGCCGTTCAGGCGCGTTGTACGGCACGTTCAGCACGTACAGCTCCGGGTTGCGGCTGTCGAAGGCGAAGCCGAAGAGCTCGAAGCGCGGGGCGGTGCGCCCGTTGAACCCGCCGGTGACCGACGTCCAGGTGTTGAGCACGTGCTGGCCGATGAACACCAACCCCAACGAGGCGACGCCGAGGTAGATGCCGCGCAGCCTGGCCGCGATCGGCGAGAACACCAGCCCGGCCAGACCGGCCAGCACCACACCGAGCACCATGCCCACGAGAGGAGGCCAACCGAGGCCGTTCGTGGCTTCCACGGTGCCTCCGGGCTTGCCGGACACGAACACATAGGTGATGGCCCCGACGCCCAGGAAGAAGGCATGGGCCAGGGACAGCTGGCCGGTAGTGCCGACGAGCAGGTTGAGCCCGATGGCGCCGATGATCGCGGCCATGGCGGCGAAGCCCGTGCGAAGCCAGAACTCCTCTACGAAGATCGGCGCCACCAGGAGCAGGGCGAGGGCAATCAGGATCAGGGCCAACCGGAGCCACTTCCGGCTTCCCTTCGCCGAGTCGTTGCTGTCGTCCTGTCCCGCACCGGTTCCGGACCCGCCGGGCTGGTCGTTCACCGCGACAGCGGTGCGCATGTCAGACACGGGTCAGCTCCTTCGTGCCGAACAGCCCGGACGGGCGGACGAGCAGCACGATGATCATCACGACGTACGGCACGACGTCACCGAAGCCGCGCCCGAGGAACAGGAGCTGCTCCTGATAGCCGGCAGCCATGGCCTCGGCCACCCCGATGATCATTCCGCCGAGGATGGCGCCGCCGGTGGAATCGAGGCCGCCGAGGATGGCAGCCGGGAAGGCCCGAAGCACCACTGAGTGCACACCGGGGGCGACCCCGGGGGTCGGGGAGCCGACGAGGAACAGACCGGCGATGGCGGCCAGCGAGGCGCCGATGATCCAGGCAACTGCGGACACCCGCCCCCGCTTGATCCCCATGAGCGCCGCCGTCTCCCCGTCCTCGGCGGCGGCCCGCATGGCCACGCCCCAACTCGAGAACTTGAAGGCGGCGAGGAAGGCCAGCATGCACACGGCCGCAACGAGCATTGCGTAGAGGCGGTTCTCGGTAAGGCCTACATCTCCCAGGCGAATGAAGTCGCCGCCCCACGGATGGCCGACGTTGAGGATGTCCGATCCGATGCGGCGGGTCAGCTCTGTCAGCAGGATCACGTCCACGCCGATGGTCATGATGGCCAGGGTGATGACGGCCGTGCCGCGGAGCCTGTCGATCAGCAGCCGCTCGACGAGGAGTCCCACGCCGGCCGTCGCCACCACGCCGATCACCACCGCCGGGAAGAACCCGATGGACTCGTTGAGCCGAGCGATCGTGTAGGCGCCGAACAGCAGCAGCGAGCCGTGCATGAAGCTGACGACCTCGCTCGCCTTGAAGATGACGGCGAACCCGAGTGCGATCAGGGCGTAGATGGCCCCGAGAGAGAGCCCGTTGAGCAGCAAGGTCAGGAACGTCGTCACGCAGGGTCTCCGTCCGTGGCGGGGCCGGCGGAGTCGTCGCCTGAACCGAGGTAGGCCCGGATGACCTCCGGGTCCGCTTGCACCTCGGCAGGCGTGCCATCAGCGATGAGCCTGCCGAAGTCGAGCACGGTCACCCGGTCAGCGATGCCCATCACCATCCCCATGTCGTGTTCCACGAGGACCACCGAGATCCCCAGGGCGTCGCGGATCTCCAGGACGGCGGCGGCCATCCGTCGGGTCTCCGCCGCGTTCATCCCTGCGACCGGCTCGTCGAGCAGCAGCAGGTCGGGCTCGGTGCACAGTGCCCGGGCGACCTCGACCCGCTTCTGGTCGCCGTAGGCGAGGACGCCGACCGGCGTGTGGAACTTGTCGCCGAGCTCGAGAAACTCGGCGATCTCACGCACCCGACGGCCATGGAGCTGCGCTTCGCGCGTGGCCCTGGGCAGTCTCAGCCCGGCGGCGAGGAACCCGGCCTTGGTCAGGTGGTGTCGGCCGAGCATGAGGTTCTCGGCCACCGACTGACCGGGCGAGAGGGCGATGTTCTGGAAGGCGCGGGCTACTCGCAGCTTTGCGATCCGGTGCGGCCTCAGGTCGGTGAGGACCTGCTCGCCGAAGCGCACCTGACCCTCGGTGGCGCGGTAGACGCCCGACATGACGTTGAACAGGGTGGACTTGCCTGCCCCGTTCGGCCCGATGATGGCGTGGACGGTGCCTGGCGCCACCGTGAACGAGACGTCGGCCAGCGCAGCCAGGGCGCCGAAGCGCACCGTTACGCCGAGGACTTCAAGCGGAGGGATGGCTCGCCCGGCGCCCGGAGCGCCGCTCTCGACTGCGGCCTGCACGCTCATCCCGTCCACCGCGACAGGGTCTTGGTGCTCCGGGCCGCCGCCTGTTGCACCTGCGTCTCCTCGCCGGCAGCGTGGCCGAGGTAGAGCCGCTGCACGGCATCCGTCGCCGCCAGGTCGGCCGACGATCCCTCCAGCGAGACCTTGCCGACGTCGAGGACGTATGCGGAATCTGCGACCCGCAGGGCCATGGTGGCGTTCTGCTCGACGAGCAGCACCGAGGTTCCCTGGCGGTTGATCTCTCGGATGATCTGGCCGATCTGGCCGATGATCTTCGGGGCGAGTCCGAGCGAGGGTTCGTCGAGCAACAGCAGCTTGGGTACGGCCATGAGGGCCCGGCCGATGGCGAGCATCTGCTGCTCGCCACCCGACAGCAACCCGCCGCGCTGGGCGCGTCGCTCGGCTAGCACCGGGAAGAGGTCGTACACGCGGGTCTGTGCCTCCGCCTTAGCGCTCTTGTCTCTGTTGCCCATCCCGCCGGCGCGCAGGTTCTCCTCCACGCTCAGGCGGCTGAAGATGCGCCGACCTTCCGGTACCTGGACCAGACCAGCCCCGACGATGGCGGAGGCGTCGCGGCCGACGAGCGGCTGACCGTCGAAGGTGATCTTCCCCGTCTCGATCCTCCCCTTGTGCAACTTGAGGGTGTTGGAGATGGTCCGCAGCAGCGTCGTCTTCCCTGCGCCGTTGCTGCCCAGCACGGCAACGACCTGTCCGTCAGGGACGCGGACGGTGACGCCGCGCAGTGCCTGGACGGCCCCTCCGTAAGTAACCCTCAGGTCGTCCACCTCGAGCACAGGCTGCCTCCGCAGAGTTCGCGACACCGTGGATCGAGCAAGGATCCCCGTGACCGGCGTCACACCTTCACTCTAAGCAGCGGGGCCGCCTGGGACGCGCATGGCCGGAGCGCTCGGCGCCATGTGGCCGGGGGGAAGCGACACCCGGATTGGTGGAGCTAAGGAGAATCGAACTCCTGACCTCTTCCATGCCATGGAAGCGCTCTGCCAACTGAGCTATAGCCCCGCGAAGGAACTGGGAGGTTAGCACCGCCGGTAGCATGGAGGGCCTCATGGCCGCTCCATACGACCCCCAGGTGCTCGAGCAGCGGTGGCAGCAGCGCTGGCTCGACGAGGGCACGTACGAGGTCGACAACGACGATCCCAGGCCGCCGCTCTACGTCCTGTGCATGTACCCGTACCCCAGCGGTCCGGCCCACATGGGCCACGTGCGCAACTACACCTTCGGTGACCTGATCGTCCGCCACCGCACGATGCAGGGCTACGGCGTGCTGAGCCCGATCGGCTTCGACTCCTTCGGTCTCCCGGCCGAGAACGCGGCCATCAAGACCAACGTGCATCCGCGGCCGTTCACCGACGAGCGCATCGGCGAGCTCACTGCGAGCCTGCGGGGCATCGGCGCGGCCTATGACTGGCGCCGTGAGGTCCGCAGCCACGACCCCGACTACATGCGCTGGACCCAGACCATCTTCCTGCGGTTCCTGGAGGCCGGCTTGGCCTACCGGTCGAACGCGCCGGTCAACTGGTGTCCGGGCTGCCACACCGTGCTGGCCAACGAGCAGGTGCTGCCCGATGGCACCTGCGAGCGCTCGGGTGACGTCGTCACCCGGCGCGACCTCGAGCAGTGGTTCTTCAAGATCACCGACTACGCCGACGAGCTGCTCGCTGACCTCGACCAGCTCGACTGGCCCGAGCGGGTCAAGGTCATGCAGCGCAACTGGATCGGCCGCAGTGAGGGGGCCGAGTTCGACCTGCCCATCGAGGGACATGACGGTCGATCGCTGCGGGTGTTCACCACCCGGCCCGATACGAGCTTCGGCATGACGTACTGCGTCTTGGCCCCGGAGCATCCGCTGGCCCTGGAGATCACATCGCCGGAGCAGCGTCCGGACGTGCAGCGCTTCATCGACGCCGTCGCCATGACCAACGACATCGATCGGCTCTCGAACGAGGGCCCCCTCGACAAGCGTGGCGTCTTCACCGGCGCCCACGCCGTCAACCCGTTCAACGGCCAGCCCGTGCCCATCTACCTCGCCGACTACGTGCTGGGAACGTATGGCACCGGGGCCATCATGGCCGTGCCGGCGCAGGACCAGCGGGACTGGGACTTCGCCACCGCCTACGGGTTGCCCATCGTGCGCACCGTGCAGCCCCCCGGGGGCTGGGACGGCGAGGCCTACACCGGCGACGGGCCGGCGATCAACAGCGAGTGGCTCGACGGCATGGGCGTGGCCGAGGCCAAGGCCAAGGCCATCAGCTGGCTCGAAGAGCAGGGCACCGGTACCGGGAAGGTCAACTACCGCCTTCGGGACTGGTTGCTCTCGCGTCAGCGGTTCTGGGGGTGCCCCATCCCGGTGGTGCACTGCCCGGACGACGGCGTGGTCCCAGTGCCCGAGGCCGACCTGCCGGTGCTGGCGCCCGACGACGTCGAGTTCACCCCCTCGGGCGAGTCGCCGCTGCGGCAGCACAAGGGCTTCCTGCAGGTGGCCTGCCCGAAGTGCGGCGGCCCGGCCGAGCGCGAGACCGACACCATGGACACCTTCGTCGACTCGTCGTGGTACTTCCTGCGCTTCACGGATCCGACGAACCAGGGCGCGCCGTTCTCCAAGGAGGCCGTCGAGCGCTGGCTGCCCGTCGACCAGTACATCGGTGGCATCGAGCACGCCATCCTCCACCTCATGTACGCCCGCTTCTTCATGAAGGCGTTGGGTGACGTCGGTCTGGCGCCCGCCTCGGTGCGCGAGCCGTTCAGCCGCCTCTTCACCCAGGGGATGATCCGCATGGGCGGGTCGAAGATGTCGAAGTCCAAGGGCAACCTGGTGGCTCCGTCCCACTACCTCGACACGGTCGGGGCTGATGCACTACGGCTCTTCCACCTCTTCGTGGGACCCCCCGCGGACGATGTCGACTGGACCGACCAGACCGAAGAGATCATCGAAGGGTGCGCCCGGTTCCTGAAGCGGGTGTGGCGCCTGGCGACCGAGCCGCAGAAGCAGGCCGCTGACCCCGAGGCGGTCGACCGCGCCGCCCATCGGCTCATTTCTCGGATCACGGGCGAGTACGAGCGCTGGTCGTACAACACGGCGGTGGCCGGCCTCATGGAGTTCACCAACCTCCTGTCGAAGGAGGGCGTCACCGACTTCGCGGTCGACACCATGCTGCTGGTGATGGCACCGATGACCCCACATCTCACGGCCGAGCTGTGGGAGCGGCGCCACGGCGGCCACATCCACGAGCAGCGCTGGCCCGAGGCCGACCCGGCCATGCTGACCATCACGTCGACCACCATGGTCGTGCAGGTGAACGGCAAGGTGCGCGACCGCATCGACGTCGATCCCGGGCTGGACGCTGCAGCCGCCGAGCGGCTGGCGCTGGCGTCGGCCAAGGTGCAGGAGCTGCTGCAGGGCCGCCCGCCGCAGAAGGTGATCGTGCGCCCCCCCAAGCTGGTCAACGTCGTCGTCTGAGCCTTGCCGTAGAGATCAAGCCGGCGGGGTGTAGGCCCGGAACGTCAGGTTGATGCGGGGGCCGACGATGGCCTTGGTGCGGGGGACGCAGTGCAGCCATGACCTCTGGGTCTCTCCACCCATGATCAAGAGGTCTCCATGGCCGAGGGTCACCTCTGAAGTGAGCGAGCCGTCGCGTCGGCGGAGCCGGAACCGCCGAGGGGCGCCGAACGAAACGCTGGCGATCACTGGGGCCGGCCCGAGGGCCGGTTCGTCATCGGCGTGCCAGGCCACGGCATCGCCGCCGTCGCGGTACAGGTTGGCCAGCGCCGAGTTGAAGGCCACGCCGGTGTGGCCCTGCAGCTCTCGTCGCAGGGCTTCGATCGACGGCGGCCACGGCTCGGCCGGCGCCGTCGTGCGGTAGCGAGTCCGGATGTCCATGCCCAACCCGAACCAGGCGGTGAGGCGGGGTTGAGGCACCTGGCGACCGAACAGGGTGATGGACTCCTGCGCCCACGGCGTCTGGTCGACCAGGGAGGCGAACACGGTCTCGTGGTTGTGCACCCAGCCCCGATGCAGGTCGATCCAGCAGGAACCGTCGAGGTTGGAGCGCTGACACGGACCCATGGCCGTGAGGCTAGACAGTGGCCATGACGGCGGAGAGCTGCGATGTGGTGGTCGTCGGCGGTGGCAACGCGGGGTTCTGCGCAGCCCACGCAGCACGGGAGGTCGGCGCCCGGGTGGTGCTCATCGAGAAGGCGCCCGAGGCGGAGGCGGGCGGCAATTCGTACTACACGGCCGGTGCTTTCCGGGTGGCCTTCGAGGACCTCGACGAGCTGGTCCCGTTGCTGGATCCGGGCACCACCGATCGGCTGCCCGACACCGTCGTACCGCCGTACCCGCCGTCCGCCTTTGCCGCCGACATGCAGCGGCTCACCGACGGGCAAGCCGATCCGGAGCTCACCGAGATCCTCGTCTCCCGAAGTGGGGACACGGCTCGCTGGCTCGCCACCAAGGGCATCCGCTGGCGGCTCATGTACGAGCGCCAGGCCTACCTGTCGGGTGGGAAGTGGCAGTTCTTCGGGGGCTTGGCGCTGGGCACGGTGGACGGGGGCAAGGGGCTGATGGCCGATCACACCGCCGAGGCCCAGCGGTCGGGTATCGACGTCCGCTACGGGGCGGCGCTGACCGGGCTGCTGGAGCGCCCGGGTGGTGGTGTCGGGGGCGTGCGGTACCAGCAGGGCGACGGGGAACGCGAGCTGACGGCCGGCGCGGTGGTGCTGGCCGCGGGCGGCTTCGAGTCGGACCCCGAGCGGCGGGCGCGATGGCTTGGGCCGGACTGGTCCGGGGCGCTGGTGCGGGGCACCCCCCACAACACGGGTGAGGCCCTCGATTTGGCGCTCCAAGCGGGCGGCGCAAGGCATGGCGACTGGGGTTCGTGCCACAGCGTGGCGTGGGATGCAGGCGCCCCCGCCGGCGGCGGTGAGCGACGCCTGACCAACCAGCTCACCCGCCAGAGCTATCCACTGGGCATCGTCGTGAACCGCGATGGCCGGCGCTTCGTGGACGAGGGCGCCGACTTCCGCAACTACACCTACGCCCGGTACGGGCGGGAGATCCTGCGCCAGCCCGGCGGCGTGGCCTTCCAGCTCTTCGATGCCCACACCCGTCCGTTGCTCCGCACCGAGGAGTACGACTCGGCGCCGATCACCTCGGCCGTGGCCGACACCATCGGAGGACTGGCCGACCAGCTGGAGATCGACCCCGACGGGCTGGCACGAACCGTGGCCGAGTACAACGCGTCGATCCTCGACGTGCCCTTCGACCCGGCGGTCAAGGACGGCCGCGCCGCCCGCGTGACGCCGCCCAAGTCGAACTGGGCGCTCGCTCTCGAGACCCCGCCCTTCTACGGGTACTCCGTCGCCTGCGGCATCACCTTCACCTTCGGCGGCCTTCACGTGGACGCCGACGCCCGCGTGCTCGACGACCAGGGCGCTCCGGTTTCCGGGCTGCACGCAGCGGGCGAGATGGTCGGCGGGCTGTTCTCCGGCAACTATCCCGGAGGCAGCGGGCTCACCTCCGGAGCGGTGTTCGGGCGCCTCGCCGGCGCGGCAGCAGCCGCGGCTGCCAGAGCCGCCGCCGAGCTCAACCGGCCGCCTGGATCCCCTTGACGATGTCGCTCTTGGCCTGCGGGTCGGCGGTGACGTTGGTGTAGAAGCCGACCCGGTCGAGCGCTCCCGAGAACCGCTGCACGATGCTGTCGGCCACCCGCTCCGTCGGCGCCACCACCGCGAAGGTGTCGACCATCTCGTCGTCGATCAGCGTGGCCATCTTGGCCCACCCGCCCTGCTTCGACAGGGTGTTGAGCTCGGTCTGCAGGTCGCCCCAGCCGTGGAGCTCGAGCACCGGCCGGTAGGCGGGCGTGGAGCCGTAGAAGGACACCTGGCGGCGTACCAGGTCGGCGGACGACGCCGCTTCCTCGTCGGTACCGCTGATGACGAACGCTGAGTACGAGAGCTCGAAGTCGTCGCGGCTGCGACCTGCCTTGGCCAGCCCTCGCTCGACGGCGGGCAGGGTGACCTCGCGCAGGTACCGCTCGGTGGTGAAGGGGTGGACGAGCAGCCCGTCGCAGACCTCACCGGCCACCTCGGTCATGTGCTCGCCGACCGCGGCGAGGAAGACCTTCGGCGCGCCGTGCGGATTGGGTTGTGGCGCGAAGAAGGGCGTCATCAGGGTGTGGCGGTAGAAGCGACCCTCAAAGGCCAGCTTCGATCCGGTGTTCCACGACTCCCAGATGGCCCGCATGGCCAGGATGAACTCGCGCATCCTCGGGGCCGGGTGCGACCACTCCATGGAGAACCGCCGCTCGATGTGGGCCTTGATCTGCGAACCGAGCCCGAGGATGAACCGCCCCTCGGAGGCGAGCTGGAGGTCGTTGGCCGTGTAGGCGGTCGTCATCGGGTTGCGGGCAAAGGCCACGGCGATGCCCGTGCCCAGCTCGATCCGCTCGGTCGTCTGGGCCGCCAACAACAGTGGGAAGAACGGGTCGTGGCCTCCCTCGGCGGACCAGAGCCCGTCCATGCCCTGGTCCTCCTGGACGCGCGCCAGCTTCCCGGCGGACCCAAGCCCTCCGATGCCTCCGTCAACCTTCATGGTTCCCCCTTCGAGCCCCCGGTCAGCCGGTCTCGCCGCGCAGGAACTTCTGCAGCTCGGCGGCGAGCTCGTCTCCCGAAGGCATGTTGTCGATCGTCAGCGGCTCTCCGGCGTGGTGAGAGTCCTCCTGCTGTTCAAGTCCCCGCACCATCTCCGCGTGCTCCGGGTTCTGGCTCACCAGCTCGTCCACCCGCTGGCGGGTCGCCTCGGCGGCGGCAGCCAGCTCGGTGGTGTCGAAGGTGATGCCACTCACCTTGGCCAGGCCTTCGAGCAGAGCCGCGCTGGCGGCCGGATAGGCCATGGCCGATACGTAGTGGGGCACCCGGGCCCAGATGCCGGCACACGGGATGTCGGCCAGGGCGAAGCCCCGCTCGAGCGCCCCGTGGATGCCCGACGGCACGTCCATCGCGCCGGGCATGAACCCGATCTGGCGGGCCAGGTCGGCCGTCGTGGCCGTGGCCGTGAGCCGCACCGGCCTGGTGTGGGGCGCCGGTGCAGGAAAGGCTCCGAACCCGATGGCCAGACGGGCCCCCAGCTGCTCGGTCAGCGAGACCACCTCGGCCGTGAAGGTGCGCCAGTGGTGGTCGGGCTCCGGACCTACCAACAGGAGCAGGTCGCGCTCTTGGTGGGTGCCGGCGGCCAGCAGCCTGGTCTCCGGCCAGGTGAGGCCGGTGTTCATGCCGTCGACGATGCGCATGGACGGGCGCCGGCTGCGGAAGTCGAGCAGGGCGTCACCGTCGAAAGTCGCCACCACCTCGGTGTCGAGGTTGGCCAGGAGGGCGCTCATGGCGTTGGCTGCGCCGAAGCCGGCGTCGATCCAGCCCTCCAGGGCCATGACCAGCACGGGGTTGTGAAGGGCCGGCTCTCGTTCGAGCGTGTACAACGCCACGAGCTAAGAGATGCCCTTGGCGGCCTGCTTGGCGGATTCGCCGAGGCGGATCACCGAGTCCCCGAAGCTCTGCCACGCGGCCCCGTCGCTGCCCATCGCGCCCTTGGCGTAGCGGGTGGCCACGCCGTCCATGATGCAGGCCAGCTTGAAGTACCCGAAGGCGACATAGAAGTCGAGGTGGCTCAGGTCGCGGCCGGACTTCTCCGCGTACCGCTCCCGCAGCTGTGCCTTGGTGTAGAAGCCTCCACCGGGGGTCACCGCCTCACCGACAGCGGTGTGCGAGTCGTCCGGGTCGGCCCAGTAGACCATCATCAGCCCCATGTCGGCGAGGGGATCGCCGAGGGTGCAGAGCTCCCAGTCGAGCACGGCCGCCACGTGACCATCGGTGCCGATCATGCAGTTGTCGAGGCGGTAGTCGCCGTGGACGATGGTGGCCGGCCCCTGCTCGGGGATGCGCTCGACCAGGAAGTCGTGCACCTCGTCCAGCACCGGCACCTCGCGCATCTTCGAGGCCTGGAACTGCGAGTACCAGCGCTTGAGCTGGCGGGCCAGGTATCCCTCCTTGCGACCGAGGTCACCGAGGCCCACGGCGTCCGGGTCGACGCTGTGGATCTCGACCAGGGTGTCGACGATGGACTCACTGGCCGTCTGGCGCAGCTCGGGGGTCAGCTGCGCGGCGGCGGCGCCGTCACCACGGACGATGAGCCCGTCGACGAAGTCCATGACGTAGAAGGGGGCTCCGTTGACCTCGGCGTCCTGGCAGAAGCCGAGGGCCGGTGCCACCGGTACCTTCGTCGGCCCGAGGGACGAGATGATTCGGTGCTCGCGACTCATGTCGTGGGCGGTGGGCAGAACGTGCCCGGTCGGTGGCCGCCGCAGGACGTAGGCGCGACCGCGGGCATCGGTCACCTTGAACGTCAGGTTCGACCGACCGCCGGCGATGAGGCGGAAGTCCAACGGCGGTGCGACGCCGGCGATGTGCTGCTCGAACCAGGCCGTGACCTTGAGGGCGTCGACGCCGTTCACCGCAGGAGGTGCCTCGCTCATCTGCGTCAACCTAGTGGTGGGGGTACGTTGCAGGCATGGCCGATGTCACTGATGCCACGTTCGAAGCGGCTGTCGTCGAGCGTTCCCACACGGTTCCGGTGGTCGTCGATCTGTGGGCGCCGTGGTGTGGCCCGTGCCGCACACTCGGGCCGATCATCGAGAAGGTGATCAGCGAGACAGACGGGGCCGTCGAGCTGGCCAAGGTCAACGTTGACGAGAATCCGAGGGTCGGAGCGACCTTCCGCGTGCAGTCGATCCCGGCCGTGTTCGCGCTGCAGGACGGGAAGATCGTGGACTCGTTCATCGGTGCGCTGCCCGAGCCGGCGGTGCGGGAGTTCGTCAACCGTCTGGCGCCGGCCCCCAGCCCGGCCGACGAGCTGGTGGCGGAAGGCACCGAGGCCGCGCTGCGCCAGGCCCTGGAGCTGCAGCCCGACCACGCCGGGGCTGTCCTCGGCCTGGCCGACGTGCTGGTGGAGCGGGGCGAGACGGCTGAGGCGCTCGCGCTGCTGGCCCGAATCCCCGACGGTGCCGAGGCTCGACGCATCGCCGCGCTGGCCCGGATGGGTGGCGCCGACCCAGTGGCCAGCGACGACGGGGTGGAGACGCGCCTCGACGCACTTCTCGACCGTGTCCGCAACGACGAGACCGCCCGTCAGGAGTTCCTCGACGTGCTCGAGGTGCTCGGCGCTGAGGACCCCCGCACCCCGCGCTACCGCCGGGCGCTCACGTCGCGCTTGTTCTGACCCGGTGGCGGGACGACCGCTGCGCCACGGTGATCACTGGCGATGGGTCGGTGGGCCGGTGCCGCCGGGGGCCGATGCGATCACGCTCGGGTCACTCGTCATCATTCGGCGGCACTGCGCCGGCAGCGAGCACCTGTGGCGCCACGAGCTCGTGCACGTGGAGCAGTGGCGGAGGTACGGAGTGGCCGGCTTTCTCGTGCGCTACGTGGGCGCGTACGTCGCGGCACGGCTTCGCTGGCACTCGCACCACAACGCCTACTTGCGCATACCGCTCGAAGTAGAAGCGGAGTGGACCGCCACGCAGCGGGCGGCCTCGGCGCGGGCAAAGAGGCCCTGGCCCGGCGTGCCCGCTGACGGGTAGGTTGATCGAGCCGCTTCCCCCGGTCGACCTCACCGTCCCGGGAGTCCCGCGTGCCCGAACTGCCTCCACCGCCGTCCCTCACGTCCACCTGGCGCGCCCCGCTGGAGGCGGCTCTCGGCCGCCTGGCCTGGGCGCGAGGACCGGTCGGGTTACTGGCCGTCGTCGTGACGGCGACCGTCCTCGGCATGGTGGCGTGGAACTCGTTCCGGCCGGTGGCGCCACCGCCCGAGCTCACCATGCCGCGAGCGTCGCCCGACGGCCCGCCCGGGGCGGCCCGTGAGCTGGGCGAGGACAAGTTGGTGGTGCACGCGGCCGGGGCGGTCGTGCGACCAGGGGTGTACCACGTGCGCTTGCCGGGACGAGTGCTCGACGTGCTCGACGCGGCCGGAGGCCCGTTGCCCGGAGCCGACCTCGACCAGCTCAACCTGGCGGCAAGGGTGAGCGACGGTGACCGGGTGTACCTGCCGCGGGTGGGGGAGTCGTTGCCGGCGCCGTCCGGGGTCGGCAGCGCCGGGACCGCCGGTGCCGGGAGCGCAGGAGGCGCGGCGGCCGGGCCCGTGAACCTCAACAGCGCTACGCCCGACCAGCTCGATGCGCTCCCCGGGGTGGGTCCGGCCACGGCCAAGGCCATCGTCGACCACCGCACGGAGAAGGGCAGGTTCGTATCGGTCGACGACCTGCTGTCCGTCCGGGGCATCGGCGAGGCCAAGCTGGCCGATCTCCGCGACAAGGTGCGGGTGTAGCGGGTGAGCGATCTCTGGGTGGTCGTGCTCGCCGTGTGCACGGCGCTGGGTGCCTGGTGGTCGGCGAGGTTGCCGTGGCCGCTCGGGGTGGCGTTCGTCTGCGCCGGATTGCTGATGCGCCGGCCATTCCTCCTGTGCCTCGGCGGCCTCCTCTTGGCCGCCGCTCTGGGGGCGCGATCCTGGGCCGGGCTCGTGCCGCAGAGCGTGGCGCCCGTAGCGGGACAGGTGACGCTGCTCACCGACCCCGAGCCGCTGCTGGGAGGCGGATTGCGGGCCGAGGCCCGACTCGGCGACGAGCGCGTGCAGCTGATCGCCCGGGCCGCCTCGGCCACGCCTCTGCGCAACGCCCTGGCGGGGGAGCGGACCTACGTGCGGGGCACGGGGCAGCCACTCCACGGCCGCACGGTAGCGCACCTCCGTCGGAGGCACATCTCCCGCTCGGTGGTAGTGGCGGATGTCGCCGTCCCGCAGCCGGGCACCCCATCGACGCGAGTGGCCAACGAGCTGCGGCGCACGCTCGTGCGCGGGGCCCGGTCGATGCCGGCCGACCGGCGGGCGCTGTTCACGGGCCTGGTGCTCGGTGATGACCGAGCCCAGAACCGGGCCGACGTCGAGGCCTTTCGGGACTCGGGACTCAGCCATCTGTTGGCCGTCTCGGGTCAGAACATCGCGTTCGTGTTGGCGCTGGCGGCACCGGTGCTGACCCGCCTCGGACTGCGGTCGCGCCTCGTCGGTGGCGTCGCCGTGGTGCTGGCCTTTGGGCTGCTGACCCGCTGGGAACCGTCGGTGACGAGAGCTTCGGCCATGGCCATCGTGGCCATGGTGGGAGCCACCGTGGGTCGGCCCGCGTCCAGCGTCCGCGGCTTGTGCCTGGCCGTGACTGCGCTGTTGTTGATCGATCCGCTCTTGATCGGCTCGGTCGGCTTCCTGCTCTCGGCCGGGGCGTGCGCCGGCATCGCCCTGTTCTCCGAGCGCCTGCAGCAGTGGCTGCCCTCGCCCCTGGCGGTGACGCTCGCCGCCCAGATCGGCGTCACACCGGTGCTGCTACCGGTCTTCGGCGGCGTCCCGGTGGCGTCGGTGCCGGCCAACCTGCTGGCCGGGCCGGCCGCCGGGCCGGTGATGGTGTGGGGTCTCGTGGCGGGCGTGCCTGCCGGCTTGGTCGGTGAACCCTGGGCCACCGCGCTCCATGTGCCTACGCGCCTGCTGGTGGCGTGGATCGCCGGCGTGGCGCGGTGGTCGGCGGCGCTGCCGGTGGGTGAGCTTCGTGCTCCGCACGCCGCCGCCCTCACATTGCTCGCCGGCGTCGGATGGGGATGGGGGCTCCGGTCCCGGCGGCGCCGTGGCCACGGTCAGCCGGCTGCGCAGATGCGCTAGATGGCGACCTTCCAGGTTCGCCGGTCAGGGGTGCCGGCGGGCTGGTAGAGGAGGTAGAAGTCGCCCCGCTGCGCCCCTGCCTCGAAAGCAACCTGCACGGGTACTCGGCCTTCGCGGCCTCGGTTGGTCTTCACGGGCAGCAGGAGGCCTTCGGTCGGCTGGACGATCTGGCCGTCCGGTAGTTGCAGGGTCCAGTGGGAGGCGTCGTACGTCAGCGCCTTACCGGCCGAGTCGACCGCGTCGAGGCTGGCCACGATGTAGCCCTTGCCGACGAACTGGTTGCCCAGCGTCTGCTCGAACCCTGCTGCCGCCACCGTCACCGTCGAGCCGCCGATGGTTGCTGCTTGGCCGACGGGCAGTCCGTCCTGCGCCGCCGCAGCGGGAGCTCCCGACGCTCCTTCGGTGCTCGATGAGGTCGGCTCGGCCGCTCTGACGCTGGGGTCATCGGCTCTTGCGCCCCGCAGCCCGCCGACGATGCCCAACAAGGCCAGAGCCAGCAGGCCGACGATCAGCACGTCGACAAGTCGGGCCTCCACCCTGCTTCGCGGCGTGGCCACGTGTGGTCCGAAGTCGAAGCGGTCGGCCGGGCTGCGGTCGATCTCGGACTGCGCGACGGTCATCAACATCCTCCGGTCGTGCCGTTCGCGAGCGAAATGCCCGAAAGGCCCCGACCATGGATCGGGTCGTTTCGTCTCCGACTTGAGCGTCGTTCCTGTCAGAGGCCCGGTGTACGTTCCGGGAGTGCGCATGATGATCGGGTCACAGGACCATGACCTGCGCACCCGCGCGCTGCTGCTCGGCATGGTGCCGTTGCCGGCGGCTGAGGCGCCGGTGGATGCACGTGCTCTCGGTCCGGTGTTGGCCACGGCCGAGCGCTGCGTGCAGGAAGGTGCCGACCTGCTCATCGTGCCGGGCGAGCAGGGAGGCGATCGGGTAGCCGGGGTGTTGGCGGCCCTGCACGAGCGGTTCGATCTGCCCATCGCCGTGAGCCTCGCGGGCGCAGGTGCGGAAGTGGTGGCCCCGCTCGTGCAGGCCGGGGCGTCGATGGTGGTGGGCCTCGGCTCAACCAGCGACGCGGCCTTCGTCGCCATCACCGATGCCAAGGCCGTCGTCGTCGTTCGCACCGAATGGCGGCGCGCCGACGGTGCCGCCGACGCCGAACAGTCGCTGCTAGAGGCGGCAACGGCCGCCATTCGCCTGGTCGAGGCGGCCGGAGTGGCCCGCCAGCGAATCGGGCTGGAGCTGACCTCGTCGGCGAGCTCGGGTACGC
>Ga0136611_10000670_pt1 | contig 23062 bp, 22 predicted proteins | sample AntDrymUQ2232306_2_FD_106645 | JGI IMG/M metagenome (GOLD analysis project Ga0136611, IMG submission 106645) | Polar desert sand microbial communities from Dry Valleys, Antarctica - metaG UQ223 (23.06) | ecosystem: Environmental > Terrestrial > Soil > Desert | place: Antarctica: Dry Valley...
AGTGTAACGCAGGCTCCGCCGCTCACCCGGCGGTCGGATCGGTCCTTTCAGGAGACGGTCCGCCGATGCGCTGGGCGGCCCAGTCGCCAACGGCGGCGGCCATGGACGGGAAGGCCATGCGTGGCAGCCATGCGCCGATCTCGGAGCGCGCCACCCAGATGTGTGAGCTGGACTCGAAGTCGATTTTCACCTCAGCCTCCTCGCTCAGCGGCCGCGCGCGGTAGACGACCGTGACCGCGTTCGCCGCGGGAGAGTGGTACACGCCGGCCAGGGAGATGAGCTCTACGTCGAGCCCCGCCTCCTCGCGCGCTTCACGTACCGCTCCGGCCTCGAACGACTCGCCGGGGTCGAGATAGCCCGCGGGCAGGTCCCAGCCCCCGAGGCCGGGGTCCATGGCGCGCCGCAGCAGCAGCACGGACTGCTCGGGGCCGAACGATCGCTCGAGCAGCACGGCGGCTGCCGGCTTCGGGTTGGCGTACCAGCGCCACGAGCACCGATCGCACACGAGCGGCTGTTCAGTGGCCCCTGCGCAGTGGGGACAGAGCGGGACCGTCTGGCTCATGCCCCGAGCGTATCAGGCGACCTGCACGAGCCCCGAGAGGCTTGCGCCGATCGCGAGGAACCGCTGGCGGAACCCGGGAGCGAAGGAGTACACGACGTTTGTGCCCTGTCGCTCGCTCACCAGCACGCCTGCCTCCCGGAGCACCTTGAGGTGATGGCTGATGGTCGGCTGGCTGACGCTGCAGCACTCGGTGAAGTCGCAGGCGCACACCGCGTCCTCGCCCCCCGCACCGAGCTGGCGGACGATCGCCAGTCGAGTCGGGTCCGCCAGGGCCGCGAGGAGAGCCACATCGCGGTCGTGCTGCCTGCTCATGACGCAATTATATCCATTGACATCAATATAGACAAGGGTCAATATACTGATCGATACCCGACGAGAGGAGGTGATGAACCGATGAGACGTACCGACTGCGACTGCGACTGTGGCGCCGAGTGCTGCGCCAGCGGCGGGTGCTGCTGAGAAGAACCTGAGCGACCGTGGGCCTCGGTCCGCCGGGCGCCCACGGCCAAACTCCTAGCGCCCGAGGGTCGTCGGCTCGGGAGTGGCCAGATCCTCGCGGCCAGCGGCGAGGATGAAGATCTGCACGCGGCCGCGGAGATCGTCGCGAGCTCGTCGGAAGGCCGCCAACCGTTCTCCTTCCGAGCCCTGGATCCCCGAGGGGTCGTCTATGCTCCAGTGGGCCTGCTGTCGGACGCCCGGGAGCGTCGGGCACGTCTCCTGTGCCTGGTCGCAGACCGTGATCAGCCAGTTGAACGATTGGCCGAGGAACGGCTCGAGCGTCTTGCTGGCGTGGTCGCTGATGTCGATACCGATTTCCGCCATGACGGCCACCGCCTCCGGCCGGACGTGGGTCGCCTCCGTTCCGGCGCTGAGGGCCTCAAAGCGGCCCTTGCCCCAGGCGCGGAGCATCCCCTCGGCCATCTGGCTGCGGGCGCTGTTATGCGTGCACACGAAGAGGACGCGCTGTGTGTCTGTGCTCATGGGATCAAGGTTGCCTCGCCCGCGTCAAGGGATCGTCAAGCCGGGTCAATGTCCCCGGCTGGGGACGGGGTGTGGATAACTTTGGAGACCGCCCGCATTCTCGTGGAGAAGGGGGATTGCGCCAACGACCGATGCGGCCCTATTCTGAGGTTGTCCCGAAGGGGCAGCCAACGGCACCAGAGATTGCATCAACGGTCCAGCGGCGGTTCCTTCGGGACGTTTCATTGCCCGGAATCTCGCGCAACTACTCGTTCCGCAGGTCGCGCTGGAGGTTCCGGACGACCTCGGCGGTGTGTGGGTCCGGGCCATGCCCCGGCTCGGACGCCGGCCCCGCGAAGGTTCCGAACTGACGGTCTCCGGCGTCTCCCAGCCCCGGCACAATGTAGCCGCGCTCGTTGAGATGCGAATCCAGGGCGGCCACGTGGATGTCCACGTCGGGATGCGTTGAGCTGAGGGTGCGTACGCCCTCTGGAGCGGCAATCAGGCTCAGCTGCTTCACGCGCGCGGCGCCCCAGTGCTTGAGGATGTCGACCGTCGCCGCGGACGATCCGCCCGTCGCCAGCATCGGATCCAGGATCAGGCAGACCTGCACGGTGGCGGCGTCGGGAAGCTTGTTGTAGTACTCGACCGGCTTCAGCGTGCGCTCGTCGCGGTACAGGCCGATGTGCCACACCTCCGCAGTCGGCAGCAGCTCGAGCATGGCGTCGACCATGCCCAGGCCGGCGCGCAGGATCGGGATGAGGCCCACGCGAGGCTCCAGGCGCTGGGCGTCCATGGGCTCCAGTGGGGTCTCGATACGTGACGGCTGCAGGGTCAGGTCGGCCATGGCCTCGTAGCCGAGCAGCCATGTAAGCTCCCGCACGAGCTCACGGAACTGCTTGGGCTCCGTGTGCTTGTCCCGCAGGAGCGCGAGCTTGTGCGCGACCAGCGGGTGGGGGCTCACGTGAAGCGACGAGGGGGTCTCAGGCATCGCAGCCGATTCTAATCCGCCCCTTCAGAATCACCCGATGCCCTCGACGCTTCCCCGGCTTCCCCCGGCCTTCGGCATGTTCTGGAACGCGTCCTGCGACAGCCGTATCTGCCATCTCCGAAGGAGGGGTGGCGGCATGCTGGTAGGCTATCGGTCTTCCGATCGAATAAGCGCGCACGGACCGTGATCAGCCCGTCGCTCGAACGCACCAGGAGGAAATGGGAGCATGGTCTTCGGATCGAAGCGTGACACCAAGCCTGAGGGACCGCCGCGCGAAGACGTGGTCGGCAACCTGTATCCGGAAACGCAGACTCAGACGCAGACGAGTGAGGTCGCCGTGGCTCAAGCACCCAGTGAGTTCCGCCGTGACGATCGCGGCAATGAGTCCGTGATCGATCCGCATGCCCGTTTCAATGGCAAGTACGTCTCGGACCGAGACCTGCGCATCGAAGGCGAGGCCAACGGCGAGATTGAATGCCAGGGAACGCTGATCATCAGCCCCCAGGCGCGCGTTCGAAGCGCGATCAAGGCCCACAACGTGATCATCAACGGCGACTACGAGGGCGACGTGGATTGCGGCGGCCGGTTCGAGGTCGGCTCGACGGGGCGCGTCAAGGGCAACATCAAGACCGAGGTGCTCGTGGTCAAGGAGGGCGCCCACTGGGAGGGCAGCGTGACCATGACCCGCGAGCCCGGAGCGCGCCCGGCAGCCACACCGCCGACGCCGGCAGCCGCGTCGTCGAACCAGCGGTCCGAAGGCTCGGGTGGCAGCCAGGGCGGCGGCAGCATCTTCGGCAAGCAGGAGCGTGGCAGCGCCGCCCCGGAGGGTGCGGAGCAGCGCGAGGCCCAGCCGGCGGCCCAGGGCGGCGGCGGCGGCCAGTAGCCGCACTCCACGCGGCGCGACCACTCGCACGAGCACCAGCACCAAGCCCAGCGCAGCGTCCCGAGCGACCGCCGCTCGCCTGCGCAGGACGGGTGGCGCGCCTCCGGTCCTTGTCGAGGTAACCCGCGGCGGTCGCGTCGAGTCGGTGCATCGTGGAGCGATTGCCGTGGTCTCCCCGGACGGAACGCTCGTCGCAGAGGTCGGCGACCCGGACCAGTTCATCTTCGTTCGCTCGAGCGCGAAGCCCTTCCAACTGGCGCCCTTCGTGGCCTCCGGCCGCTTCGACGAATACGGCCTCGGGACGGAGGCCCTTGCCATCATGGCGGCCAGCCACAACGGCGAGGATCGCCACGTGCGGCTGGTGCAGGAGATCCTGCGTCGCGCCGGCCTGACGAGCAGTGTGCTGCAGAACCAAGTGCACTCGCCCTTCGACTCTGAGACCGCCCAGCGATTGGTCCGCGATGGCGAGAAGCCCACAGTTCTGCGCGGCAACTGCTCCGGCAAGCACGCCGCAATGGTGCTCTTCGCCAAGGCCTCGGGGTGGCCGCTCGAGAGCTACTGGCATCCCGGACACCCGGTACAGCGGCTCGCCCTCGAGACCATCTCCGCGCTGTCCGACGTGCCGATCGAGGAGATCGCGACGGCGGTCGATGGCTGTGGCGTGGTGACGTTCGGCATGCCGCTCCGTGGCCTGGCGGTAGCGATTGCGCGCCTCGCGGACCCGACCGCGGTCGCCGACCCGCCGCTCCGTTCGGCGCTGACCCGTATCCGCGACGCGATGATGGCTCACCCCGAGCTGGTGGCCGGCGAGAGCGGCCGCATCGACACCGTTCTGATGCGGGCCTATCCGAAGCGCATCGTGAGCAAGGGCGGCGCGGAGGGCGTGCTCGCAATAGGCCTGCCACCGGGAGCGCTGCCCAGCGGCGCGCCCTTCGGCGACGGACCGATGGGGATCGCCGCCGCAATCGAGGACGGAAACTGGGCCAGGCGCGCGGGCGACGCCGCCAGCATCGAGATCCTCCGTCAGATCGGCCTGGCGGTAGATCCGCTTCCCGGGCGGCTCGGCGAGTACGCGAGGCCGCCCATCGTGGATCCACGCGGTGAGGCAACCGGCGAGGTTCGCCCCGCCTTCCGGCTCACCTGAACCTCACCGACCGGGCACGCCGCATGCGTGGCTGCAGGCCGGTGCGATGTCATCACGCGAGCGGGGTACCGATGGCGATCGCGTTCGTCCTGGTCCTGGTGGCATGCTCGGAGCGGGCAGGCCCGTTACCGGCATCGCCCGATGAGGAGAGCGTGCGATACGTCGCCCTGGGAGACTCGTACACCATCGGCACATCCGTGGCCGCCGGTGAGGCGTGGCCGAGCCAGCTCGTGGAACGGCTCGATGGGCTGCAGCTCGTCGCCAACCTGGCCGTCAACGGCTACACCTCGAGCGACGTCATCGAGCGCGAGCTCCCCGAGCTTGATGCGCTCCAGCCGGAGCTGGTAAGCCTGCTGATCGGCGTCAACGACGTCGTCCAGGGCGTGTCGGACTCGGAGTACGCGGCCAACGTCGCAATCATCCTCGACCGCTTGGTGGAGACCGTCGGCGAGGGACGGATCGTGTGCGTGGCGACCCCCGACTACACCCTGACTCCCCGCGGGGGATCCTTCGGCGATCCGGTGCAGCAGAGCGACCGCATCGTGCGTGTCAACGCGATCCTGCGCGAGGCCTGCGATCAGCGCGGCATCAGCTTCGTGCCGCAGGTGTTCGAGATCAGCCAGCGGGTCACCGAGGATCCCACCCTCGTCGCCGACGACGGGCTCCATCCATCCGGCGCCCAGTACGCGCTGTGGACCGATGCGATCGAGCCCGTGGTGCGAGCGGCGCTCGAAGGAAGGGACTGACCTGTCGCCCGACCGGCCTGCTAGCCTTTCGAGCGTGTCAACCACAGGCGCTCCTGCACCCGCCGACGGTATGCGCGTGCGCATGGCTCCCAGCCCCACCGGACCGCTGCACATCGGCTCTGCCCGCACGAGCCTCTACAACTTCCTTGCCGCGCGCCATGCCGGCGGGACGTACGTGCTGCGCATCGAAGACACGGACGAGGCACGCAACTCAACTGACTTCGAGCAGGACATCATCGAGGGCCTGCATTGGCTGGGGATTACCTGGGACGAGGGTCCGCAGGTCGCCGGCGGCGAGGACATCGGTCCGTATGCGCCGTATCGGCAGAGCCAGCGCATGGTGGCCTACGGGACCGAGGCGCAGCGGCTGCTCGACTCGGGCGCCGCGTACCGCTGCTGGTGCACCACCGAGGAGCTGGAGGCCGTCCGCCACGAGCAGGAGGCGCGTCGCGAGCCACCACGCTATAACCGGCGCTGCCTGAACCTGACCGATGCCGAGCGCGCCGCGTTCGAGGCCACGGGCCGTCCGGCGGCCATCCGCTTCAAGGTCACCTCCGAGCGCGTCGCCTTCGACGACCTGATCCGGGGCCGGGTCGAGTTCGACAACGGCCTGCTGGGTGACTTTGTGATCGTGCGTGCCGACGGCGGGCCGCTCTACCACTTCACGGTCGTGGTGGACGACGAGGCCATGCGGATCACGGACGTCATCCGTGGCGAAGAGCACCTGAGCAATACCCCGAAGCACATTGCGCTCATCCGGGCCCTGGGTTACCGCGAGCCCCGCTTCGGCCACATCCCGCTGATCCTCAACCCCGACCGCTCGAAGATGAGCAAGCGCAAGGCACAGACGGCCGTCCAGGCGTATCGCGAGCTCGGTTACCTGCCGGAGGCGATGGTCAACTTCCTCGCGTTCCTGGGCTGGTCGCCGGGAACCGAGGAGGAGATCTTCACGATCGAGGAGCTCGTGGGCCGCTTCCAGATCAGCAAGGTCCACCACGCCGGCGCCGTCTTCGACCAGGCTCGCCTTGATCATCTCAACGGCGTGTACATCCGGACGTTATCGGACGAGCAGCTGTCCCTCCGCGTCCGCCCGTTCGTACCGGAAGGGATCCAGGACATCGACCTGCTGCGCATGGTGCCGCTCGTCAAGGAGCGGATCGTGCGTCTCAGTGACGTGACGGAGCTCCTGGGCTTCGTGTGGGAGTCCGACGACGAGGTCCAGAGCTGGTATGAGCCTGAGCTCCTGGCGCCGCGCAAGGGCGGCCCGATCGATGCGCGGCGTGCTCTTGGTGCCGCTCGCGCCGCCGTGGCCGAGCTGGACGACGCGGACTTCAGCGCCGATGTGCTCGAGCAGCGGTTCCGCGAGGCGGCCGACGGCGCGGGCATGAAGGCCGGTGACTTCTTCACCCCGGTTCGCGTGGCCGTCACCGGGCGAACCGTGTCTCCGCCGCTGTTCGCATCGCTCGAGCTCCTGGGGCGGGACCGATCGCTGGCACGCATTGACGTCGCTCTTGCGAAGCTCGGCGCCGGGACGCCGGCATGACGGAGCGGCAGCCCGCTGTGGGTGAGCTGGCGCCGCGGCCGGAGGGGCTCGTCGACGCCACGCTGCTCGTGCCGGTGCGCTCCTCGAGCGGCGACGAGCCCGATGCGGAAGGCCTCTCCACCGACGCGTTCCGTCACGGCACGGATGAAAACGGCGAGCGGTTCCTTGCCGCGTTCAGCAGTCCGGAGACATTCGCTGAATTCGGCCCACCCGGCAGCGACCACGTCCGCCTTCGGGGCCGGGACCTCTTCTCCCGAGCCGATGACGCGCATGTGCGCGTGGTCGTCGACCCGGGCGCGCCGACGCAGATCGAGATCGCGGGCGGAGTCCTGCCCTTCCTCGCCTCCGGCATCGACCCCAACCGGCCGGATGCCCTGCGCGCCCGCCGTCCTGTCGGCGAGCTTCCCATGCTCGAGCCGCCCGGCGACGTGCCCGAGGCGTTCGCAGATGAGCTCCGTGCGGCGCTCGGCCAGCTGGCGCAGGTCGAGCGTGCCTGGCTGCTGCGGGCCGGCGAGGGCTGGACAGCGGGAGTGCAGCTGATTCCCGACGCGGTGCTGCAGGACTTCGATGCGGTCCGCAACCGGCTCCACGCGATCGCCAGCGAGCAGCTCGGGTCGCGGCGTCTGCTGGCGGTAACGGATCTTCGGGCCCCGTCGCTGCGCGAGACCTATGACGGCACGGCCGCTCCCTTCTACGTGCGGCGGCCGCCGCAGCAGCGAGGCTTCCTGTCGCGGCTCGCCGGCAGGTGACAGCCCGTTAGGGGACGAGTACCAGGCGCCCGTCGACCTCCCCCGCACGGAGGCGCGCGTGGGCCGTTGCGGCCTCCCTGAGCGGGAGCGATTCGGTCTTCCAGTGAATGCGGCCACGTGCCGCCAGCTGTACCACCTCCCGCAGGTCACTCAACGAACCCCAGGCCACGGTCGTGAGCCACGACTCGACGGGCGCAGCGTCGAAACCGAAGGCAAGAGAGCCTCCCGCCTCGCCGACCAGCATCACCAAGCCGTCCGCCGCGACCACGCTCGCCGCCAGCTGAAGGGTCGCATCGGCCCCGACGAAGTCGAAGACCACATCCGCAGGCCCGCCCAGTGCGTCGCGAGCCATCTGAGCGTCACCGTCGAGCAGCGCGAGGTCCGCCCCCAGCGCGGATGCCTGGTCCAGCCGTCGCGGATCAAGCTCACGGACGCCGACCAGCAGGTCCTGGCCGCCTGCGGGAAGGATGCGCAGGAACTGGAGGGCGAGCTGTCCCAGGGCACCGCAGCCGATGAGCAGCACCCGCGCCCCTGGAGCCAGCCAGGGCTCGGCGCGCCGAACAGAGCGGTACGAGGTGATCCCCGCGTCTGCGAGTGGCGCCGCATGCACCGGGTCCAGGCGGTGGAGCGCCACGAGATGGCGCGGATGCGGCACGAGCATGGCTGCCGCGTAACCGCCGTCCTCCTGGAAGCCCGGTGCCCGCGAGGTCGCACAGCGCTGCTCCGCGCCGGCGCGGCAGTCGCGGCACTCGCCACACCCCCAACCCCCGTGGACGATCACGGGGTCGCCGATGGCGATGTGCGCGCGGCGCAGTAGTGGCTCCGCGTCGGGCGCGGCCGCGTCGAGCCAGCCGGCAACCTCGTGGCCCAGGGTGACGGGAAGCTCCACCCGCGACTGGATGCCATCGGCGATGTGCAGATCGGTGTGACACACGCCGGCGCCGGCGACGCGTATCCGAACCTGGAACCCCACGGGCTCGGGAAGCGGGACCTCGTCGACCCGCAGCGCTTCGCCAGGGGCGTGGAGTCTGACCGCGAGCACGGGCCTGTCTGCCTCAGGACGCCGCCGCGGCGTCCTCCGTGGCTGCCGGAATCGGCTCGGAGAGGACGGTGATCAGCTGTTCGACCAGGTACTGCGGCTCGATCCGATCGATCACCGCGCGGACGTCTCCCTGGACGTCGACAGCCAGGATGATCGGGCGAGCCACGTTGACGTTGTCTCGCTGTGCCGATGTCCCAATGCCGAGCATCTCGACCGCGCTGCGACGCTCGTCGCTGAGGAGCAGGAACGGCAGCTCGTGCTGCGCGACGAAGTCGGTCTGTTCCTGCTCCGAGTCACAGCTGATGGCAGCCACGCCGATGCCGGCCTGCTGGAGCCGCCGATAGCCGCTCGCCAACGCCTGAACGGCCGCCAGGCCTGGAGCCGCGGCGGTGCCCTTGAGGGTGGGTGCGCCGAAGAAGAGGAGCACGGCGGGCTGTTTGGTGACGAAGCTGCGCAGGTTCAGCAGGTAGCCGTCGGTAGCTCGCAGCCCGACCGATGGCAGAGGGTCGCCGACCGCGAGCTTGACGTTCACGAGCGGATTGTAGCGGCGCCCAGAGCCACCATCCCCTGCGTCCGATTGACCAGTCCGTCGCGCTCGAGCCCGGCCAGCACGCGATCCCATCGGGCGTCATCCAGCGGCGCAGGGCCGTTGGCCGCGTCTCCAGCCACGGCCTCCCGCAGGGCGGACTCGACGAGCGCGCCGACCGGCTCGGCCGCCAGGAGCCGCATCGCGGCGCCCCGGTACGCTCGGTCGGATCCACGGAGCGCGGGCTGCCGCCGCACCGCGACGTGAGGCGCCACACCGCGGGCTGGGCACGACGCCGCCATCGGGCACGCCCCGCACCGAGGCTGATGCGCACGGCATACCGCGGCACCGATCTCCATGCTGGCGTGCGTCCAGGAAGCGACCTCCTGCCCGCGACCGCCGGCGGCGAGTGCATCGGCCAGCGCCTGGAGGCGTCGGGCGTCGTCCGGTCCGCCGAAGTGGCGCAGGAGCCACCTGCGCACATTGGTGTCAACCACCCCCACCGGTTGACCGAAGGCCAGAGAGGCGATCGCACGAGCCGTGTACGGGCCGACGCCGGGCAGCCCGGTGAGACGCGCGACGTCGGACGGCCAGCCGTGGGCGATCACGTGGGCTGCGGTGCGCTGCAGGCTCAGCGCCCGGCGGTTGTAGCCCAACCCGCTCCACTCGGTGAGCACCTCTGCGCCCGTGGCCCCGGCCAGCGCAGCGGCGGTGGGGAAGCGGGTCAGAAATCGTACGAAGCGCGGCGCCACGCGCGCCGCCTGCGTCTGCTGCAGCATCACCTCGCTGACCAGGACCGCGTATGGGTCACGCGTTTCGCGCCATGGGAAATCGCGACGCTCGGTCGCGTACCACGACAGGACGGATCGGCGCAGGCGGCGCACAGTCGCGCCGTCAAGCGCCTCGGGGAGGACGGTCACGAGCCGGAGCCTAGCAGCGGGGGCCGGGACGCATCGGTCTCGGGTGGTGGGTTACCGTTGCGAGACCATGGGCTACCGCCTCCTGTGCCTTGATGCCGGGTTCACCCTCCTCTCGCCGCGGCGAACGCTTGCCGACGCGCTGTCCGACGTCCTGGTGCAGGACGGTCATGCGGTGAGCGAAGCGGAGATGCGCGCCGCCTGGGAGGACGCCGATCGCTGGTTCTGGGACGAGTACCAGCGCCCGGACAACGACACCTGGAGCGCCGATTCGCGGATCGAGGAGTACTGGCGCACCTATCACCGTGCGCTCCTCCAGCGGCTGGGGCTGGAAGCCCACCGCGAGATGCTCGACCGCGTGCTCGTCAGCCAGTTCGCTGCGGGATCGTGGGAGCTCTACTCCGACGTGGAGCCGATGCTGCGGGAGGTCCAGGCCATCGGTGGCGTCACCATCGGCATCGTCAGCGACTGGGGATCTAACCTGCGCGGCATCCTCGCAGCGCTGGGCCTGGACCCGTACCTGGACTTCGTCCTTGCCTCCGGCGCCGTCGGCGTGGCAAAGCCGAACCCGGCGTTCTATCGCATGGCGCTCCGGGAGGCGGGCCTCGATGCATCCGAGGCCGTGATGGTCGGTGACTCGTACCGTGCCGACGTGAGGGGCGCGTGGTCCGCCACGATGGATGCCGTGTGGCTTCATCGACGGGAGGGCATGAACATCACGCCGGCCGATGAGCCGATTCCCGACGATGTGCTGCGCATCAGCTCGCTGAGCGAGGTGCCGGCGATCGTCCGCGCCGGCGGTCCGCTGCCACGTGGTGCGGGGGTCGCTGCCCATGCCGCGCACGCCGCCCCCTCGGCCTGAGGGCGGCATCGTGCCGAGGCCACCTTCCGACGTGGTGGTCGACAAGTTCGGCGGCTCGGTGCTTCGACGCCCGGAGGACATCGCCGCCGCCGCCGACGTGGTCGCTCGGCAGCGGGCCGCCGGACTTCGCCCGGTGGTGGTGGTGAGCGCGTTCGAAGGTGTCACCGACGCGATCCTGACCTCGGCGGCGGCCCTCCTGGGCCCCGGGGCCGAGTCGCTGCGGCAGCCGACCCAGGCTCCCGACTCGGCACTGGCGCGCGAGACCGACCGCGCTTTGGCCACGGGCGAGGCACTTTCGGCGGCGTTATTCGCGCTGGGCCTCCAGGCGCGCGGCATCCCCTCGCGTTCCTTCTCCGGGGCCGAGGCCGGAATTCGCACGGCGGCCGCGCACCTGGGCGCGGAGGTGCGACGCGTGCTTTCGCGCCCCTTGCGGGCGGCACTGGCGGACGGGCTCGTGCCGGTCGTCGCCGGCTTCCAGGGAGTTGGCACGCACGGCGAGCTCACGACCCTCGGGCGCGGTGGCACGGACCTGACCGCCGTGGCGCTGGCCGTTGCGCTGCGTGCGGCCCGCTGCGAGCTCTTCAAGGACGTCGGCGGCATCAGTGAGGCTGATCCGCACATCGTGCCGGCCGCGCGTCTGCTCACCGAGGTCGACGCGTTGCAGCTCGAGCTGCTCGCGGAGCTGGGCGCGGAGGTCGTCCACCCGGTGGCCGTGCGCCGCGCGCGGCGCGGCCGGATGCAGCTCGTGGTCCGCGCGCTTGACGACGACGCACCCCGCACCGTGGTCCGCGCGACCTCGCGGGAGGGGGAGGGCGTCCTGATGCTGGCAGTCGAACGCAAGGAGCGCATCGCCCGCATCAGCCTGGTGGGGCCCGCCGCCCGCATGCCGGAAGTCCTCCCGATTCCTGCCCATGGCGAGGGAGCATTCGACGAGGGCGGCATGCGCGTGGTGTGGGCGGAGGTGCCGCTGGGAGCGGCCGAGGCGGCCGCTCAGGCAATTCATGGGGCGTTCATCGCCCGCTGACAAGCGTTTAGGCCGGGATCGCCTCGTGGTCCGCGGTGGCATGCGGCGAGCCGATCTGCAGCAGGGCTGCCGCCCCGAGGATGAGGACCCCTCCGACGACCTGGAGCAGCGTGGGTGTCTCGCCGAGCAGCCAGGCAGCGAGCCCAACGCCGACGACCGGCTCGAGTGTGGCGACGATCGCCGCGCGCGAGGGCCCGAGCATGCGGATGCCGGTGATGTACGCGACCGTCGGGATGCCGGCACCGACGACGCCGGCCACCAGGACGGGCCAGAGTGCCTCCGACGAGGCGACCGGTGCCGCCAGCGCACCGAGCCCGCCTATCGTCGCGCTGATGAGCAGGTAGAGCGAGAAGGCCCCGGCCATGGTCAGCGCAGCGGCCTGGGGTCCGGGCACGCGCGCGAAGCCGTGCCGCGCGGCGAGGACGAAGAACACCTGCGCGAGCCCGCCGACGAATGCCAGCACGACGCCCAGGGCATCCACCTGCCCCAGACCGCCGGCACCGGCGAGCACCAGCACCAGCCCCGCGAGCGAGACGGCTAGGCACAGCCAGCGCAGCCGATCCAGGCGCTCGCCGAACCACACGACCGACACCACGGCGACGACCGCCGGGTACAGATAGAAGATGAGCAGCGCCAGCGCGATGCTGATGCGCGTGAATGCCACGAAGACGCTCAGGTTGAGGCCGGTATTCGCAACGGCGGCCGCGAGCATGAACCAGCGGTCGCGCGACGGGATGGAGCGAAAGCTGGCGGGCCGCGCGACCCCGGTCGCCCACAGCGCGCCGACGAATACGACCATCAACGAGGCGCCCAGGCCGGCGCGCCACGTGACGAGTGCCAGCGAGTCGACGCCCGCGTCCTCCGCGAAACGGCTCAGGGGCCCCAGCGTCCCGAAGCAGACCGCCGCGAGCAGGATCAGCCCCGATCCAGTCAGCCCCGCGTTCGATCTCTGGGCGGCGCCCGCCCTGCTCACCGGGCGCCTACCGGCTGTCCGTCGGTGGCTCCCTCCCCCTCGCCGGCCGCGAGATCCGTCTCGAGGCGCTCCAGCTCCAGCCTCAGCTCGTCGCCACGGTCACGGAGGTGGTTGTGCCGTTCCACCAGCTCCCGCACCAGCGCCGCATCGGCGTAGATGGCAGGATCGGCGAGGCGCTCCACCACGGCCGCGAGCTCGCGCTCCGCATCGCCCGCATCGGTCTGCGTTCGTGCCAGCGCCGTCCGGAGATCCCGGGTGCGGCGGTGTCGAGCGTTGCGAGCCTCAGCCTCTCGGCGCCGTCGATCGGCCTCGTCACGCGCGGATTGTCTCGGCCGCGCCGGTGTGGCCACCACCCCACGCGGGGTAGACCGCGCCCCCTCCACCGCGCCCCGCGTTTCGATGTCCACGCCACGCTTGGCGGCGTAGTACTCGAAGTCGCCGGGATACACCGTTGCCTCACCGGCATTGACCTCGATGATGACGTTCGCGAGGCTGCGGATGAGGTACCGGTCGTGGGTGATGAGCACGATCGTGCCGGTGAAGGCGTTCAGGGCGTCTTCCAGCACGTCACGCGACTGGATGTCGAGGTGGTTCGTCGGCTCGTCCAGGCACAGGAGGTTCGCGGGATCGGCAAGGAGCTTCGCAAGCGCCAGGCGCGTCTGCTCGCCGCCCGAGAGGATGCGGACCTTCTTTTCCACCGCCGGTCCCGAGAACAGAAAGGCGCCGAGCAGCTTGCGCATGTCGGTGGTGGACATCGCAGGCGCCGCGTCGTTCAGCTCGTTGAAGACGGTGTTCGCCGGGTTCAGCGCCTCAATCTGGTGCTGCGCGAAGTACGCGACGCGGACGTTGGAGCCGAGGTCACGCTCGCCGGCATCGACGTCCAGGACGCCCGCCAGGATCTTGAGCAGCGTCGACTTCCCGGCTCCATTGGGACCTATGAGGGCGACCTTCTGTCCGCGCTCGAGCTGCAGGTCCAGCCCGTCGTAGACCGTGTTGTCGCCGTAGCGCTTCACGATGCCCCGCAGGGTGATGACGGTGCGACCCGAGCGCGCGGGCTCTGGAAAGCGGAACTTGACGCTCCTGGTACGGCCTACCGGAGATTCCACGCGCTCCAGCCGCTCGAGAGACTTGACGCGTGACTGGACCTGGCGCGCCTTGCTGGCCTTGTATCGGAATCGGTCGATGAACGCCTGGGTGTGCGCCACCTGGCGCTGCTGATTGCGCGCCATTGCCTCCAGCTGCGCCATGCGCTCGCTGCGCTGCTCGACGAAGTCGGCGTAGTCGCCCACGTACTCCACCGCGCGTCCCGCGTGCAGCTCGACGACGCGGTTGGCGACCTCGTTGATGAAGTCCCGGTCGTGGCTGACCAGCACGATCGCGCCGGCGTACTCGGCCAGAAATCCCTGGAGCCACTCCACCGACGCGAGGTCCAGGTGGTTGGTGGGCTCGTCCAGGAGCAGCACGTCGGGGTTCTGCAGCAGCAGCCGGGCGAGCGCGACGCGCATCATCCAGCCACCGGAGAAGGTGCCGATGTCCTTCTCGACGTCGGCGTGCGCGAAACCCAGCCCGGCAAGGATGCGGCGGGCCTCCGACTCCATGCCGTAGCCACCGAGGGCCTCGAACCGATGCTGGAGCCTGCCGTACTCGTCCATCAGCTCAGCGAGCTCTTCGTCGTCGTCCGGGTCCGAAAGCTCCATCTCCACGTGCCGCATGCGACGCTCGATGCCGCTGACCTCCCCCGCTCCGGCGAGCACCTCGGCAAGCACGCTGCGGCCCTTGCTCTGAGCGACCTCCTGGCGCAGGTAGCCGATGGCGACGTCGCGTCCCCGGGTGACCGTGCCGGCGTCCGGCTGCTGGTCGCCGGTGATGATCTCGAGCAGGGTCGTCTTGCCCGCCCCGTTGGGACCCACGATCGCCACGCGGCGGCCGGCCCCGATCTGGAGGCCGACGTCGCTGAACAGGTGCTGGGCTGCGTGGCTCTTGGACACGCCCGCCAGGGTGAGGAGGCTCATGGGTCAGGCCGATGGTAGCCGGACTCAGTCGGCGGCCTCGAGACGGGCTCCAGCCGTGTCGAATCGCAGACGGGCGGCCATGCCACGGATGCCTGAAGCGTTCCACGCTTTCTCGACGGCATGGGCCGCGGTCGGGGAGTCGCATATGGCGAGCACCGTGGGGCCGGCGCCGGACAGGCACGCGCCCGAGGCCCCCCGCTCGCACGCGAGGTCAATCAGCTGTTGCGCTCCGGGCATGCGTGGGATGCGATACGGCTGGTGGAGCTCATCGGCCATGGCCGCGGCAAGCAGGCCCGCATCGGAGGTCATGATCGCGGTCGCCAGCAGCGCGCTTCGACCCGCCTGGCGTGCGGCCGCGGCGTGCTCGACGGTCGCGGGCAACGCCGCCCGCATGTCCTGGGTGCGCGACTCGTGCTGCGGGATGAAGGCAATCGGGATCCACGCCTCCGGGACCCTGAAGCGCCGCAGCGTGATCGCGTCGCCGTCGTCCACGGCGACGGTGAAGCCACCGTACAGAGCAGCCGCCACGTTGTCCGGGTGCCCCTCGAGCCCCGCGGCCAGCGTCAGAAGCTCATCGGCCCCGACCGGGCGACGCCCGACGGCCGCGCCGAGCACGACCCCCGCAACGATTGCCGCGGCGCTGCTGCCCAGGCCCCGGGCAGCGGGGATCATGCTGGACACCTCCAGGCGCCATGCGCCGGCGCCCGGCGCCATCGACGCGCGCAGTCCCTCGCGGAACCCACGGATCAGGAGGTTCTCGCCCCCGGGCTCATCGTCGCGCGGCGCACCCTCGCCACGCGCGTTGAGGACGATCCCCGCCTCGTCACCCGCGTACAGCTCCGCTCTGAGCTTCAGGGACAGCGCGACGGCGAAGCAGTCGAAGCCACTCCCAAGGTTCGCGCTCGAGGCGGGGACGTCGACGCTGGCGATGGGGGGCATGCCCGCCGAGTATATGAGCGCGGGTACGTCATCCGGCCGGAGGCCGACGCCGAGCTGCCGGACGCGCCCGCCTGGGAGGTGATGCCGTCGGGATTCGGCACAAAGTACGCCGACCTCCTGGCTCGTGCGGGGCTCAGCCTGCAGCGCTTCGCGGAGGTCTACTCGCAGCCGATCGTACTGAAGCCGACGCGTTTCCTGGGTTACGGGGGGCGTGGCTGGGAGTCACCTGCCGGCGCGTTCGCGAGCTGGGCCATGCTCTGCGAGACGCGGGAGACCACCACCACTGCGGCGATTCCGCCGAAGAGCAGTACCGCGTCCAGGTTCGCGCGCGTCGGCTGCCGCGCTGCCCGTGCGAGGACAGCCAGAAAGAGCCCCACGAAGAGGACCTGGTTGGTGTTGGTCAGGAGCTCGAGCGCCGTCATTGACCGCCGCGGGTACCCCCAGGCCATTGCATCTGCCGATGCTCCCACACCGAGGACGGCTCCGGGTCAGCCATTCGCCCGCCTGCCGAGCTCAGCGTGGCGGAAGCAGCCGATGAGGTGATCGTTCACCAACCCGGCCGACTGCATGAATGCGTAGGCGATGGTGGGGCCGATGAATCGAAACCCGAGGGCACGCAGTCCGGCTGACATGGCATGCGACGCATCAGTGGTCGCCGGCACCTGGTCCGCCGCGGCCCAGTGGTTCTGGATGACCCTTCCGTCGACATACGACCATACCGTCGCCACGGGCTCCGGGAGCGCGAGCCATGCCCGCGCGTTCCCGATGCAGGCCTCGATCTTTGCCCGATTGCGCACGATCCCCGCGTCGGCCATCAGGCGGGCGCAGTCCACATCGGTGAACGCCGCGAGGCGCTCAGCCTTGAAGCCCGCGAATGCCTCTCGATACGCCGGGCGCTTGCGGAGGATGGTGATCCAGGCCAACCCTGCCTGCGCTCCCTCCAGGCACAGGAGCTCGAAGAGGCGCTGCGGCTCGCGCAGGGGAACGCCCCACTCGGTGTCGTGATAGGCCTGCATCAGGGGGTCGGAATCGCCCCACGGGCATCCGGGGCGATCGGAGGGAGTCACCGGGCGGAGGATAGCCTCGCGGCAGCCCCGAGGAGTTCATCTCCGCCGTGGTCGACGCCTGCTGTGCCCCTGTGAGCCCTTCTGCCTAGAGCCGCATCGCCCGTCGGATGCTCTCGAGGTCCGACGCGATCGGAGTCAGGGTTCCCTCCTCGGCCTGCACAGCGTCCGGATCCTTCAGGCCGTGGCCGGTGAGCACGCAGACCACCACCTCGTCGGAGCCGATGCGCCTCTCCGCCGCCAGTCGTCTCACGCCCGCCACGCCGGCCGCAGATGCCGGCTCGCAGAAGACGCCCTCGCTGCGCACGATCGCCAGCTGCGCGTCGAGGATCTCCTCGTCGCTCACCGTCTCGATGAGCCCGCCGGATTCGTCGCGTGCCGCCAGCGCTCCCTGCCACCCCGCCGGGTTGCCGATACGGATCGCAGTGGCCACGGTCTCCGGCGACTCCACGATCTCCCCATGCACGATCGGCGCGGCACCGTCCGCCTGGAAGCCCAACATCCGCGGCAGCGCCCCGCCCGGCGTCCGTCCGGCTTCGGCGTAACGGCGGAACGCGCGCCAGTAGGCCGTGATGTTGCCCGCGTTGCCCACCGGCAGCGCCAGTGCGTCCGGTGCGCGACCGAGCGAGTCCACGACCTCAAAGGCCGCGGTCTGCTGTCCCTCCAGCCGATCAGGGTTGATGGAGTTGACGACCACCGCGTGGCCCTCCTCGCCCAGGCGCCGTACCGCGTCGAGAGCCGCGTCGAAGTTGCCGTCCACCATCACCAGCCGCGCACCCGCGGCCAGCGCCTGCGCCAGCTTGCCTCGCGCGACCTTGCCGGCCGGCAGGATCACGTGGCACGGCATCCCGGCCGCCGCTGCATAGGCAGCCGCTGAGGCGGACGTGTTGCCAGTCGATGCGCACACGACCGCCTTCGCGCCCCCGGAGACGGCGCGGTTGACCGCCAGCACCATGCCACGATCCTTGAAGGAGCCGGTCGGGTTCACGCCCTCGAACTTGAGGTGCAGGTTCGAGAGACCAATCTCCGCGCCCAGCCGACGCGCATGGATCAGCGGCGTCCCGCCTTCGCCCAGGGTGATCGGGAACTGCTCGCCTGGTCGGCCGACGAGCTCGCGATAGCGTTCGAGCAGCGGGGTGGTCATGGGTGACGCACCTTATCGCACGCCCCGGACCAGCGGCCTAGAGGCGGCGCGAGAACGCAGCCACCGCGACGAGGGCACCGCCCAGGTAGACCCCCGCAAGGTGATAGACCGTTGCGGGCAGTCCCAGGTATGTCGCCCCCGGCGGCAGTGGTCCGGGCATGCTGCAGCCGCACGTCACCTGGAAGATCACCAGCAGCCCACCGATCCAGGTTGCTGCGCCCAGCCACAGGACGGCGATGCCTCGGGCAAGGAGGCGCCCCCCGTGGCGCGCAGGATCGGTGAGCGCCCACGCGCTGACGAGTGCCAGCACGGTAAGAGCGACGAAGAACGGGACGATGTCGTCATCCCCGTCGAGCCGCGCGATCACGGCCGCGACAGCGGCGACGGCTGCCGCGCCGAGTGCCAGCGCGCTGCGCATCGGCTTTACCTCTCTGTGAGTGCTTCCTTGACGATGCGGGCCTGCTCGGCGTGGTGCGTGGCGGGGTAGCCCTCCGCGGGCCGTGAGCGTTCGGGGCGAGAGATGTCGCCCAGCGGGATCTTGTACGGCACCAGGCGCCGGATGCGAGGCAGCACGAACTTGCGTGCGCCCATGTTGCGCGGCTCCTCCTGGACCCACGCGACGGAGTCGACCTTCGGGTAGCGGTCGATGACCGCCTGCAGGTCCTCATCCGGGAACGGGTAGAGGCGCTCGACACGCACCACTGCGACGTCGGCGGCGGCCTCGAACTCCGGAGCGCCGATAAGGTCGTAGTAGACCTTGCCGCTGCACAGGATCAGGCGGCGCTTGGCGGCCGCGGCCGCGTCGTCCGCTGCGAAACGCGGATCGTCCAGCACCGCGCGGAACCCGCCATTTGCGAGCTCGGAGGGACGCGACGCCGCGGCGGGCAGGCGCAGCAGCGACTTCGGTGTCATCACCACCAGCGGCCGCGCATCGTCGTGGCGCGCCTGACGCCGCAGAAGGTGGAAGTACTGCGCCGGCGTGGTGGGGTAGACGACGCGGATATTGCCCTCCGCGCCCAACGCCAGGAAGCGCTCGAGGCGAGCGGACGAGTGCTCGGGCCCCGAGCCCTCGTAGCCGTGCGGCAGCAGCAGGGTCAACCGCGACGTCTGCCGCCACTTCGCGAGGCCCGACGTCAGGAACTGGTCGATGATGATCTCGGCGCCGTTCACGAAGTCGCCGTACTGCGCCTCCCACAGCACCAGCGCATCAGGTGCGGCAACCGCGTAGCCATACTCGAAGCCCATGCAGGCGTACTCGCTCAGCGGGGAGTTGTGGAGCTCGAAGCTGGCGGTCGCGGCAGCCAGCTGCTGGAGCGGGACGTGCCGCGCCCCGGTCCCCGCGTCAAACAGGCCCGCGTGTCTCTGGCTGAAGGTGCCACGCACGGTGTCCTGTCCGGTGAGGCGGATCGGCGTGCCTTCCACAAGCAGCGCGGCGAAGGCAAGCAGCTCGGCGTGCGCCCATTCCACTCCGGGCTCATCGGCATCCAGGGCGCTCGCTCGGCGCTCCAGCTGCTTGGCGAGCTTCGGGTGGGCGGTGAATCCCTGGGGAATCGCGGAAAGGCCGGCGTTCAGCTCGCGCAAAGTCTCGATAGCCACAGCGGTCTCCGGCTCAGCGACCTCAGCCGGTGGCAGGGCCTCCGACCCGCGGTCCAGCTCCCCCTCGCCCTCCTCGCTCCCACGACGCAGCGCGGCCTGACGCTGCAGCAGCTCGGCCTGCGCCTCCTTGATCCTGGCCTCCGCGTCCTCGGCGCTGATGACGCCGGCCGCCACCAAGGTCGCCTGGTACTGCTCGCGGACGGTGGGGTGCTTCGCCACGACGGCGTACATGGTTGGCTGCGTGTATGCGGGCTCGTCCCCCTCGTTGTGGCCGAAGCGCCGATACCCGACGAGGTCGATCACCACGTCGTGCCCGAAGCGCTGGCGGTACATCATGGCCAGCCGGGCGGCCGCGATGCAGGCCTCCGGGTCGTCCGCGTTGACGTGGATGATCGGCACGTCGAAGCCCTTTGCCAGGTCCGAGGAGTACTCGGTCGAGCGCCCCTCGCGGGGGCCGGTGGTGAAGCCCACCTGGTTGTTCGAGATCAGGTGCACGGTGCCTCCGGTGGCGTAGCCCTCCAGGCGCGCCAGGTTGAAGGTCTCCGCGACCACTCCCTGCGCGGCGAAGGCAGCGTCCCCGTGGATCAGGACCGGCAACGTCGAGCCATGGTTCACGGTCGCGACGGCCGCGGAGCGATCCGTCTGGTCGGCTCGCGTGCGCCCCTCGATTACCGGGTTGACCGCCTCGAGGTGGCTCGGGTTCGGCGAGAGGATGACGCGAACCTCCTCGTCCTCCGCGGTCAGGTAGCCGCCCTCCGCGCCGAGGTGGTATTTCACGTCGTCCAGGCCGCCCTTCGGAGCGCCGGCCTCGACCCCGGCCCGACCGGCCTCGAACTCCGCCAGGATGCCCTCGTAGCTCACGCCGACCACGTGGGCGAGAACGTTCAGCCGGCCGCGGTGGGCCATGCCGATGAGGACCTTGCGCGCGCCGTTGTCTGCGGCGTCCTGCATGATCACATCGAGCATGGGCACCATGGTGTCGACGCCCTCGATGCTGAAGCGCTTCTGCCCCAGGTAGGCCTTGTGGAGGAAGCGCTCCAGGGTCTCGACGCTGATGAGCCGCTCCAGCAGTGCGACCTGGTCGTCCGCCTGCATCGGCAGCCGATGCTCGCCCGATTCGATCACCTGCCGCAGCCAGACCCGCTCGGTGTGCGAGCCGATGTGCTCCACCTCGTAGGCGATCGTGCCGGCGTACGTCTCGCGCAGGTGCGGCAGCGCCTCGGCCATCGTGGCGCCGGGGACGTAGATGCGCAGCAGCTCAGCCGGGATGGCGACCATCAGCTCGTCTGTCAGGCCCAGCGGCGCGGGATCGAGCGCCGGATCGCCCGGCGGGTCAGTGCCCAGCGGATCGAGCCGTGCGGCGGTGTGTCCGAAGTAGCGGTAGGCCTTGACGAGCGCCATGGCTGCCGCGACAGCCTTGAGCTGCTCGTGGGCGTCCCCCCGGAATTCGGTGAGCGGGGGAGCGCCCGCGGCTTCGGCCGGGGCCGGCGGCGGCATCGGCGCATCTGCCGCATCGGCTCCGAGCGCCGTGAAGAGGTCCTCGAAGAAGCGCTCCTCACCGCCCAGCAGCCGCTCGATGCGCTGAAGGAAGAGTCCCGACTCCGCCCCCTGGATGACCCGGTGGTCGTAGGTGGAGGTGACCGTCATGCGCCGCTCGTCGCCGACCGAGCGGATGGTCCCGGTCGCGACGATGGTGCCCTGGTTCGGCATCAGCCTCGGCACCGATGCACTCGTCCCGAGCGTTCCCGGGTTGGTGAGCGTAATGGTGGCGCCGACGAAGTCATCGGGCGAAAGCTTGTTGCCACGCGCCTTGGTCACGATCTCCTCATACCGCGCGTGAAAGCCCGAGAAGTCCATGGCGTCGGCGGCCCTGATGACAGGCACCACCAGGAAGCGGCTGCCATCCGGTCGCTCGACGTCCACGGCCAGGCCGAGGTTGATGGCCCCCGGATCGACGCGGTATGCCTGGTCGTCGATCTCGGTGTAGTAGTGGCTCATGGACCGCAGGTCCGCGGCGGCCTGCACGATCGCCCAGCCGATGAGGTGCGTGAAGCTGACCTTGCGGGGCGCGATCTGCGCGTTGAGCTCCGCGCGCCGCGCCTCCAGCGTGCCGACATCGAGCTCGCGGAAGCTGGTGGCCGTCGGCACCGCCAGGCTGGCCTTCATGTTCAGCGCCAGCCGTGCCGCGGGCCCCTTGATGGGCGTCGCGCCGTCGGGGAGCTTCGGCTGCGGCGCCTGGACCGATTTGGGCGCCTCCGCGGCACCGGCCCCCTCGCCGCCCCCGCCCGTGCCGTTGGTGGGGGCCTGTACGGCAGCTGCGACCGGCTCGAATCCATCGGCTCCTGAGTCGAAGAGCTTCCGCCATTCGGGGTCCACGCTGGACGGATCGCTGCTGTACTGCTCGTAGAGGTCGGCGACGTACCCCGCGTTGACGAGGTTGAGCTCGTCCAGCGTCGGCGTGCTCTGCGCGGGCTGCTCCGGATCTGGAGGTGGCATCTCAATCTCAAGGATACGGCGCGGAGCGTGAGCCGGGGTGGCTCCGCACCCTCGTGCGGCCGTCAGCCGCCGGCGAGGACCGCGGACAGGGTCTCGGGCGGAACGTTGCGCCCGGTCAGCACCACCGCCACACGTGCGTCAGCACACGCCACGCGGCCGGACCGGAGTGCCGCGATGCCCAGGACGGCGCTGGGCTCCACCAGGGCATGTGGGACCTCCAGCGCCCAGCGCATGGCATCCGCGATCTCGGCCTCGTCCACGATGACCATCTCGTCGACCAGCCGCTTGCACAGCTTCCAGGTGATGCTGCTGCGCTCGATGTTGCCGGCCACACCGTCCGCCAGTGTGGGACCGATGGGCATCGGCTCAGTGGATCCGGTCTGGAAGTAGGCGTACATCGGCGGGGAGGCTGCCGGCTGAACACCGATGAGGCGCAGGTCCGGCTTGAGCGCCTTGGCCCACAGGCCGATGCCGGCGATGAGCCCACCGCCGCCGACCGGGACGACGATGAGATCGACCTCTGGCCAGTCCTCCAGGATCTCGGCGCCAACGGTCGCCTGGCCGGCGATGACCTCCGGATCGTTGTAGGGCGGCACATAGACCGCGTGGCCGGCGTCGTCCCGGCGACGCGCCTCCGCCTCCGCGTCATCGGTGTCGTTGCCGATCAGCTCGACGGTGAAGCGGCCGGTCTCGAAGCTGCGGAGCCGCTCGAGCTTCGTCTGCGAGATCGATCGGCCCACGAGCACGGTGACCCGCATGTCGTGCCTGGCGGCCGCGGCCGCCACGGCGATCCCGTGGTTGCCGCTGCTCGCGGTCACCAGCGCCGCCTCCGGGTGGATCTCCGCGATCGCCGCGACCTTGTTGTGCGCGCCGCGCGTCTTGAACGCTC
>Ga0136611_10000671_pt1 | contig 23040 bp, 17 predicted proteins | sample AntDrymUQ2232306_2_FD_106645 | JGI IMG/M metagenome (GOLD analysis project Ga0136611, IMG submission 106645) | Polar desert sand microbial communities from Dry Valleys, Antarctica - metaG UQ223 (23.06) | ecosystem: Environmental > Terrestrial > Soil > Desert | place: Antarctica: Dry Valley...
ATGTAGAGTCGCTTGTTGGACCCGTAGCAGGTTTAGAGGCTTCATGCCGAGGTGTGGTGGTGGGCCCAGACAGGTGCGGAGAGGGTCAATTCGCGAGAGTCCGCCGGTTTGTTTTTTGTGATGTTTTCGGTATACTGGCGCAGCGTCGCGCCGACGTAGCTCAGTGGTAGAGCAACTGTTTCGTAAACAGTAGGTCGCGGGTTCGAATCCCACCGTCGGCTCCGAAGAGTACTGATGTATTATCGACCGCTCTCCATAGAAATGCCCTTCGGCGGCTAACGCCGAGGGGTTTCTTGTCCGCTTGAATGGCGACCGGAACTGGCCCTGCACCACAGAGGCCTGTAGCTCACCGGTTAGAGCGGCGGTCTTATAAGCCGTTGGTAGCAGGTTCGACTCCTGCCAGGCCTATCCGCTTCAGTCCACCTCCTCGCCGATCCTTTTCGGTTCCATGCTTGTTTCCTCGTCGTGCTTAGAGTACGGCAAGGGCGCGGTGACGGGTTGCGCGCAACCGGGCGACCCGGTGGGTCGCCGCTACAAGCGGCGGGGTGGATCAATCTCTCTGCCTATCACTGTACACATCCTGGACCGCTGGAGGCTGCTCGGTATCTCCAAGCTTGCGATAAATCCGAGGTTAGAGTCGCGGATCCTCCACAGCGGGCAGAGCCTGCCCTGACTCCGCGAATGGGATGCCATGCTGGAGTGTTCAGACTTTCGCGTGTCATACTGACTCCGGCTGAACAGTTGGGTATCCATCGTAGGGGCGCCCCACCGGGTCGCCCGGAACCGTACCATGCTCTCTCCCGGATGCTTCGCCGAAAACCACAGGTTTCACCCGGCCTCCGTATCACTCCCTTGTAAGATGGGTGCGCAGGAACCGATGGGCAGCGGCGGCGAGGAGCAGTGTCTCGCCGGTGTTCCACCAGAAGTGGACGTCAAGTCGGCTCGTCGTGGTGAGCCCCGGCACTCTGCCACAGATACGCATCAGGGTCGGGTTTGTCGAGAGCAATCCGTCGCGCCCGAGGATGCCGGGCAGTCCCTGGGCGGAGATTTGCGGCACACCGAGCAGCCCCAGCTCCTGCTTGAGTTGCAGGTAGCGGACCAGCATGTATGTGTGCTCCATCGTGTGCGCCACGGACCAAACAAGCATTAGCCACGCCCAGGGGTTGCGGACGCCCCGAACCATCAGGAGCACCACGATGCCCACCACGCTCCAGTTCCAGATGAAGTGAACCCACTCGGCGTTCGCAGCGGAGATAAGTCCGCTGGAGCGCTGCGGCTGCCAGTGCAATACGTGATATTGCACCCACTGCGCGACGTGCTCCAGGCTATGGAACCCCTGCATGGTCAGAATGACGCTTAAGACCATGACCGTCACGCCGTGCCGCCGCAGATCGGCCCGCCATTTGCGGGCCCCCGGCACCAGCAGCAGACTGAGCACCATCGTCGTCGCGCCCCAGATCGGCATGCCAACCTGCCACGCGAGTGTGCCCCACAGTACGAGTCCCAGCGCGCTTGTGATGAGCAGCAAGCGCGCCTGCTCGCGTGGACGCAGGAGCTGCACGAGCGGGTCGCGCCGCAACTCACGAATGAAGCTGCCGCCCGATTCCCAGTGCCGCCCGATCATCGCGTCACGATGAGTAGATGGTTCACGTCCAAGGACTTGGCCACGGAGACCGCACCGTCCGGCCAGCGCACTTCAAGGCTGCGCACCGTTGCATCGTCCGGGATGCCAAAATGAATGCGGCTCGGGTCGCCCGAGAGGTACCCGCTCGCAACCCGAACATCCCGATGGTAACTGCCCGCACTGGTGTGGAGCACGAGCCTGGCACCTACGGCCCGTGTGTTCGGGCTGTTGCTCTGGCGGAGATCGACCAGGAGGGCCGCCCCACCACAGAGCCGGTTCTCGAACAGCTCTGCTGGCTTGCCGAGGTTGTTTGCGATTATGTCCAAGTCGCCATCACCGTCCATGTCAGCCATGCTCATACCCCGCCCGCTCGCGGTCGAGCCAAGCCCCCATTCTGGCGCGTGCCGGAAGCGGGCGTGTCCGTCGTTGCGGAGCGCGCGGTTTTGCTCTACCAACTCGCCGTGGGGCAGGTAGTGGAACAGGTCGTTCGCGATCATCCCATTGACGACGTACAGATCAAGGAAACCGTCACGGTCCAGATCACCAAACTTCGCGGACCAACTCCAGCCCGTCGCGTCCACGAATCGGTCGTACGCCTCGTTCCTGTACGTGCCGTTGTCACCTTGAATCTGAAGGACGTTCTCCATAATCTGCCGGTTGCCTCGGAACGCCTTGTGGGGCATCTGTGCCATCATCGGCCGCCACTGTGCCAGGGTTCGCACGTTCTGATCGTACGGCTTCATGTCTGATGCGAACACTTCCTGCACACCGTCGTTGTCGATGTCGCCGAGGTCGAAGCTCATGGTGCTGTGGGTCGTCTTGCGGAACGGGGCGATCAGACTCCAGCCGCCAAGCGACCGGCGCCAGACCTCGTCGGGGAGGTCGAAATCGTTACCCACCATGATCTCCGGGCGGCCATCACCGTCCAGGTCCGGCAGCGCGAGCGCGAGTGCCTCGGCGCGCTCCGAGAGCTTTTGACCGACGAACTCCGCGCCCCGATTCTCATACATGTACAGCCCCCCGCCGCTGCGGGTGAACATGAAATTGTAGCCCAGATCCTTCTCGAGTCCGGCGTCATACGCTCCGGCAACGAGGTCGAGGTCGCCATCCCCGTCCACGTCCGCCCAATTGGTTGCGTACACCTTTCCGTCAACACCAGGTAGCATACCTTCCACAAAGCGGTCCCCGCCGAGGTTACGCCAGACCGTCGGGGGTAGCGTGTGACGGCTGAACAGAATGTCCTGCTTCCCATCGCCGTCCACGTCGACGATGTTCACCGCCCGCGAGTCACCGTGCGCCAGCTTCTGCTTTCGGAAAACTAACTTGCCCTCGTTCCAGAGAATGGAGTTCGGTCCCGCCAGGTTCGCGAGCACAACGTCCTCATCGCCGTCATCGTCGAGGTCGTCGATCGCGAGCCCAGACCCGTTGCTGTTAAACATGCGAACTGCTGCAGTGCCGTTCGTGGTGGCGTGCGGCAGTGCGTGGCGCGTGAATCGGCCTGTGCAGGGCGTGCTCGCGACGAGCCGTTCGGCACGCACCGCCACGGATGCCGTGCGCTCCGTGCCAGCGAGTCGCGGCCCTGACTGAGAGTGTGCCGCGCCAGGCCGCCGGAGCACAGGACCGCTCAGGAGCAGGAGGATCACCACCACCGAGACCAGCAAGAGCAGGTAGGTTGTTCTCTGACGGTCCATCGTGGTTTACTCTCTCCCAACCGCAGCAACCCGTACGTGCAGGTCTTCGTGCCTGCCGTTCCCATAAATCTGGTGCGAGGGACAACCCCCTTAAGGGCGTTCCATTGAACGCCCACCGTCTCGTTTGTGTGCAGCGAACCCGGTTCGGTTCAAGAGTGCGTCGGTAGCTAAACTCCCTTTACCGCACCGGCCGTCAGGCCCGCCATGAACCGGCGTGCCGAGAGCAGGAACACGATCATGACGGGGGCGATCGCGATCGTCGCGCCAAGGAGCTGCACGCCGATCTCGTTGCTGTACAGGTTCGGGAGGCTTGCCAGGGCGACCGGCAAGGTGTAGTCGATCTCGTCCTTGAGCACGATGAGTGGCCAGAAGAAGTCGTTCCACTTGCCCATGAATGTGAAAATCGCGAGTGCGGCAAGCGCGGGCGTAACCACCGGCAGGACGATCCGCCAGTAGATGCCGAACTCGTGCGCGCCATCGATGCGCGCTGCGTCCATCAAGTCGTCGGGGATCGCGCTGGAAATATACTGGCGCATCCAGAAGATGCCAAATGCATTGGCTATGCCGGGGACGATCAACGGCAGGTAGTTATCCGCGCCCTCCAGCCAGCCAAGCCAGCGCATAAGCATGAACGACGGGATAATGCCCAGCACACTGGGGATCATCATCGTCGCGAGCATGATGGCAAAAAGCTTGTCCCTGCCCGGAAATCGAAACTTCGCGAATGCGTAGCCGCCGAGCGAGCAAAAGAAGAGCACAAGAATCGTGTGTATCCCCGCGACGCCCATGCTGTTGATCGTATTGCGCCAGTACGGGAGCTGCCGGACCAGTTCCTCGTAATTGAGTACCAGGGAGTTTCCGGGGAGAAGGGGTGGCGGCGCGGTGAGAATCGTCGCGGAGCGTCGCGTGGACGCCACGATCATCCACCAGAACGGGTAGACCGAAAGCAGCGCGAGGAGCGTCAGCAGGAAGTACATGATCGCGCTGTTGATCCGATCGCGGATCGTCGTCGTGCCAGCGTGATGCGTCTCGACGCGGGAGACGGCACCTTCTGGAGAGGTAACTGACGCCATTATGCTCCTCCTGCTGCGGGGTTAATACCTTGGACTCGGACTATCTGCAACATCTTACGCCTCCTCCTGGCCCAGGAATCGATAGTACAGAAACGAGAAAACGACGATGATAACAAACAACGCCACGGACATTGCGGCGGCGTAGCCGAACTCGAGGTACTGGAAAGCCTGGCTGTACATATACACCAGCACCGTCAACCCCGCGCGATCCGTGCCGCCGGGTGATGTGGATGCCGTGCCACCGGCAAGCAGCAGTGGCTCCTCAAACAACTGCAGTGCACCGATGATCGAGAGAATGACCGTGAAGGTGATCACCGGGCGCATGAGCGGCATGGTGATGCGGAAGAATATCTGCCGCCAGCCTGCGCCGTCGACCCGCGCGGCCTCATACAGATCGGTGTTGATGCTTTGCAGGCCGGCAAGGTAAATGATCGTGTTCCAGCCGAAGTAACGCCATATGACCACGAGCGCGATTGCCGGTTTGATCCACGCCGCGCTCCCCAGCCAGTCAACCGGGGCAATCCCCACTAGACCGGTGACGTAGTTGAGCGCGCCATACCGCTCACCGAAGAGGGTGCTGAAGATAATCGCGATTGCGACTGACGACGCCACGATCGGCGCGAAGAACGCTGCTCGGTAAAACTCCTTGAACCGGACGAGTCCGCTGTTGAGAATGAACGCGAGGAGTAGCGCGATTACGAGGTTCAGCGAGGTAACAACAAAGAGCCAGATGCTGTTATATAGCGACTTTCGGAAGACATCGTCGCGCGCCAGTTGCTGGTAGTTCTCAAGCCCGACCCATTGCTGCGAGGCAGGGCCGCCTATGCCGTCCCACGTTACGAAGCTCAGGTAGAAGGCATACAGGTAGGGGAACAGCCCGAAGATCGCGAAGAGGAGGAAGAATGGCGCAATGAAGGCGTATGCCCATACGTTGCGCCGCATCTCATACATCGTGCCCTTGCGCCGTCTGGAGCCACCTGACTCTAGCGTTGTCGATGCCATACAACCACCTTTCCCCTGTTGCGCGAGTAGCAAAGTGGGCCGGGCAGGATTGCTGCCCGGCCCGAGGACTCTAGCTCTCGATGTTCTTGATGCGCTTGAGTGCCTCCGTCTCCGCGTCTTTCAGAGCCTTTGCGGGATCCTTGCCCTGCTGCTCGATCTTCGTGACCTCATTCCCAAGGATGTCATTCGCCTGCCGATCGCTCGGATGCACGGCGTTGCCGGGGATGTCGGCGGCGATCTCCGTCCAGAGCCGGAAGGTCTTCTGCCCACCGTAGAATTCGACGCCCTGGTCGTAGATAGGGTCCTCCCATGCGGGCTTGTACGCCGGGAAAATGCCCGTCGCCTTGAAGATCGCGTTCTGGCCTTCCTTCGTGCAGCACACGTACTTCACAAACTCCCACGCAGCGTCTTTGTTCTTGCCCTGCTCCGGGATGGAGAGGAACGAACCACCCCAGTTGTAGTTGCCCTCGGGCGCCTTGATGACGCGCCACTTCCCGACGTGCTCCGGGTGGGACTGGGTTAGCCCGGTCTGCATCCAGCAGGCGATGCCCATCCCGGCGAACACATCTTTCTTAAGGGCGGTGTTCCACTCGGGACCCCACCAGTCGATATCGGCGTCGATCTTGCGCTTGCGCACCTCGACTGCCCGCTGGAGCGGCTTCAGCGCTTTCTCCTCGAACTGCAGCTTGTTCCCGTCGAACCAGCCGTGCCCCTGCTGCTCGACCATTGGTATGTACACATCGTTGAACGCATCCGCGAACAGGGAGGTCTTCGGCGTCTTCTTTTTCAGATCCTCGCCGAGCTGGAACCAGTCCTCCCAAGTCTTGATCCTCTTCTGCACCTCGTCGGGGTCAGTCGGCAGCCCGGCCTTCTTGAGGAGATCCTCGCGGTACCAGAGCCCAGCCGGCCCGATGTCCCACGGCATGGCGATCAGCCGACCGTCCTGGGCAGAACCGTGCTTCCACTTGTACGGAACCATGTCCTTCTCAAACTCGCCACCGTCGTACGGCGCCTCCTTGAGGTCCGCGAGGCCGCCCTTCGAGGCGAAGCCACCGATGAGGCCGATCTCCAGCGCGCACACATCCGGCGCGCCGCTGCCGGCGGCGAGTGAGGTGAGCAGTTTCTGATGCGTATCGTCGAAACCGAGCTTGACGAACTTCACGTTGATGTTCTTCTTGTTGGTCTTGTTGAACTCCGTGACCGCGTACTTCAGTCCGGCATCCCAGAACCACACGGTGATGTTCGTCTTGCCTTCGATGTCCTTGTTCGAGATGCCGGGTATGGGGGTACCGCTACCGCCAGCCGCGCCTCCTGCAGCGCCGCCACCCGTGGTGCTCTCGCCTTCGCTCGAGAAGCCAGCGCACGCAGCAAGGCCGAGGCCACCAACCGCAGCTCCTGCTTTGAGAAAGCGGCGCCTGCTGAGTTCGTTCGGGATCAGGATGTCATCCATGTAGAAATTCTCCTATGACTTTAGAGAGACTGTTCGATGTCGGGCCGCCGTGTGCATGCAACGAGTATGCCGCTGCGACTCCGAGGAATGCAGCGTGCCATCAACTCCTGTGAGCTGATACCACACTCCGAATTGCGCCCCACCCCCTCCCGTTTCGCGCCACCCAACAAGGCAGCGGATCGGCTACTCCGTCAACGACAGTCGGGGTATCAGCCCGTATGTGCAAAGTGATGTACACTATAGTTATACTTCCACAACGTGTCAAGCGGGCGCATACAGTGCGCCAAGGCGCTGATTCTGTTGGGCATTTATTCTCCACGCGATAGCCCTTTACAGAATCCGCGAAAATCGCTACCGTATCGGTGAAAACGATCCGACCTTGTCCGTGACTGAGGCTAAAGAGAGGTAGTTTGCGCGTGACAGCTCCTTCCGCACCGTCCCATGGTCGCCGCAGGCCGCAACTCATGGCGTTGTTGGCGAGCATCCTGGTTGTGGGCTGCTCCATCGGCCAAGAGGCACGCATTCCCACTCCTACCCCGCTCCCCGTTGCGGCCGTGGTGGAACGCCCGACGTATACCGTTCGGCGCGGCGACATCATCGAGGAGCTCCGGCTCAGCGGCAGGGTCGCGGCCGTGAAGCAGGAGGATCTCGCCTTTACCACCAATGGAAAGGTGTTGCGCGTCCGAGTTCGGGTGGGCGACCAGGTGAAGGCAAAGGAGTTGGTCGCGGAGCTCGATCAAAAGAAATTACTGGACACACTCGCCGGCGCGAAGGTCACCCTTGACCAGGCCAAGCTCGCGCGCGATGAGGGCAACCGGAGTCAGCAGCTCGAAGAAGAGCTCGCCCAACTCGATCTGCAGGAAGCTCGCATTAAACTCAATCAGGCTAAGAGCGCGGCGCAGCGCAGCCTGGCACAGATACAGGTCCGCCGTGCGGAGATTCGACTTGAAAGAATTCAGGCAGTAACAAACAAGGAGCAGCAACAGTCCGTCGCCGAGGCGCAGCTCGCCTACAACCGCCTCGCCCGGCAAGTAGAAACTGGTCGGCTCTACGCGTCCATAGATGGTGTCGTGTCCGGCGTCTCTATCCGGCCAGGAGCACAGGTCCAGGCATATGATCCGGTGATGACCGTCCTTGATCCCGGAGCGCGGGAGCTTCGGGTGGAGAACGTCACCGGGCAGGATCTGAACCGCCTCAGCGCGAAGCAGCCCGTGACCGTCATCTTCAACCGCTATGAGAAGCAGCCCGTGAAGGGTGTTGTCGCACGGCTGCCGCAGGACAACACGTCCACACAGACCGAGGTGCAGACAGATAGCGCCGTTCATATCAGCTACGACGCCCCAAACGTCGACCTGGAGATCGGCGACCTGGCCGCGGCGGTGATCACGCTTCAACGCAGGCCAAACGTTCTGTACCTGCCGCCGCCTGCGCTTCGCACGTTCCAGGGTCGCCGATTCGTCGTGGTACAAGCCGGCGATCGTCAGCGGCGAGTAGATGTGGAGGTCGGGATCGTGAGCGATGACCGGGTGGAGATCAAGAGCGGCCTCAAGGAGAACCAGGTTGTCGTCGGGCAGTAGTCGGGGAGCGGCGTAGATGCGATGGCTGCTGAATCTGCTCGGCATCGCGAAGGTTGTCGGCCAGCGTCAGAGGAGTTATCTGGGCCTCGTGCTGGCCAGGCTCGCAGGATTCGTCGTGGCCATCGCGATTGTGGTCAGTATCCCGCTCTACTCCGACGCGGTGGGCTACCGCGTTCTACGCACCGAACTCGAGCCGGATGAGGATGGCACCACCCGACCGCCATTCGCGTACCTCTTCTCGCGATTCGCCACGGAGGGTCCGGTCTCCGTCGACGCTTATCGCAAGGTGGATGAGTACTTCAGTAAGTCAGTGGCTAATGATATTGGGTTGCCGACTGAGCTGGCGGTGCGCTATGCGACCACCGACAAACTGCGGCTACTGCCTTTGGGAAACAAGCAATACAAGGTTGACGAGCAGCTAGATTTCGTCAGTGTCGGCTTCGCGAGCGGCGTGGAGAGCCAAGTGGAGATCACTGACGGCGCGCTCCCCAGGCCGGTCACCGATACCAAAGCTCCTGCGGAGGTTATGATCCACGAGCGGCTGGCGGCGCAGCTCGGCATGCAGACGGGCGAGGACTACGTAGCCCGCAAGCCGGATGGCAGCGTGCAAGTGCAAATGCGAGTCGCCGGGGTGTGGCGGGCACGCAATGAGCTGGCCCCGTACTGGTTCATCCGGCCAGCGTCGTTCGAAGACGTGGTGCTCCTCCCGGAACCCTCGTTCCAGAGCCGGATACTGCCACAGAAAGAACCCATCTATCAGGCGGTCTGGTATATGGTCCTGGACGGTAATGGCGTTCGGAGTCGGCATGTGCCTGCGCTGATTGATCGCAGCGAGAGCGCCACGATGCGGGCGGATGAGATTCTGCCAGAAACTCGCCTCCGGGTCTCGCCGCTTCCGGCACTGGAGGAACACTACCGGCAGGTGCGCGTGCTGACTCTCAGCCTCCTGGTATTTGCTCTGCCAATCCTGGGCCTTATCGGATACTTCATCATCATGATAACTGGCATGGTCGTGCAGCGGCAGCAGAACGAGATCGCCGTGTTCCACAGCCGCGGGGCGTCACGGACGGAGGTTATGGGCATCTACCTGCTGGAAGGGTTGGGACTCGGCGTGCTCTCACTAGTACTGGGGGTGCTGCTGGGCCGGTATACCGCGCTTCTGATGGGATGGACCCGCTCATTCCTCCAGTTTGCGCCGCGCAGCGATGTGGCGATTAAGCTCTCTCCCGAGAGCCTGCAAGGCGGTCTGCTCGTCGTGACGCTCACTTTGGTTGCCAGCCTGCTGCCCGCGTTTGGCGCGGCCGGGATGACGATCGTCTCGTACAAGCGCGAGCGCGCCCGCTCAATACACAAACCACTGTGGCAGCGGTTGTACCTTGATTTCATTCTGCTGGGCATCGCGTATCTCGGCTACCGCCAACTGCGAGACCGTGGCACCATCTCGATCGTCGGGCGCGGGAACACGGTCGGTGACCCGTTCAGCAGCCCACTACTCATTCTCACCCCCGCGCTCTGGCTGCTCGCGCTGGCCCTGCTCAGCATCCGTCTCTTCCCGGTGCTGATGGGTGGGGTAGGGAACATCGTGGCGCGCTGGCGCGGGGTTTCAAGCTTGCTGGCGCTTCGCTACCTCACGCGCACGCCGCGTGCGTATACGAGCCCGGTCCTCCTGTTGGTCCTCACCCTCAGCCTGGCGACGTTCACGGCGTCGATGGCCAAGACCCTGGACAGCCACCTTAACGACCAGGTGCTCTACGACGTCGGAGCGCAGATGCGCCTCACCGACCTCGGTGAGAGTACCGGCGAGAACGAGTCAACGGGCGGCGCGACGGGCGAGGGTGGTGAAGGGCAGCAGGGCGCAGCAGCGGAGGAGCCGGAAGGCGCGAAGTACCTGTTTCTGCCGGTCACGGAGTACCTCAAAATTCCCGGTGTCACCGGCGCAACACGCGTGTCCCGCAGCGAGGCCAACGCGGTCGCGGGGAGGAACTCCGAGGCTGGCACGGTACTCGGCCTCGACCGGATGGACTTCGCCGAGGTGGGAGCGTGGCGCGGTGACTACGCACCCGCCTCGCTTGGCTCGCTTATGAACGCTCTCGCGCTTCGCGAGGACGGCCTCCTTGCCAGCCGTGCCTTTCTGGAGAAGAACAACCTTGATGTTGGCGCGAAGGTGACGTTGCAGATGCGGGACCTGGAGGCGGCGAAGAACGTCTCGTTTGTAATCTCAGGCGTTCTCGATTACTTTCCGACGTTGTACCCGGAAGACGGCCCGTTCTTCGTCGCGAATCTGGACTACATCTTCAGCGCTCAGGGTGGGGAGTTCCCGTATGAGGTCTGGCTGAACACCAGGCCCAGCACGTCGCGCCAGCAAGTTGAGCTGGGCATCACGAAGCTCGACCTGCGCAGCATCGTGAGCGACGTGTCGCTCCCGCAAATCATTATCGCGCAGGACCGGCCGGAGCGGCAAGGATTGTATGGGCTCCTCTCCGTCGGCTTTCTCGCATCCGCGATGCTCACGGGGCTCGGCTTTCTGTTCTACTCGGTCGTCTCGTTCCAGCGCCGGTACATTGAGTTGGGGATGTTGCGCGCGATCGGGCTTTCTACCCGGCAAATGGCAGTGTTGTTGATTTGGGAGCAGGCACTCATCATCGGCATGGGAATATTCGCCGGCACGGTGCTTGGTGTTGGGGTCAGCAGGTTCTTTATTCCGTTCTTGCAAGTGCGCACTGGCGCACACCCGCAGACCCCGCCCTTCCAGGTACTGCTCGCCTGGGATCAGATCCGTTTGATATACCTGATATTCGCGGTCCTGCTCGGGCTTGCGTTGCTGGCGGTGGCCGTGCTGCTGTTGCGCTTGCAGATATTCCGCGCCGTGAAACTGGGAGAAGCAACGTGATACAGACCGCAGAGCCAGCCCCGGACAACATGACCGATGAACCTCTGATCCTGTGCGAGGGTCTCGTGAAGATCTACAAACTTGAGGACGTTGAGCTGCTCGCGCTTCAGGGTCTCGACCTCGTCGTCCGGCGTGGGGAGGTCATGGCCATCGTTGGGCAGTCTGGCTCCGGGAAGAGCACCCTGATGAACATCCTCGGTGGGCTGGATCGACCAACCGCCGGCAAGGTACTGGTTGGCGGTCGGGACCTGCTGCAACTGAGCGAGCGCAAGCTGAATGCGTACCGTCGCCACCACGTCGGCTTTGTATGGCAGCAGACCGCCCGCAACCTCATCCCCTACCTGAACGCACAGCAGAACGTGGAGCTGCCGATGCTTATGGCCGGTACCCGTCGCCGCGAGCGGCGCGCATGGTCTAACGAACTCCTGGAAGCCGTCGGTATCGCGCATCGCAAGGACCACAAGCTGGACGAGCTGTCCGGCGGCGAGCAGCAACGCGTCGCGATCGCCGTCGCACTCGCCAACAAGCCGGACCTGCTCCTCGCGGACGAACCGACGGGGGAGTTGGACACGGTGACCGCCAGGACGATCTTCGACATCTTCCACCGTCTGAACCAGCAACTGGGCCTGACCGTCGTCATCGTCTCCCATGATGCCCAGATCGCGACGCACGTCGCGCGGGTCGTGGCGATTCGAGACGGTAAGACGAGCAGTGAGACGTTGCGCCAGCCGGCGGAAAGCACGGAGGCCATCGAAGATGGCGAGCACCAGTTCGTGGAGTACACCGTGCTGGATCCGGCCGGACGCCTTCAGGTCCCGGAAGAATACCGCGACCGCTACGGTATGGCCGGCCGGGTGACGCTAGAGGCGACGGAGGACGGAATCGTGATTCGTCCGGTGGAAGGCGATGACCGGCCGGCGCCACGCTCCCTGGTCGAGAGTGACGAGCCACCGCCCGAGCGCGCGAACCTGCGAAGCCGTTTATCCCGACGCTTCGGGCGCAAAGGAGGAGACGGCGCATGAGTTCCGATGTTCGGTCGTCCGCCACGAACGCGGACCGCGCCACCGCTCACCAACCGGAGGTCATGACGTCGGCCACACCCCCAGCGGTGAAGGCAGAGGGCGTCACTCGGTCCTTCACGGTGGGCAGCCAGAAAGTACACGCGTTGCAAGGACTGTCGTTGGAGGTGCCCGTCGGCGCCTTTGTCGCGCTGATGGGGCGCTCGGGCTCAGGCAAGACGACCCTGCTGAACATGATCGGCGCGCTGGACCAGCCCACGACCGGCGAGGTCTGGGTCAATGGTCGTCCGTTGAGCAAGCTTTCGGACAACCAGCTCACGCGGCTTCGCCGCGAGGAGTTCGGCTTCGTGTTCCAGTCGTTCGCGCTGCTTCCTATCCTGTCGTGCGCGGAGAATGTCGAGCTACCCTTGCGCATCGCGGGAGGGATCAGCGCCAAGGAGCGGCGGCAGCGTGTCGAGGATGCGCTCGCGCTCGTCGGTCTTGAACAATGGGCAGATCATCGCCCGTACGAGATGTCCGGCGGCCAGCAGCAACGCGTCGCCATTGCCCGCGCCCTTGTGAGTCGGCCTCGTATCCTGATCGGCGACGAGCCTACAGGCGAGCTGGACAGCAAGACCGGCCAGAAGATCATGCGACTGATGCGCGAGATCGTCAACCGGGAGCGGCTGACGCTCGTGATGGCAACCCACGATCCGAGTGTGGAGGAGTACGCGGACGACGTGTACCACTTGCAGGACGGACAATTGATCGACCACATCACGCGGCAACCCGGAGCGGCGGTGGCGGACGGCGGCGTGTAACGGCGGCAAGCCTGTTGCGGTCTCCGTGGTATCACAATGGGCGCGCAGTACCTCGCGAGCGACCCCACTGGAGGTGAATCACCATGATGGACACACTGACCGTATCCCCAGCAATGCCTCAAGTTCTGACCTCGTGCGGACTACCGCTCGACACGGCGCCGGATCGCCTCGGTGTGCTTCGCACCTCGGATGACATCGCGGACGACCTTCCGGCACTCCGCGACCGGATGCACCAGGACGGCTACCTCTACCTGCCTGGCTATCTGGATCGCGACCTGGTGCTTGATGCGCGCCGCGATATCTTCACGCAGCTCGCCGCCGAAAGCTATCTGCGGCCAGCCACTGCGGTTATGGACGCGTTTGCCGGGCCAGAGCGCAAGAACGGCTTGCGACCGGACGTGGCCAAGGCGAGCGCACCGCTCCAGACGTTGCTCTACGCTGGCCGGATGATGGCCTTTTATCGCGGTTTTCTGGAAGGGGAGCCACTGCACTTTGACTACACCTGGTTGCGCGCGGTCGCACCCGGAAACGGCACCCCGCCTCATGGCGACAGCGTGTTCATGAACCGCGGAACCAGAAACCTCTATACCGGCTGGACCCCGCTGGGTGACGTTGGCTACGAGCAGGGCGGGCTGATCGTGCTCGAAGGCTCGCACAAACTCGACCGCATCAGAAACAATTACGGCAATAAGGACGTGGACGCCTACTGCTCAAACCGGCCAGATGGCCCCGAGTATGCCTCGGGAGAGAAGTGGTGGGGCGGCTGGCTCTCAAAGAACCCGACCCACCTGCGCGAGCGCCTCGGGGGCCGGTGGCTCACGCACGAGTTCCGCGCTGGCGATCTCCTGACGTTCACGATGAATACCGTCCACGGTAGCCTGGACAATCACTCGGACCGCATTCGCCTCTCCTGCGACTTCCGGTACCAGCTTGCCTCCGAAGAAGTAGACGAGCGCTGGGTCGGCGAGAATCCGGTTGGCCACGGTCCCGGCGGGAAGCGCGCCAGAATTTGCTAGCGGGGTCACTCCGCAGCTTCGTGTTGCAACAGGCGCCAGACGTACAATACCCCGTATAATCGGTCGCCTTGACCCTCGTACCAGCCTCGAGTACTGTGTTAATAGGCTAGTTCATGGGGATGGGAGCAGGCATGGGACAAACCAGCAAGAAGGTAGTGGTGATCGGCAGTGGCTTCGGCGGACTGGGGACCACCTGCCTGCTCTCGAAGGAGGGCTATTCTGTCACCCTGCTGGAGAAGAACGAACAGTTAGGCGGCAGGGCCGGTCTGCTCGAAGATGGTGGCTTCCGCTGGGATATGGGACCGTCGTGGTATCTGATGCCGGACGTGTTCGAGGCGTTCTTCGAGACGCTCGATGAGCGCGTAGAGGACCACCTGAAGCTGGAGCGGCTTACCCCCGGCTATCGCATCTTCTTCGAGGATGGCGACGTCGTTGACATGACGGGCGACCTTGCAGTGGACGCCGCCACCTTCGACCGATACGAGATGGGCGCCGGGGAGAAGCTGCGCGAGTATCTCCGGCTCAGTGAGTATCAGTACACCATCGCGATGCGCGACTTCGTGCCGAAGAACTACGACTCGTATCGCGACTTCTTCACCCGCCAGACCATCGTCGAGGGACCGAAGCTCCACGTGCTCGAGTCGATGGATCGGTACGTCGGGCGGTTCTTCACCCACCCGAAGCTCCGCAAGATCATTCAGTACACACTCGTGTTCCTCGGCAGCTCCCCATACACGACGCCCGCGCTGTACAACATCATGAGTCACGTGGACTTTAATCTTGGGGTCTGGTATCCCGAGGGCGGCATCCACGAAGTGATCCGGGTGCTGGCCCGCATCGCCAAGAAACACGGGGCGGAGATACGATGCAACAGCCCGGTGGAGCGCATCCTTGTGGATGGAGGGAGCATCGTCGGCGTGCAGACCGCGGACGGGATCATGGAGGCGGACATTGTCGTCTCCAACGCCGACCTGCACCACACCGAGACGGAGCTTTTGCGGTCAACCGATCAGACGCTAAAGGAGAAGTACTGGACCAAGCGGACTCTGGCGCCATCCGCGTTCATTATCTACCTGGGTTTGAACACCACGATCCCGCACTTGGTCCACCACAACCTGTACTTCTGTGAGGACTGGCGCACGAACTTCGATTCCATTTTTAAGCAGCCGAACTATCCAGATAATCCGTCGCTGTACATCTGCTGCCCGAGCAAGACCGATCCGAGCGTCGCGCCACCGGGGCAAGAGAACCTGTTCATCCTGGTGCCCGTGGCGCCGGGACTAGAGGATACGCCAGAGATTCGGGAACAGTACACGGAGCACATACTGGATCTTGTCGAGGAGAAGCTGACCATACCAGGCATGCGGCAGCACATCATCAGCCAGCATATCTTCTCGATCAACGACTTTGCCTCGCGCTTCAACAGCTACAAGGGATCCGCCCTCGGCCTCGCACACACACTCCGACAGTCTGCGGTCTGGCGTCCGAATAACCGGAGTAAGAAGGTTCGTAACCTCTACTACGTGGGCGCAAACACCAACCCCGGCATCGGTATGCCGATGTGCCTCATCAGTGCACAACTCGTGCGTAAACGGGTGCTCTATGGAAAGTGACCTGCGCCACTGCCAGGAGATCTTCCGGGAGTACTCGCGCACGTACTATTACTCGTCGCACTTCTTCCCCGCGCACATTCGAGAGAACGTATATGCGCTGTACGCCTTTTTCCGCACACCAGACGAGTACGTTGATAATCCGGTGAGCGATCCCGAGCAAGCGATTTTCCACTTTCGCGCGGAGCACGAGGAGGCATGGGCAACCGGCACGTCGAACAGTCCTGTGCTGCGCTCGTTCCTCGCTACCGCACAGACGTTCGCCATACCAAAGGCTTGGGCCGACGCATTCCTGGACGCTATGGCAATGGACCTCACCATTGCGCGCTACGCGACTTATGAGGACCTGTGTCGATACATGTACGGTTCCGCCGAAGTCGTGGGACTAATGATGGCGACAGTGCTCGGTGTCCCACCTGACGGATTGGACGCGGCGCGGGAACTGGGACGGGCAATGCAGCTAACGAACTTCGTCCGGGATATCGGCGAGGACTGGGAGCGGGGCAGAATCTACGTGCCACTGGAGGACATGGATCACTTCGGGATTAGCGAGCGTGATTGGAACGCGCGGATCGACCCGCAAAAGTTCGGCGCCCTCATGCACTTCCTCGCCGCACGCAACGACGCGCAGTACCGGCAGGCACACGATGGATTGCGCCTGATTCCCTGGCAGTGCCGGATGGCGGTCGCGCTGGCCTCCATCGGCTACCAGCGTACCCTCCAGCACATCGAGCGAGATCCGGCGGTGGTGTGGCGCGCGCGCATCTCGCATAGCCGCACGGACTACGTTTCCATCCTCTATCGGGCAGCAAACGCCGCTTATGTCCATTGATTTCGCGAAGTACCTGAAGATCTCGCGTCCGAAGTTCTGGCTGTATCTCGTGGGTCCGTACTTCCTCGGCGCGCTCCTCGCGGTCGAAAGCCTTACCCGCCTGAACTCATGGCAGTTCTGGTGGCTGCTCGCGTGGTTTACGTTCCCGGCAAACCTGTTGCTGTACGGGGTGAATGACGTCGCCGACTATGATACCGACCAGCACAACCCCAAGAAGGTGCGCGACGAAGCGCTGGTATACCCTGAGGAGCGCGCGGCAGTGCTGCGCACGATCGCGGCACTGGTACTGTTCGCCCTGCCGGCGCTTATCTGGAGCAACCCGCGAGTCGTCGTTGCGTTTCTGATCTTCGTCCTGCTCTCGCTCGCCTACAGCCTTCCCCCGCTCCGGCTCAAGGCGCGCCCGCTGCTCGACAGCCTGAGTAATGGGCTCTATCTGACACCGATGCTCGTCGCTTGGGGCTTCTTCTCCGCTCGGCTGCCCTCCTGGCCGCTCGTGGCTGCCGGGATATTGTGGTGCGGGGCGATGCACGCCTACTCGGCAATACCGGACATAGCCTCCGACCGCCGGGCAGGGCTGGGCACGGTGGCGACGCTTCTGGGGCGCGACGGTACGCTGAACTTGTGCGCGCTGTCATACCTGGGCGCTGCGCTGCTCGTGGGGTTGCGCGACGTGCCTGCCGGGCTGGTCCTCGGCGCGTACCCTGTTCTCATTGGGGTACAGGCACGCCGCGCGCGAACGCGCGTCTCGCAGTGGTACCGCTACTTTCCGGTGCTGAATGGACTTGCGGGAATGTGCCTGACGCTGCGCTTCCTGTGGCCCCTTGCGCGATGAACGTTTGCGTGGGTGCCGTCGGTGCTCGCTCCACTCTCGTCAGTGGATGGCCACCGCGAAGACGAGTACCAACGGTGAATCTTGAGACTGGAGGACCGCCTTGCAATCTGGAACCACTGAGAAGTTGTGCGTAATCGTCGGGGCAGGTATGTCTGGTCTGCTCGCAGCCCGAACCCTGAAGCAGGCTGGTATTCGGACCATCGTGTTCGACGAGGCGCGCGAGGTGGGAGGGAGAATGTCCACGTGTCGCTTTGGGGACGGTGTGTTCGACGACGGGGCGCAGTTCTTCACCGTGCGAGACACCCGCTTCGCGGCCTTGGTCGCGGCTTGGCAATCGGAGGATGTGGTTGCGGTGTGGTCACACGGCTTCGCTAAGCCGGACGGTTCAAACAACCAGGACGGTCATCCGCGCTACCGCGGGATCGGCGGTATGGCAGCCATCCCCACCCACCTGGCGCGCGGGCTGGATGTGCGGACCGCCGTGCGTGTTTCCGCAGTGCAACACTCGGGTGGGTACTGGTTGGTTCAGATGGATGACGGCACGATAGTGCGTGCCGACGCGCTGCTCATAACGTCACCGTCCGAGAAATCCGTCGCGCTCGTCACCGCAGGTGGCTACCCCCTGCCCACGTTAGTTCGTGCGGCGCTGGAAAACATCGAGTACACGCGCTGCATCGCGGTCTTGGCGTTGCTTGACGGCGAAAGCAATGTGCCCGAGCCAGGCGGAGTGCAGTATTCAGGTGACAACGGTGCGGGCGAACCAGTCTGGTGGCTGGCGGAAAATCAGCGCAAGGGCATCAGCCCGCAAGCATCGGCGATCACGATCCACGCAGGACCGCGTTTCAGCCTCGAAAACTGGGATCGGACGGACGACGAGGTGGTAACCGCGCTGATCGGGAGCGTCCACCCCTTTGTCGGGTCACGTGTGCGCGAGGTGCGGACGCGCCGTTGGCAGTACAGCCAGCCGGTCGAGCCGCATTCGGAACCGTGCCTTGTCGCCGCTGAGACCCCACCGCTCGTCTTTGCCGGGGATGCGTTCGGCGGCGCAAAGATTGAAGGCGCGGCGCTTTCGGGTCTGGCCGCCGCCGAGCATATTCGTCGCCTGCTGGTATAACGGCGTCCATGCCGTCCCAGTCCACATTGAGCGAAGACAGTTTTTGTCATCGACACGTAGGCAGTCGCATTGGCTGCACGCCTGTTTCACGCGTGGAGAACCCTGGTGTATGCGCTGGCGCACTGTCTCTATCTCGCCCGCCACGTCCCACATCGACTCGATCCACCATGTTGCCCCGGCCTCGGCGAGCGGGCCAACAATTCCATCCCAGTCATCGGGATCCTCGACGGGCGTCACGCCTTCTACGACGATGTCGAACGGCGAGGTTTGCGCGCGGTGTTCCTTCGCGTACTTACCAAGGTCGCGAACGTCCTCTGCCGTGAACGCGCTAAACGAGCCTTCGATATCAAGCTTGACAGGGATGATACGTCATACCGGAGCGCCCTCGCCATGGACGCCCGGCTCGGCCAAGCTCCCACCACCCAGATTGGCACGCGTGGCTGTAGCACCGGCGTGTCGAGCCAGTCGGAATCCCAGTGGACGGTGTAGTGTTTGCCGTCGAACGGGAACTGTGCACCGCTCCAGAAACGCAGGAGCAACTCCAGGGACTCATCGAGGAGCGCCGCCCGTGTTCTGCGGTCTACCATCTCGCCGACCTTGTCGAATCCGGTATCCGGTGCGCCGAGCCCAACGGGCAGGAGCGCCCTGCCTCTCGAAAGCCGGTCGAGCGTGGCTACCTCGCCAGGCTCACACGGCCGAGTTGTCACCTCTGTGCGCCACCGGTCGTCTAAATCATGCTTCGCGCCTGCGTGCTGCTTACACCAGCGTTGAAGCGAACGATGATCTCGCCTTCAGTCGGCCCAGCGCCTGGTCGAGTGTCAGAACTCGCCTGCGCCTGTTCGTAGCAGCCGCTTCGGGTTGGGTCGATCCGATGCGTGAACTCAACATCATCAGAACAAGCAGATCGGACGTCCGTCCTTGTCACCTCGCACCTAGTGCTGTGCCCTCCATGTCTTCCCACTTCGACTAGTTCGATCAGCTTCGTTTTTCACCTCCGTTTCATTGCGAACAACCTCCCCATCCGGTGAACGCCTAATGAGCGCGTCAGGTTCCCGCGCTGGTGTCCTCCTGCGGGGGCCGTAGCCGTTGGTACGCATACGAACTAGCGAGCAACAGGATGCCAAGTCCGATGAAAGACGGCACTCGGTACGTGGCATCCAGGGAGGCCAGATCGTATAAAAACACCTTTGTCGTGGCGATGGCGAGGAGTCCGAGGCCGGCCGCTCGAAGCAAGCCAATGCGGGTCACGATGCCCGCCACGAACGCGCCACCACCGAGCGTGGCCCAGAGGATGGACAGGGCAACCTGTGCCTGCTTGCGCAGCCCCTCCAGGTCCGAGCTACTGGCCACGTGTCGCTGGAACTCATCGACAATCCCAATGGATAGCGTGTACACAAGGAAAACGCCTGCGCCGAGCGCAAACAAGCGCGACCATGGATGCTTTCGCGTCAGCCAGCTCGCTAACCCGAGCGACGCGGCAAGTGCCAGGAGGGCAGCCGTGGCGCCGCTCCATAGCAGCGGGTGCGCGACCTCTGCGTATTGGTCCACCATCAGCCGATCGAGCGGTGCGACATCGCCGAGGGCGACCAGACTACCCAGGCCGCCCATCAATCCGGCCGCTCCGCCATAGCCCAGCATGCCACCACGATCACCGCTTGCCAGCACACAGAGCGCGGCGGCGAGCGCCGACCACGCCACAACGATTCCCGCTGAGGTTAGCTCGATCGGCATCAGCCACGCACCGGCATAGGCGCCCGCGAGGATCGATATCCTGCGCACCTGGCCGGTGCCGGCGAACACCGCACTCAATAATCCCGCGGCTACCAGGATGCACGCGGCGATCGTGTATGAATCGGTGAATGGGCGGGCCGGCGTATTCCCTATTGCCGATAGTGGAAGGTCTACGGCAAGCGCGTGTCCGGCGGCGAGTACCGCGGCGACGAGCGCGGGGGCCCACATCGTCAGGCTCAAGTCCCAGCCCGGCACACGTCGAAGACGGCGCGCTGGACGGGAGTCTTGATCCATGACCAGGGCGAACACTGCGGCACCCGCGTATCCTGCGAGGAGCCAGAGGCCGGATGTTTCGAACGGCAGCGCATAGAGCACGAGTCCGCAGCCAATCCAGGCGAGCAAGGAGCGCACACCGCGCGAGCTGATTACGGCGACCGCGAAGCCGATAGCAGTTAACAGGAACGCAAGGGTGCCACCATTGGCGTTTAGGAACGGACGCGAGAAATCCGAGTTGTACGAGAGCACTTCATACCACGGATACTCGACACTGACGAAGTGGGCCACTGTCAGCACAGCGAGCAAGCTGGCACTTGCCGCAGTGTATCGGTCCCTCCTGCGCGAAAAGATCCACGCAAGGGACGCCGCCTCCGCCGCCCACGCTATGGGGACAGCAGGACCGCCGAACGAGACGGGCACGGCCATCGTCAGCGCCGCGAATCCGGTACCAAGAGCGAGCATTCCGAAGGGATGTTCCTGGCTCTCATCCCACAAGAAGTACGCGCCAAGCAGGAAATGCGCGGTCGCGGTAGAGAGCAAGAACAAGCCCCGCGCACCCGAAGTGTCGATTACCGAAAAGCCCACCGCGACAAGGAATGCCGCGTTGGCGAGGAGCACCGTTGCTGATGTAGGGCGAAGGACAGACCGGCGATGCCGAAACTCCTCGCCACCGGCCGCAACGGCGTTCAGGCACCAGTAGCCAGCCAGGACCAGGAGCGCGAGACCGCTTGACGGGTCGCGCTCAAACCACGACCAGAGCTGTGGCGCTGACAAGAGAAACGCGAGTGACGGAAGCCACGACCAGGAGCGCCAGAGAGAGATCGTTGTACAGCCAATAAGAGCGGTGGCAACGAAGGCCACGGTACTCAAGGTAGGGGAGGCGTCGAGTACGAATGGCGCGGCGAGAGCGGTGATCAGCCCATACGCCGCCACAACCTGAGACCGCGATCGGACCGCGATGATCGCGGAGGCCGCCGCCAAAGCCAGCGAGCAGACGAGACCGACATCAACCCGGATAAGCTCATACAGGCGGGTCCCTGCGACAAAGGAAAGGCCGAGTGTTCCCAGCCCGGTCGCGACGAGGACGTGTCCGAGGAGCGCCTCACGCCGTTCGAAGAGCCACGCGCCCGCCGCGAACAGCAACAGCCCCGCGCCAAGTCCGATGCTGACCCGACCTGCCGGGCCAATCCACCCCTCGCGAAAGGCGCGAGCAAGAAAGAAGAGAATCCCCAGCAGGATTGCCAGGCCGCCGCCCCAGGCAAGAAAGCGCCCGGTAAGCAGTTGTTCGAGATCTGCCGGAGACCAGGTTCGGGCGGGCGCCATTGAGGATGAACGAGTCGCCGTTGCGGGACGGCTTACGACCGGCTCGGGCCTATCTGGTGTCCTAATGGGTTGCACGCGGGGTGGTGGTGGAGGCGCCGGTGTGGACAACTGTGGTGGCGTCGGCTCGAGGCGTCCTTGGGGCGGTATGGAAACGCTCATATGGTAGCCCTGCTCCCTGGTTGCCCAAGTCTCGATCGCGCGCAGCCGCCGGTCAAAGGCATCGAGCCGTTCTTCGAGCAGATGCACCCGTCCATCCGCCGTACTCATATCCGTACACCTCCTCTTTTGAAGCCAACTGACCTTGCTAGCCTGCCGAGCGTCCAGGCGCCCTGGCACCACAGCCTACTGATGTACGCATCTTGCCACATGCACACTACGGCGCGACTGCGGTAGCGGCGCGATCGGTTTGAGTCTGGCTGACAAGTGGGGTAAAATAGGGTTACTGCCCGATTAGCTCAACGGATAGAGCACCTGGCTTCGGACCAGGGGGTTGTGGGTTCGAATCCTGCATCGGGCGCCCCTGTAACTCCACTATCTATGCGGAGTTACGTCCGACGGCCCGGCAGAGCGAGTGTCCCGGCCGCGCGCCGTGTGCACTTTCGTGTGCACTCTCACCCGAGCAACTCATCGAGCAGGTCCGCGGCCCCGCGATCCATCGAGGGCATCACGTGGCTGTACGTGTCCAGCGTCATGGCGATGTTGCTATGCCCGAGCCGCTCCTGCACGATCTTGGGGTGCACGCCCTTCTGGAGCAGCAGGGTGGCGGCGGTGTGCCGGAGGGCGTGGAAGGGCACGTCGGGGAGCTCGGCGCGCCCCAGCAGTACCTTGAACTCGCGCACGACATTCCGGGCCTGAAGGGCGCCGCCCGGCCGGGTCCCGCTGCCCGGCTCTGCTTTCTTGCCCCGGTATCCGGCGAGCGTGCAGAAGACCAGGCCGCGATCTTCCCACTCCGGCCCCCACTTCAGTCGGAGCTCGTTCTGTCGCGCCCTGTGCTCGCGCAACGCAGTCACGGCGTAGCTCGGCAGCTCCACCTTGCGGCGCGCCTTGCTCGTCTTCGGCTCCGCAAGCGTGCCATCGCGCCCGAGCTGACGGCGCACGTGCAGAGCCCTGGCGTCAAGGTCCACGTCTCCCCACTTGAGCCCCAGGAGCTCGCCCTGGCGCATCCCGGTTGCGACAGCGA
>Ga0136611_10000672_pt1 | contig 23034 bp, 7 predicted proteins | sample AntDrymUQ2232306_2_FD_106645 | JGI IMG/M metagenome (GOLD analysis project Ga0136611, IMG submission 106645) | Polar desert sand microbial communities from Dry Valleys, Antarctica - metaG UQ223 (23.06) | ecosystem: Environmental > Terrestrial > Soil > Desert | place: Antarctica: Dry Valley...
CCGAAGATCGAAGGCATCAAGAAGGCGCATCCGGATCGGATGCTAATCGCGTCAATCATGGCTGGCTCGGGCAGCGATCGGGAGCTCGCACACTGGCAGGACCTCGCCAAGGGATGCCAGGACGCCGGCGCCGATGCGTTCGAGTTGAACCTGAGTTGCCCGCACATGGATCGCAAGGACATGGGCTCGAACCTCGGCAAGGATCAGGCGCAGGTCTCGATCGTCACCGAGGTGGTGAAAGAAGTCGCGAGAATTCCGGTGTGGTCCAAGCTGACGCCATCGACCACCGAGATTGCCGAAGAAGCCGGCGCGGCGTTTCGTGGCGGCGCCGATGCGATTGTGTCGTCCAATACCTTCCCGTCGCTGCCGCTGATCGATCCGGAAACCCTCGACTTCGAAATGAACGTCGACGGGCTGGTCTCGAGCGGCGGCCTTGGCGGGCCGGCGATACTTCCGCAATCGCTGGCCAAGATGTCACAGCTCACCAACGCGTTTCCCGACAAGGCGTTCTCTGGAATCGGCGGCATCAGCGCCTTCGCGCACGCGCTGAACTACATGCTGCTCGGCTGCGGAACCGTGCAGGTCTGCACCGCGGCGATGCTCGATCGCGCCATCGGGCCAACGGTGATCAAGAACCTGATTGACGGCATGCAGCAGTTCATGGAGAAGCGCGGCTACGCATCGATCGAGGATTTCCGCGGTATTCGGCGCAGCAACGTCGTCGTGCACTCGAAAATTCGGCGTCCCGAGGGGAAGGACTACCACGGCGGCCATGACGGCGAGGGCTATGCGAGCTAGTCAGGGATCAGGGATCGGGGATCAGGGTTCGGGGCAAAGGGATTTCGTCGAACTAACAGAAGACGTGTCGTCCAGTCCGCTTTGGAATGCGGACCTCGCGCCGACATCGCTCGCAAGCCGGACCTGGTCGACGTATCACATCGCGGCGCTGTGGATCGGCATGAGCGTCGTGATCACCACCTACACGCTCGCCTCGGGCCTGATGCAACAGGGCATGACGTGGGCGCAGGCGCTCGTCACGATCCTGCTCGGCAACGCGATCGTGCTGATCCCGATGATCCTCAACGCGCACGCGGGCACGAAGTACGGGGTGTCGTTCCCGGTGTTGTGCCGCGCCGCGTTCGGCGTGCGCGGGGCGAACGTGCCCGCCATCCTGCGGGCGATCGTCGCGTGCGGATGGTTCGGCATCCAGACCTGGATCGGCGCGCTGGCGCTACAAACGTTGCTGACAGCGGCGTGGCCGCCGTGGGCGGCGGTGCCGGGAGCGATCTGGATTTCATTCGGCATCTTCTGGCTGGTGCAGGTCGCGATCATCATTCGCGGGCTCGAGGGCATCAAGCTGCTCGAGGCGTGGTCGGCGCCGCTGTTGCTCAGCGGCGGCGCGCTGCTGCTGTGGTGGGCGATCATCAACGGCGGCGGTCTCGCGAACATCCTGTCCGAAGCCCCGAAGCTGCAGCAGGGCAGCACGCCGTTCTGGACGTTGTTCCCCGCGGCCCTCACCGCCAATGTCGGTTACTGGGCGACGCTCAGCCTCAATATTCCCGACTTCACGCGCTACGCGCAGAGCCAGCGGTCACAGGCACTCGGGCAGGCGCTCGGCCTGCCGGCGACGATGACCGCGTTTGCGTTCCTCGGCGTCGCCGTGACCAGCGCGACGATCGTGATTTTTGGTGAGGCGATTTGGGATCCGGTCGTGCTGGTCGCGCGCATCGGCAGCCCGATGGTCGTGATCCTCGGCGCGCTCGTCGTGCTGGCCGCGCAAATCACCACCAACATGGCCGCCAACGTCGTGTCGCCGGCAAATGATTTCTCGAGCCTTGCGCCGAAGCGGATCAGCTACGTCACCGGCGGCCTGATCACGGCGGCCCTCGGCATCGTGATGATGCCGTGGAAGCTTTACGCGGATGCGTCCGCCTACATCTTCACGTGGTTGATTGGGTATTCGAGCTTGATGGGCGCGGTCGGCGGGATCCTGATCGCCGACTACTGGCTCTTGCGCAACCGAGAGCTGTCGTTGCCGGACCTCTTCAAAATCAACGGCCGCTACACCTACGGCGGCGGCACCAATCTCAGGGCGATCGTCGCGCTGGTCGTTGCGATCCTGCCCGTGGTGCCTGGTTTTATCCGCGCCGCGGTGACGCCCGGTGGCGTCGTCCCGCATCCGAACCTGTTCGATCACCTCTACACCTACGCGTGGTTCGTCACCTTCTCGCTGAGCGCCGCGATTTATCTAGCGCTCATGCGCAACGACCGAAGATCTCGCTAATCGCAACGCAAGGGGCCGGGGATCATTTCCAGCTAAGCAGCGAGGATCAGGACTGTGCCGGCCAACGACCTAGTGGCACAAATCTCTGTTGAAAACCATCGCCTCCCTTGGCGTGCGCATGTTGTAAGCCGTGGCGCCCGTAGTAAAAAGATCCCGGCCCCTTTTGCCTCGAACGGGTGAAAATGGATCGATGAAGCGTTCCGGCGTCGCCGATCTTCCACTGCACGGCGGACGTGTGCCGCAGTGGCTGGCGACACGGATGACCACGATGGGCACGGCGATTTCCGAGAGCGTGCTGCATCACTACGGGTCGTCCGCTCTGCTCAGCCGCCTCAGCGATCCGTTCTGGTTCCAGGCGCTCGGCAGCGTGATGGGCATGGACTGGCACTCGTCGGGAATCACCACGTCGGTACTGGGTGCGTTAAAACGTGGCTTGAATCCGCGATCGCATGAGCTCGGCGTTTACATCTGCGGCGGCCGCGGCAGGCACTCGCGCAACACGCCGGCTGAATTGCGCGCGATTGCGGACAAGACCGGCCTGGACGGGGATGCGCTGGTGCGCACCAGCCGGCTCGCCGCCAAGGTCGATAACAACGCCATCGTCGACGGCTTTCAGATCTACCTGCACGGCTTCATCCTGACCAAGACAGGCGAGTGGGCGATCGTGCAGCAGGGCATGAACGCCGGTTCTCGGCTGGCGCGCCGCTATCACTGGCATTCGGAGACGGTAAAGGACTTCACCTGCGAGCCGCACACCGGCATCGTCGGGCCGCCTTCGCCGAATCGCTACGGCGCGTCAGGCTCCGCCCACTTGATTCAGAATCTGGTCGACCAACGCGCCAGGCCCGCGCAGGACGCGTTGCTGCAGATCGCCAACGACAAGCCGCAACGCACGCTGACCGAAGTGATGAAGATGCGCATGCCGATCCATCACGATGTTCGCGCCAAGGATGTGGACCTGACTCGGCTCGGTGCCGTGCTGGCGGTGTCGCACGACCGCGAGCTGCGCGACTTCGCGTCGTTGCTGCTGCTCGAGAACGTCGGTCCGCGGACCTTGCAGACGCTGGCGATGGTCGCGGAAGTCATCCACGGCACACCGACGCGCTTTTCCGATCCGGCGCGGTTCTCGTTTGCGCTCGGCGGCAAGGACCGTCACCCGTTCCCGGTGCCACTCAAGACATACGACGAGACGATCGACATCCTGCGGCGCAGCCTCGACGCCGCCACAGTGGGCGACACCGAGAAGATCGACGGCATGAAGCGCCTCGATACCTTCGTCAAGGCGGTCGAGCAGCGCTACGCGCCGCAGGCGGATTTCGAACGCGTCCTGGCCCACGAACACGCGATCTCGAAATCGCTGAATGGCCGCAGTGTCTTCGACCCGCCCCGCCGTCCTTCTCCTCAGTTGAGCCTATTTGGCGATAAGTAGTTTCAATACTGAGACGTCGCTCAAGTCAGTTGAGTTATGGCGAACGTCAAGTAAAATCCCGCGCATTGGGAATGAAATGGCTGCCGTCCGTCGTCGGCTGCCGTTTTCTGTACGTCGTTTGAAAGGGGAATTCATGACTTTGCAAAGATGGTGCGTGACTGCACTGGTGGCGATTTTGGTAACCGGCTTCGCCATGCCGGCCTTGGCGCAGGAGCAGACCGGCACCATTACCGGTCGTGCCGTGGATACGAGTGGCGGCGCCCTCCCGGGTGTCACGGTCTCCACCACGAGCTCGAATTTGATCGGCGGCGCGCGCACCGCCGTAACCGACGCGCAGGGCGTCTATCGGTTTACGCTGCTGCCTGGCGGCATTTACACCGTGTCGTTCAACCTCACCGGTTTTACGAACCTGAACATCGAAGGCGTCAAGCTGAGCGCCGGCTCGACGATGACGATTAACGGCAAGCTCGACGTGGCGTCGCTCCAGGAGAGCATCACCGTTACCAGCCAGTCACCGACGATCGACCTCGAGTCATCCAAGGTCGCCGTCAACTGGGATCAGCAGAAGCTCGATGAGCTGCCCTACGCTCGCAGCCTGACCGGGCTGATATCGCTGATTCCCGGCCTGTATGCGACATCACTCGACGTCGGCGGATCGGCGTTCGGCACCGGCTCCGGTCCGGCCGCGCGCACGTTCGGCCGCGCCGGCGGCGGCGTGGTCAGCTACGACGGCATGATCTGGGACCAGACCTACGGCGACTTCGGCACCTACGAAGAAGCGCAGATCACCACCGCGGCCAAAGGCGCAGACGCGATGAATCCCGGCGTCACGATGAATCTCGTCGTGAAGTCCGGCAGCAACACGTTCAAGGGCCTCGGGTCGGCGAATTACCAGTCAGGCGAGCTGCAGAGCAACAACATCACGCCGGAGCTGCTCGCGAAGGGGTATGCGCCCGGCGCCAACAAGTTCACCAGCCTGAAGGACTACTACGGTGAAATCGGCGGGCCGATCATCCGCGATCGCCTGTGGTTCTACGCCAGCCACCGCGATGCCTCGTCCGGCAACTTCATTCCCGGCTTCATCAGTCTGGCCGATCGCGAGCAGGTCGAGTTCTACACCAAGTTGCAGGATCCGACGGCGAAGATCACCTATCAGATCAGCAAGAGCAACAAGTTCGAGGCAATGGGGCAAGTCGGCCGCAAGTGGCAGCCGTATCGCACCGCCAGCCGTTTCGTGCCGCTCGAATCGACGCAGAACCAGGACTCGATGTCGCTGATCGGACCGTCGTTCAAGTATCTGTCGATCCTCTCAACGCGCGCGACGTTCGATGCGAGCCTGCAGCGTGGCGGCTACTGGTGGCCTGATATTCCCTGGACCACGGATGTCCGGCGCACCGACCTCGCCACCGCCAGCGGCAACACCGTCGGTGCGACGCGCGGCGCCTTCCTCGAGACCGATCGCAAGCCGCGCCGCTGGCAGTACGGCGGCACCTTCGCGTATTTCGCGGAAGCGTTCGGCCGCAATCATGAGTTGAAGAGCGGCTATCTCGGCTGGCGCAACATCGTCGACACCAAGAACCTCGGTTATCCCAACCAGCAGCAGTATCGCTATCGCAGCCTCACCGGCGACCCCGGTTGCGATGCGGCGAGCAATTACGACGGGTGCTTTACCCGTCCTGACTCGGTGCTGGTCTACGACTATCCCAACACGACCGCGTCGGGTGAGTGGTACAACTCGCTCTACCTGAACGACAAGATCACGGTCTCGCGCAAGCTGACGGTGAACGTCGGCCTGCGCTTCGACCGCTACTCGAGCTTCCTGCCCCAACAGGGCAATCCCGGCACCGGGCCCTTCGCGACGCCGAACATCTATCCCTACCAGGGTGAGGAAAACTTCCCGATCTATTCGTCGATTGTGCCGCGCGTGTCGGCGGTCTACGACCTGACCGGTGAAGGGCGCGTCGCCGTGCGAGCGAGCTACGGCCGTTACACGGGCGGCAGTTCAGGCGCGTCTGCGAATCCCGGACAGAATGCGGCCGACGTCAACCCGAACGCGATCATCACGCGGACCTATTCGAATTGGGACGGGCGGATTCCCTACGTGCCGGTCGCAGGCAACCTCACCTCGACTTCGGGAGGCGGTGCCAACCGTTCGATCGATCCCGACATCAAGGGACCGTTCGTCGACGAGTACACCGCGGGCCTCGATCTCGGATTGAGCCGCGTTGTCACGGTGCAGTTCAACTACGTTCGCAAGATCGACGGCAACGGATTCTATTCGACCAACCTGGCGCTGCCGTACGACGCCTACACCGTCTCCACCACCGGCGTGGATCCCGGCCCGGACAACCGCTTGGGTACCGCGGACGATCAGACACTGACGGTGTTTTCGGTGCCGCGCACCTATCCCACGTTCGGTCAGAACATCGAGCGCATCGTGCAGGCGACCGGCAACAACCGCTATCACGCGATGGGCGCCACGTTCAACAAGCAGTTCTCGAACAACTATTCGTTCCTGGTCGGTTTCGACGCCGACTACCGCGATCTGCGCGACAACACGCCGCGCAATCCCAACGAAGCGCTCTACGGGCCCCAGAGCGGCAATATCTCCGGCGCCAACACCGGCACCGGCAATTACCAGTTCAACCGGTCGTCGTGGAATTACGCGTTCCGCATGAGCGGCACCTACATGCTGCCGTGGGGCTTCTCGTACTCCTCGTCGTTCACGTCGCAGAGCGGGGATTACTTCTTCCGCGAAGTGCAGATCCGCGACGCGCTCAACACCAACGTGCCGATCCGCATCAATCCGCAGGAGGGTCGTTACGGGTGGACCAAGATCTGGGACAACCGCATCACCAAGAAGTTCAAGACGTGGGGGAACCAGTCGATCGAAGGCTCGTTCGACCTGTTCAACACGCTGAACATGAACACCATCACGGCGCAGACCAATCGCGTCGGTTCAGCGGCGTACCTGCAGCCGACTGAGGTTCTCGCGCCGCGCATTGCGCGCCTCGGCATGAAGTACCGGTTCTAACAGGTCGTCAGGCCGTCAGGAATTGGCGCGTTCGGTAGATACCGGACGCGCCTTTTTCTTTTTGGGTCGCCGCGGTTGTCTCTCCTGACTGCCTGACGGCCCGAATGCCTCTCGGCGGGTTCCATCGTCGAAAGACAGCAACCTCAACCCCGGATCTCTCGTCCAAGCGTCTGGTATGCCCAACTTCCGCCTCGCCCTTCGCACCCTGTTCAAGTCGCCCTTCGTCACGCTGGTCGCGATCCTGTCGCTGGCGCTTGGTATTGGCGCGAATTCGGCGATTTTCTCGCTGTTCGACCAGATGTTGCTGCGCCCGTTGCCCGTGCCGAACGCCGAGGAGCTGGTCAATTTCAAATCCCCCGGCCCCAAGCCCGGTTCGAATTCGTGCAACCAGGCGGGCGGATGCGACGAGATCTTCAGCTATCCGATGTTCAAGGACCTCGAGAAGGCGCAGACCAGCTTCACCGGCATTGCCGCGCATCGATACTTTGGCGGCAGCGTCGGGTATCAGGGCACCTCGCTTAGCAGCGAAGGCCTGCTCGTCTCGGGCGGCTACTTCCCGGTGCTCGGGCTGACGCCGGCAATCGGACGCCTCTTCACTCCTGAAGACGACAAGACGATCGGTAGCCACTTCGTGGTCGTGCTCAGTTACGACTACTGGAACAGCCGGTTCGCGCTCAACCCCAACGTGCTCAACGAGACCCTGGTCGTCAACGGACAGGCGATGACGGTCGTCGGCGTCACCCCGCGCGGGTTCAATGGCACCACGCTCGGCAACAATCCAGGCCTTTTCGTGCCGATGACCATGCGAGGGTTGATGACGCCTGGATTCAACGGTTTCGAGAATCGCCGTCAATACTGGGCCTACGTGTTCGCGCGCCTGAAGCCGGGTGTTTCGATGGGGCAGGCGACCGTAGCGATCAATGGTCCGTACAAAGCGATCCTCAATGACGTCGAGGCACCGCTGCAGAAGGGCATGAGCGACCAGACGATGGCGCGCTTCAGGGCCAAGGAGATCACCACCGAGAGCGGCAAGCGCGGCCAGAGCAGTTTCGACAACGACGCGCGCACCCCGTTGATCATCCTCCTCGCCGTCACCGGCACCGTGCTGCTGATTGCCTGTGCGAACATCGCGAACCTGTTGCTGGTGCGCGGCGCGGGCCGGGCTGCGGAGATGGCGGTGCGCCTGTCGATCGGCGCGAACCGCCGGCAGTTGATCACGCAATTGATGACCGAGTCGATCCTGCTGGCGGCGCTCGGCGCGATCGCGGGGTTGGTGGTGGCAAAGTGGACCCTCGATCTGATCGCCTCGCTCATGCCGGTCGGTGGTGGGCCGCTCGTTGCGTTTACGTTGAGCCCGACGATGTTGATCTTCGCGGGTGCCGCGGCGATCGTCACGGGCATCGCGTTCGGGCTGTTCCCGGCGCTGCACAGCACGCGTCCGGACCTCGCATCGACGCTGAAGAACCAGGCGGGCCAGCCCGGTGGCGCGAAGGCCGCCCGCCGCTTCCGCACGACGCTCGCCACCGTGCAGATCGCGATGTCGATGGCACTGCTCGTGCCCGCCGGCCTGTTCGCGAAGAGCCTCTTTAACGTCAGCCGCGTCGATCTCGGGTTGAAAGCCGATCACATGGTGGTGTTTGGCATCTCGCCCGAGCTCAATTCCTACACCACCGAACGCACGAGACAGTTGTTCGAACGCATGGAGGATGAGCTCGCCGCCACCCCCGGCGTGACCAGCGTCGTCGCGGCGATCGTGCCGGTCCTTGCCGGCGATAACTGGGGGAATAGCCTCGCGGTCGAAGGCTTTGAAGCCGGGCCCGACACCAACACCAACGCGTCGTTCAACGGCGTCGGCCCCGGCTACTTCAAGACGATGGGCATTGCGCTGATGGCGGGCCGCGAGTTCACCCGCGCGGATGCGTTCGGCTCGCCGAAGGTGGCGATCGTCAACCAGGCGTTCGCGAAGAAATTCAACCTCGGCGACAGACCGATCGGCAAGCGCATCGGCCTCGGCGGCGGGCCCGAGACCAAGTTGGAGATCGAGATCGTCGGCGTATCTCAGGACGCGAAGTACAGCGACGTCAAGGACGCGCCGCCGCCGCAATACTTCCTGCCGTACCGGCAGGAGGAGCGGCTCGGTTACGGCTACTTTTACGTGCGGACGGCGACCCCGCCCGAAGCGTTGCTCACGACCATTCCCGCAGTGGTGCGCAAGCTTGACGCCGGCCTGCCGCTCGAGGAGGTCAAGACCATGGAGACGCAGATTCGCGAGAACGTCGTGGAGGATCGCATCATTAGCACGTTGTCGCTGGCGTTCGCGCTGCTGGCGACGGTGCTGGCAGCAATCGGCCTGTATGGCGTGCTTGCCTACACCGTGGCGCAGCGCACGCGCGAGTTCGGCCTGCGCATGGCACTCGGTGCCGACGGCGGTGCGGTGCGCAGTCTGGTCATGAAGCAGGTGGTGCGTATGGCGGTAGTGGGCGGGGTCGTCGGCATGGTGATGGCGATTGGTGTCGGCCGCCTCGCCAGGTCGATGCTGTTCGAAATGGAAGGGCACGATCCGCTGGTGCTCACCGCGGCAACGTTTGCCCTGGCGCTGGTCGCGCTCGGCGCCGGCTTCATCCCCGCTCTGCGCGCATCGAGGACCGATCCGATGACCGCGTTGCGCTACGAGTAGCTTCTCGGCGCTATTGTGACTTCGGCTTCTCGCTCGTGGATACGCTGAACTGGCGGAACTTGTCGTAGGTCGCCTTGCCGTCGATGCGACTCGCGGTCTGCCGCAGCGTGTAGTTCTCGCGCATTTCGCCGGGCACCAGGAAATCCAGTCCGGGCGTGGCCTTGTAGAACACATCGATGGTCGCGCGCAGCTGCGTGTCCTGGGTGATCATCTCGGTGCGCAGGATCCGCCCGCTCGTGCGGTCGAGCCAAAACCGGCCCGTTGACGGGACGTCGCGATTGTTCGCGCCCTTGACCAGGGTGCCGGGACCCTGCTCGGCGAATTCGAGCATCCAGATATCTTCGGCGGCCGCCAGCTCGCCGAAACGTTTGACGTTGCCGGCTTTACCCTGTTTGAAGTCCAGGCCGCGCTGGTTGGCCTTCTCCAGGAACAGCAGCGCCATGATCGGGATGTTGATGGTGCGCGTCACCGGCCCCAGGTTGTAGCGCGAGCTTTCGTTCTGGATGATCAGCGCCTGCGCGCGCCCATCGACCTTCGCATCGACGAACAACTTGTAGAGCCGCTGATCCCGATCGCGCACCGGGCGCCGATTCACTTCAAAGACATCGCGGAACTGCATCCACCAGTCGTCGCCGGCCAGCTTGACCAGCAGCACGTCGGACCGCAGTTGCCGACCTTCGCGGGTGATGCGGCCGCGGGTGCGCGCGGGGGTGTAATTCTGGAGATACAGCTCCTCGGCGACGATGCCCTGGAGGCGCTTCGAGTAGTCCGCGACATAGACCGCCGCGCGTGACAGGACCTCGTCGAGCGACGGTTCCTGGACCGCCGCTCCGGCGACCGCGATGGTGGCGACGATCAGCGTCGCCACCGCGCGGCTCATCGACGCAAGTTTATAATCGAACCAGCCATGGAAAAGATCATCGTGACGGCGAAGTTCCACACCGGCCATCGCCAGCTTGGCTATCCGGGGAAGTGCAAGTTCGTCCACGGTCATACCTGGCAGGGCAAGGTGATGGTCGCCGCCGAGGAGTTTCCGCGCGACGACCTCGACATGTCGCTCGAGTTCGGCGACATCAAGAACGTGATGCGGTTCATGGATCACAAGATGCTCGTCACTGAGCAGGACACCGCGTTCCTCAACTCCGAGCTGTTCGAGCCGGAGGGCGTCGTGATGCTCAAGGGCAACGGCCCCAGCGTCGAGAACGTGGCGGGCTACGTGTTCGACGGCGTCGTTGAGGTGATTCGCAAGCAGTACCCGGGGAAGAACGTCCGCTACACCGTCGAGGTCACGATCCAGGAGACCGAGAACAACATTTTCGTTATCGAGAAACAGGTCACGATCTAGCCGCGTTCAATATCTGAACGCGGTGGCGCCCGCTCAGCGGACCTTCCGGTTGAGGACGTTGAACGACACCGCTAGAACTTGACGTGCGCCGTCAGCGACACCGAACGGCCAGGCGCCAGGACAGTGCGGACGTCCTGGCTGGCAAACAGCTCCTGGTCGAGCAGATTGCGCGCCTGGACGCGAAGCTCGAGCGGCCGGGCGATGCGGAAACCGCCGGCCGCGTCCAGCATTGTGTAGCCCGGCACCGCCCGCTCCGTCGGCCCGAAGTGATCGTCATCGGAGTAATACGCCGCGCGCAGCTGCGCGAAAGCGCGTTCACCGAACGCCTTGCGCAGCGTCGCGGAAAAATTCACCGGCGAGATGTCGTCGAGATACGCGTCGTCGTCGAGCGCGCGACCTTCGGCCACCTGCGCAGCGAGATCGAGCGTGACCCCCGCCGGGAATAGCGCCTGGCCCTCGACCTCGAACCCGCGCACCCGGGCGGTGCCGCGGTTGCGGAAGAAGAAGAAGTCGGTGGCCGTCGAGTAGCGCTCGATCAGGTCATCGATTTCATAGTGGTAGTAGAACGCGGCCAGACGGAGCACCGGAGCCGTATAGCGGACCGCGAGGTCGTACTGCGTGCTCGTCTCCGGATCGAGATCCGGGTTGCCGGTGATGAACCCGCGCCCGGTCGGTCCGCGGTAGTAACGATCAGACAACACCGGATCGCGGAAGCCGCGGGCGATCTGTGCGGTCACGCTGACGCCGGCCGGCGTCAGCGTGACCGCACAGATCGCCCGCGGCTTCCGCGATCCGGTGTTGTCTGATCGTTACTACCGCGGACCGACCGGGCGCGGGTTCATCACCGGCAACCCGGATCTCGATCCGGAGACGAGCACGCAGTACGACCTCGCGGTCCGCTATACGGCTCCGGTGCTCCGTCTGGCCGCGTTCTACTACCACTATGAAATCGATGACCTGATCGAGCGCTACTCGACGGCCACCGACTTCTTCTTCTTCCGCAACCGCGGCACCGCCCGGGTGCGCGGGTTCGAGGTCGAGGGCCAGGCGCTATTCCCGGCGGGGGTCACGCTCGATCTCGCTGCGCAGGTGGCCGAAGGTCGCGCGCTCGACGACGACGCGTATCTCGACGACATCTCGCCGGTGAATTTTTCCGCGACGCTGCGCAAGGCGTTCGGTGAACGCGCTTTCGCGCAGCTGCGCGCGGCGTATTACTCCGATGACGATCACTTCGGGCCGACGGAGCGGGCGGTGCCGGGCTACACAATGCTGGACGCGGCCGGCGGTTTCCGCATCGCCCGGCCGCTCGAGCTTCGCGTCCAGGCGCGCAATCTGCTCGACCAGGAGCTGTTTGCCAGCCAGGACGTCCGCACTGTCCTGGCGCCTGGCCGTTCGGTGTCGCTGACGGCGCACGTCAAGTTCTAGCGGTGTCGTTCAACGTCCTCAACCGGAAGGTCCGCTGAGCGGGCGCCACCGCGTTCAGATATTGAACGCGGCTAGATCGTGACCTGTTTCTCGATAACGAAAATGTTGTTCTCGGTCTCCTGGATCGTGACCTCGACGGTGTAGCGGACGTTCTTCCCCGGGTACTGCTTGCGAATCACCTCAACGACGCCGTCGAACACGTAGCCCGCCACGTTCTCGACGCTGGGGCCGTTGCCCTTGAGCATCACGACGCCCTCCGGCTCGAACAGCTCGGAGTTGAGGAACGCGGTGTCCTGCTCAGTGACGAGCATCTTGTGATCCATGAACCGCATCACGTTCTTGATGTCGCCGAACTCGAGCGACATGTCGAGGTCGTCGCGCGGAAACTCCTCGGCGGCGACCATCACCTTGCCCTGCCAGGTATGACCGTGGACGAACTTGCACTTCCCCGGATAGCCAAGCTGGCGATGGCCGGTGTGGAACTTCGCCGTCACGATGATCTTTTCCATGGCTGGTTCGATTATAAACTTGCGTCGATGAGCCGCGCGGTGGCGACGCTGATCGTCGCCACCATCGCGGTCGCCGGAGCGGCGGTCCAGGAACCGTCGCTCGACGAGGTCCTGTCACGCGCGGCGGTCTATGTCGCGGACTACTCGAAGCGCCTCCAGGGCATCGTCGCCGAGGAGCTGTATCTCCAGAATTACACCCCCGCGCGCACCCGCGGCCGCATCACCCGCGAAGGTCGGCAACTGCGGTCCGACGTGCTGCTGGTCAAGCTGGCCGGCGACGACTGGTGGATGCAGTTCCGCGATGTCTTTGAAGTGAATCGGCGCCCGGTGCGCGATCGGGATCAGCGGCTCTACAAGTTGTTCGTCGATGCGAAGGTCGATGGGCGCGCGCAGGCGCTGATCATCCAGAACGAAAGCTCGCGCTACAACCTGGGGCCGGTGACGCGCACCATCAACATCCCGATCATGGCGCTGCTGTTCCTGGAGAAGGCCAACCAGCGCGGCCTGGACTTCAAACAGGGTAAAGCCGGCAACGTCAAACGTTTCGGCGAGCTGGCGGCCGCCGAAGATATCTGGATGCTCGAATTCGCCGAGCAGGGTCCCGGCACCCTGGTCAAGGGCGCGAACAATCGCGACGTCCCGTCAACGGGCCGGTTTTGGCTCGACCGCACGAGCGGGCGGATCCTGCGCACCGAGATGATCACCCAGGACACGCAGCTGCGCGCGACCATCGATGTGTTCTACAAGGCCACGCCCGGACTGGATTTCCTGGTGCCCGGCGAAATGCGCGAGAACTACACGCTGCGGCAGACCGCGAGTCGCATCGACGGCAAGGCGACCTACGACAAGTTCCGCCAGTTCAGCGTATCCACGAGCGAGAAGCCGAAGTCACAATAGCGCCGAGAAGCTACTCGTAGCGCAACGCGGTCATCGGATCGGTCCTCGATGCGCGCAGAGCGGGGATGAAGCCGGCGCCGAGCGCGACCAGCGCCAGGGCAAACGTTGCCGCGGTGAGCACCAGCGGATCGTGCCCTTCCATTTCGAACAGCATCGACCTGGCGAGGCGGCCGACACCAATCGCCATCACCATGCCGACGACCCCGCCCACTACCGCCATACGCACCACCTGCTTCATGACCAGACTGCGCACCGCACCGCCGTCGGCACCGAGTGCCATGCGCAGGCCGAACTCGCGCGTGCGCTGCGCCACGGTGTAGGCAAGCACGCCATACAGGCCGATTGCTGCCAGCACCGTCGCCAGCAGCGCGAACGCCAGCGACAACGTGCTAATGATGCGATCCTCCACGACGTTCTCGCGAATCTGCGTCTCCATGGTCTTGACCTCCTCGAGCGGCAGGCCGGCGTCAAGCTTGCGCACCACTGCGGGAATGGTCGTGAGCAACGCTTCGGGCGGGGTCGCCGTCCGCACGTAAAAGTAGCCGTAACCGAGCCGCTCCTCCTGCCGGTACGGCAGGAAGTATTGCGGCGGCGGCGCGTCCTTGACGTCGCTGTACTTCGCGTCCTGAGATACGCCGACGATCTCGATCTCCAACTTGGTCTCGGGCCCGCCGCCGAGGCCGATGCGCTTGCCGATCGGTCTGTCGCCGAGGTTGAATTTCTTCGCGAACGCCTGGTTGACGATCGCCACCTTCGGCGAGCCGAACGCATCCGCGCGGGTGAACTCGCGGCCCGCCATCAGCGCAATGCCCATCGTCTTGAAGTAGCCGGGGCCGACGCCGTTGAACGACGCGTTGGTGTTGGTGTCGGGCCCGGCTTCAAAGCCTTCGACCGCGAGGCTATTCCCCCAGTTATCGCCGGCAAGGACCGGCACGATCGCCGCGACGACGCTGGTCACGCCGGGGGTGGCGGCGAGCTCATCCTCCATGCGTTCGAACAACTGTCTCGTGCGTTCGGTGGTGTAGGAATTGAGCTCGGGCGAGATGCCAAACACCACCATGTGATCGGCTTTCAACCCGAGATCGACGCGGCTGACGTTAAAGAGGCTCTTCGCGAACAGGCCGGCGGGCACGAGCAGTGCCATCGACATCGCGATCTGCACGGTGGCGAGCGTCGTGCGGAAGCGGCGGGCGGCCTTCGCGCCACCGGGCTGGCCCGCCTGGTTCTTCAGCGTCGATGCGAGGTCCGGACGCGTGCTGTGCAGCGCCGGGAACAGCCCGAACGCGATGCCCGTGACGATCGCCGCGGCACCCGCGAAGATCAACATCGTCGGGCTCAACGTAAACGCAACGAGCGGCCCACCACCGACCGGCATGAGCGAGGCGATCAGATCGAGGGTCCACTTTGCCACCACCAACCCCGCGATCGCGCCGAGCGCCGCCAGCAGGATCGACTCGGTCATCAATTGCGTGATCAACTGCCGGCGGTTCGCGCCGATCGACAGGCGCACCGCCATCTCCGCAGCCCGGCCCGCGCCGCGCACCAGCAACAGGTTCGCGATGTTCGCACAGGCAATCAGCAGCACGGTGCCGGTGACGGCGAGGAGGATGATCAACGGGGTGCGCGCGTCGTTGTCGAAACTGCTCTGGCCGCGCTTGCCGCTCTCGGTGGTGATCTCCTTGGCCCTGAAGCGCGCCATCGTCTGGTCGCTCATGCCCTTCTGCAGCGGTGCCTCGACGTCATTGAGGATCGCTTTGTACGGACCATTGATCGCTACGGTCGCCTGCCCCATCGAAACACCCGGCTTCAGGCGCGCGAACACGTAGGCCCAGTATTGACGGCGATTCTCGAAACCGTTGAATCCAGGCGTCATCAACCCTCGCATGGTCATCGGCACGAAAAGGCCTGGATTGTTGCCGAGCGTGGTGCCATTGAACCCGCGCGGGGTGACGCCGACGACCGTCATCGCCTGTCCGTTGACGACCAGGGTCTCGTTGAGCACGTTGGGGTTGAGCGCGAACCGGCTGTTCCAGTAGTCGTAACTGAGCACGACCACGAAGTGGCTACCGATCGTCTTGTCGTCTTCAGGAGTGAAGAGGCGTCCGATTGCCGGCGTCAGCCCGAGCACCGGGAAGTAGCCGCCCGAGACGAGCAGGCCTTCGCTGCTAAGCGAGGTGCCCTGATACCCGACGCTGCCGCCAAAGTATCGATGCGCGGCAATGCCGGTGAAGCTGGTCTGCGCCTTCTCGAGGTCCTTGAACATCGGATAGCTGAAGATCTCGTCGCATCCGCCCGCCTGGTTGCACGAATTCGAACCGGGCTTGGGGCCGGGGGATTTGAAATTGACCAGCTCCTCGGCGTTCGGCACGGGCAACGGGCGCAGCAACATCTGGTCGAACAGCGAGAAAATCGCCGAATTCGCGCCAATACCAAGCGCCAGCGACAGGATCGCGACCAGCGTGACGAAGGGCGACTTGAACAGGGTGCGAAGGGCGAGGCGGAAGTTGGGCATACCAGACGCTTGGACGAGAGATCCGGGGTTGAGGTTGCTGTCTTTCGACGATGGAACCCGCCGAGAGGCATTCGGGCCGTCAGGCAGTCAGGAGAGACAACCGCGGCGACCCAAAAAGAAAAAGGCGCGTCCGGTATCTACCGAACGCGCCAATTCCTGACGGCCTGACGACCTGTTAGAACCGGTACTTCATGCCGAGGCGCGCAATGCGCGGCGCGAGAACCTCAGTCGGCTGCAGGTACGCCGCTGAACCGACGCGATTGGTCTGCGCCGTGATGGTGTTCATGTTCAGCGTGTTGAACAGGTCGAACGAGCCTTCGATCGACTGGTTCCCCCACGTCTTGAACTTCTTGGTGATGCGGTTGTCCCAGATCTTGGTCCACCCGTAACGACCCTCCTGCGGATTGATGCGGATCGGCACGTTGGTGTTGAGCGCGTCGCGGATCTGCACTTCGCGGAAGAAGTAATCCCCGCTCTGCGACGTGAACGACGAGGAGTACGAGAAGCCCCACGGCAGCATGTAGGTGCCGCTCATGCGGAACGCGTAATTCCACGACGACCGGTTGAACTGGTAATTGCCGGTGCCGGTGTTGGCGCCGGAGATATTGCCGCTCTGGGGCCCGTAGAGCGCTTCGTTGGGATTGCGCGGCGTGTTGTCGCGCAGATCGCGGTAGTCGGCGTCGAAACCGACCAGGAACGAATAGTTGTTCGAGAACTGCTTGTTGAACGTGGCGCCCATCGCGTGATAGCGGTTGTTGCCGGTCGCCTGCACGATGCGCTCGATGTTCTGACCGAACGTGGGATAGGTGCGCGGCACCGAAAACACCGTCAGTGTCTGATCGTCCGCGGTACCCAAGCGGTTGTCCGGGCCGGGATCCACGCCGGTGGTGGAGACGGTGTAGGCGTCGTACGGCAGCGCCAGGTTGGTCGAATAGAATCCGTTGCCGTCGATCTTGCGAACGTAGTTGAACTGCACCGTGACAACGCGGCTCAATCCGAGATCGAGGCCCGCGGTGTACTCGTCGACGAACGGTCCCTTGATGTCGGGATCGATCGAACGGTTGGCACCGCCTCCCGAAGTCGAGGTGAGGTTGCCTGCGACCGGCACGTAGGGAATCCGCCCGTCCCAATTCGAATAGGTCCGCGTGATGATCGCGTTCGGGTTGACGTCGGCCGCATTCTGTCCGGGATTCGCAGACGCGCCTGAACTGCCGCCCGTGTAACGGCCGTAGCTCGCTCGCACGGCGACGCGCCCTTCACCGGTCAGGTCGTAGACCGCCGACACGCGCGGCACAATCGACGAATAGATCGGGAAGTTTTCCTCACCCTGGTAGGGATAGATGTTCGGCGTCGCGAAGGGCCCGGTGCCGGGATTGCCCTGTTGGGGCAGGAAGCTCGAGTAGCGGTCGAAGCGCAGGCCGACGTTCACCGTCAGCTTGCGCGAGACCGTGATCTTGTCGTTCAGGTAGAGCGAGTTGTACCACTCACCCGACGCGGTCGTGTTGGGATAGTCGTAGACCAGCACCGAGTCAGGACGGGTAAAGCACCCGTCGTAATTGCTCGCCGCATCGCAACCGGGGTCGCCGGTGAGGCTGCGATAGCGATACTGCTGCTGGTTGGGATAACCGAGGTTCTTGGTGTCGACGATGTTGCGCCAGCCGAGATAGCCGCTCTTCAACTCATGATTGCGGCCGAACGCTTCCGCGAAATACGCGAAGGTGCCGCCGTACTGCCAGCGGCGCGGCTTGCGATCGGTCTCGAGGAAGGCGCCGCGCGTCGCACCGACGGTGTTGCCGCTGGCGGTGGCGAGGTCGGTGCGCCGGACATCCGTGGTCCAGGGAATATCAGGCCACCAGTAGCCGCCACGCTGCAGGCTCGCATCGAACGTCGCGCGCGTTGAGAGGATCGACAGATACTTGAACGACGGTCCGATCAGCGACATCGAGTCCTGGTTCTGCGTCGATTCGAGCGGCACGAAACGGCTGGCGGTGCGATACGGCTGCCACTTGCGGCCGACTTGCCCCATTGCCTCGAACTTGTTGCTCTTGCTGATCTGATAGGTGATCTTCGCCGTCGGATCCTGCAACTTGGTGTAGAACTCGACCTGCTCGCGATCGGCCAGACTGATGAAGCCGGGAATGAAGTTGCCGGACGAGGCATCGCGGTGGCTGGCGTAGAACCACAGGCGATCGCGGATGATCGGCCCGCCGATTTCACCGTAGTAGTCCTTCAGGCTGGTGAACTTGTTGGCGCCGGGCGCATACCCCTTCGCGAGCAGCTCCGGCGTGATGTTGTTGCTCTGCAGCTCGCCTGACTGGTAATTCGCCGACCCGAGGCCCTTGAACGTGTTGCTGCCGGACTTCACGACGAGATTCATCGTGACGCCGGGATTCATCGCGTCTGCGCCTTTGGCCGCGGTGGTGATCTGCGCTTCTTCGTAGGTGCCGAAGTCGCCGTAGGTCTGGTCCCAGATCATGCCGTCGTAGCTGACCACGCCGCCGCCGGCGCGGCCGAACGTGCGCGCGGCCGGACCGGAGCCGGTGCCGAACGCCGATCCGCCGACGTCGAGTGATGTCGCATACAGGCCGGGAATCAGCGATATCAGCCCGGTCAGGCTGCGAGCGTAGGGCAGCTCATCGAGCTTCTGCTGATCCCAGTTGACGGCGACCTTGGATGACTCGAGGTCGATCGTCGGTGACTGGCTGGTAACGGTGATGCTCTCCTGGAGCGACGCCACGTCGAGCTTGCCGTTAATCGTCATCGTCGAGCCGGCGCTCAGCTTGACGCCTTCGATGTTCAGGTTCGTAAAACCGGTGAGGTTGAACGACACGGTGTAAATGCCGCCAGGCAGCAGCGTAAACCGATAGACGCCCTGCGCGTCGGTTACGGCGGTGCGCGCGCCGCCGATCAAATTCGAGCTCGTGGTGGAGACCGTGACACCCGGGAGGGCGCCGCCACTCGTATCCACGGCACGACCGGTAATGGTGCCGGTCTGCTCCTGCGCCAAGGCCGGCATGGCGAAGCCGGTTACCAAAATCGCCACCAGTGCAGTCACGCACCATCTTTGCAAAGTCATGAATTCCCCTTTCAAACGACGTACAGAAAACGGCAGCCGACGACGGACGGCAGCCATTTCATTCCCAATGCGCGGGATTTTACTTGACGTTCGCCATAACTCAACTGACTTGAGCGACGTCTCAGTATTGAAACTACTTATCGCCAAATAGGCTCAACTGAGGAGAAGGACGGCGGGGCGGGTCGAAGACACTGCGGCCATTCAGCGATTTCGAGATCGCGTGTTCGTGGGCCAGGACGCGTTCGAAATCCGCCTGCGGCGCGTAGCGCTGCTCGACCGCCTTGACGAAGGTATCGAGGCGCTTCATGCCGTCGATCTTCTCGGTGTCGCCCACTGTGGCGGCGTCGAGGCTGCGCCGCAGGATGTCGATCGTCTCGTCGTATGTCTTGAGTGGCACCGGGAACGGGTGACGGTCCTTGCCGCCGAGCGCAAACGAGAACCGCGCCGGATCGGAAAAGCGCGTCGGTGTGCCGTGGATGACTTCCGCGACCATCGCCAGCGTCTGCAAGGTCCGCGGACCGACGTTCTCGAGCAGCAGCAACGACGCGAAGTCGCGCAGCTCGCGGTCGTGCGACACCGCCAGCACGGCACCGAGCCGAGTCAGGTCCACATCCTTGGCGCGAACATCGTGATGGATCGGCATGCGCATCTTCATCACTTCGGTCAGCGTGCGTTGCGGCTTGTCGTTGGCGATCTGCAGCAACGCGTCCTGCGCGGGCCTGGCGCGTTGGTCGACCAGATTCTGAATCAAGTGGGCGGAGCCTGACGCGCCGTAGCGATTCGGCGAAGGCGGCCCGACGATGCCGGTGTGCGGCTCGCAGGTGAAGTCCTTTACCGTCTCCGAATGCCAGTGATAGCGGCGCGCCAGCCGAGAACCGGCGTTCATGCCCTGCTGCACGATCGCCCACTCGCCTGTCTTGGTCAGGATGAAGCCGTGCAGGTAGATCTGAAAGCCGTCGACGATGGCGTTGTTATCGACCTTGGCGGCGAGCCGGCTGGTGCGCACCAGCGCATCCCCGTCCAGGCCGGTCTTGTCCGCAATCGCGCGCAATTCAGCCGGCGTGTTGCGCGAGTGCCTGCCGCGGCCGCCGCAGATGTAAACGCCGAGCTCATGCGATCGCGGATTCAAGCCACGTTTTAACGCACCCAGTACCGACGTGGTGATTCCCGACGAGTGCCAGTCCATGCCCATCACGCTGCCGAGCGCCTGGAACCAGAACGGATCGCTGAGGCGGCTGAGCAGAGCGGACGACCCGTAGTGATGCAGCACGCTCTCGGAAATCGCCGTGCCCATCGTGGTCATCCGTGTCGCCAGCCACTGCGGCACACGTCCGCCGTGCAGTGGAAGATCGGCGACGCCGGAACGCTTCATCGATCCATTTTCACCCGTTCGAGGCAAAAGGGGCCGGGATCTTTTTACTACGGGCGCCACGGCTTACAACATGCGCACGCCAAGGGAGGCGATGGTTTTCAACAGAGATTTGTGCCACTAGGTCGTTGGCCGGCACAGTCCTGATCCTCGCTGCTTAGCTGGAAATGATCCCCGGCCCCTTGCGTTGCGATTAGCGAGATCTTCGGTCGTTGCGCATGAGCGCTAGATAAATCGCGGCGCTCAGCGAGAAGGTGACGAACCACGCGTAGGTGTAGAGGTGATCGAACAGGTTCGGATGCGGGACGACGCCACCGGGCGTCACCGCGGCGCGGATAAAACCAGGCACCACGGGCAGGATCGCAACGACCAGCGCGACGATCGCCCTGAGATTGGTGCCGCCGCCGTAGGTGTAGCGGCCGTTGATTTTGAAGAGGTCCGGCAACGACAGCTCTCGGTTGCGCAAGAGCCAGTAGTCGGCGATCAGGATCCCGCCGACCGCGCCCATCAAGCTCGAATACCCAATCAACCACGTGAAGATGTAGGCGGACGCATCCGCGTAAAGCTTCCACGGCATCATCACGATGCCGAGGGCCGCCGTGATCAGGCCGCCGGTGACGTAGCTGATCCGCTTCGGCGCAAGGCTCGAGAAATCATTTGCCGGCGACACGACGTTGGCGGCCATGTTGGTGGTGATTTGCGCGGCCAGCACGACGAGCGCGCCGAGGATCACGACCATCGGGCTGCCGATGCGCGCGACCAGCACGACCGGATCCCAAATCGCCTCACCAAAAATCACGATCGTCGCGCTGGTCACGGCGACGCCGAGGAACGCAAACGCGGTCATCGTCGCCGGCAGGCCGAGCGCCTGCCCGAGTGCCTGTGACCGCTGGCTCTGCGCGTAGCGCGTGAAGTCGGGAATATTGAGGCTGAGCGTCGCCCAGTAACCGACATTGGCGGTGAGGGCCGCGGGGAACAACGTCCAGAACGGCGTGCTGCCCTGCTGCAGCTTCGGGGCTTCGGACAGGATGTTCGCGAGACCGCCGCCGTTGATGATCGCCCACCACAGCAGCAGCGCGCCGCCGCTGAGCAACAGCGGCGCCGACCACGCCTCGAGCAGCTTGATGCCCTCGAGCCCGCGAATGATGATCGCGACCTGCACCAGCCAGAAGATGCCGAATGAAATCCAGATCGCTCCCGGCACCGCCGCCCACGGCGGCCACGCCGCTGTCAGCAACGTTTGTAGCGCCAGCGCGCCGATCCAGGTCTGGATGCCGAACCATCCGCACGCGACGATCGCCCGCAGGATGGCGGGCACGTTCGCCCCGCGCACGCCGAACGCGGCGCGGCACAACACCGGGAACGACACCCCGTACTTCGTGCCCGCGTGCGCGTTGAGGATCATCGGGATCAGCACGATCGCGTTGCCGAGCAGGATCGTGACGAGCGCCTGCGCCCACGTCATGCCCTGTTGCATCAGGCCCGAGGCGAGCGTGTAGGTGGTGATCACGACGCTCATGCCGATCCACAGCGCCGCGATGTGATACGTCGACCAGGTCCGGCTTGCGAGCGATGTCGGCGCGAGGTCCGCATTCCAAAGCGGACTGGACGACACGTCTTCTGTTAGTTCGACGAAATCCCTTTGCCCCGAACCCTGATCCCCGATCCCTGATCCCTGACTAGCTCGCATAGCCCTCGCCGTCATGGCCGCCGTGGTAGTCCTTCCCCTCGGGACGCCGAATTTTCGAGTGCACGACGACGTTGCTGCGCCGAATACCGCGGAAATCCTCGATCGATGCGTAGCCGCGCTTCTCCATGAACTGCTGCATGCCGTCAATCAGGTTCTTGATCACCGTTGGCCCGATGGCGCGATCGAGCATCGCCGCGGTGCAGACCTGCACGGTTCCGCAGCCGAGCAGCATGTAGTTCAGCGCGTGCGCGAAGGCGCTGATGCCGCCGATTCCAGAGAACGCCTTGTCGGGAAACGCGTTGGTGAGCTGTGACATCTTGGCCAGCGATTGCGGAAGTATCGCCGGCCCGCCAAGGCCGCCGCTCGAGACCAGCCCGTCGACGTTCATTTCGAAGTCGAGGGTTTCCGGATCGATCAGCGGCAGCGACGGGAAGGTATTGGACGACACAATCGCATCGGCGCCGCCACGAAACGCCGCGCCGGCTTCTTCGGCAATCTCGGTGGTCGATGGCGTCAGCTTGGACCACACCGGAATTCTCGCGACTTCTTTCACCACCTCGGTGACGATCGAGACCTGCGCCTGATCCTTGCCGAGGTTCGAGCCCATGTCCTTGCGATCCATGTGCGGGCAACTCAGGTTCAACTCGAACGCATCGGCGCCGGCGTCCTGGCATCCCTTGGCGAGGTCCTGCCAGTGTGCGAGCTCCCGATCGCTGCCCGAGCCAGCCATGATTGACGCGATTAGCATCCGATCCGGATGCGCCTTCTTGATGCCTTCGATCTTCGG
>Ga0136611_10000673_pt1 | contig 23033 bp, 25 predicted proteins | sample AntDrymUQ2232306_2_FD_106645 | JGI IMG/M metagenome (GOLD analysis project Ga0136611, IMG submission 106645) | Polar desert sand microbial communities from Dry Valleys, Antarctica - metaG UQ223 (23.06) | ecosystem: Environmental > Terrestrial > Soil > Desert | place: Antarctica: Dry Valley...
AAGTGTAGCATGGCCTGCACCGCAAGCCGACCTGCCACCTCGACTTGCGGCTGTCTCACCGACCTGTCATAGTGGTTCTCGTCACCCCAGCCGCCCAGCCCAGGAGCCCCCAGCCATGTTGCTCACCGTCACCGAGATCCGCCAGGACCACGGCACGATCGTCGTCTTCGACGCCGAGACCGAGGACGGCCGCCCGGTCGGCCTCGCCGTCGACCACCGCCCCGCTCGGGACCTGGCCCAGGCGCTTGACCTGAACGGACCGCTCCAGGTCGAGGCCGAGGGCTGGCAGGTGATCGGCTGATGTCGATCCAGTTGCACTTCGAGACGGACCACGAGGCCGCCGTCGCCATCTCCACCCTCGTCACCAGCGTGCACCTCTACGGCGTCCGCTCCCGCAAGGCCGCCAACCGCCGCAACAACGGCCTGACCGCCTTCTTCTCCCCCGTTGGACCCCACGAGGCCTTCAGCCTCAGCCTGGAGAACGCACGATGATCCCCCAGACCGAGACCACCATCGCCCACGTGGGCACCGCCACCGAGGTCTTCGACATGAAGATCGCCCAGGGCGTCGAGGCCCACGTCCTGCGCCTCCTGACCAACCTCTACTCCCGGGTGCAGGCCGCCCTGGTGCGGGAGTACAGCACCAACGCCCGTGACAGCCACATCTTCGCTGGCAAGGCGGACGTGCCGATCAAGGTCACGCTCCCCACGTACGAGCACCTCTCCCTCGTGATCCAGGACTTCGGGCTCGGCCTGAACGTCAACGGCCTGCGGGAGGTCTACAGCCAGTACGGCGCCTCCACGAAGCGGGAGTCGGACGAGGTCAACGGCGTGCTCGGCATCGGGTGCAAGAGCGCCCTTGCCTACGCCGATCAGTTCTCGGTCGAGGGCGTGCTCGGGGGCGTGAAGACGCTCGCCGTGGTCACGAAGAACAGCAGCGGCGTCGGCGTCATCAAGATCCTCGACACCGTCACCACGAGCGAGCCGAACGGCGTCAAGGTCTCCATCCCAGTCAAGTCCGAGGACGTCAACCGGTTCGCCAACGAGGCCGCTGATCTCTTCAAGTTCTGGGAGAAGGGCACCGTGCTCGTGAACGGCGCTGAGCCCGCCAACGTCCGGGACGACAAGGACCTCATCTGGCTCGACGAGGACGTGGCCGTGCGCATCGGGTACTCCACGCAGGACACGATCGTCATGGGCAACGTTCCGTACCCGGTCGCCAACCACAAGCGGGAGTACCGCAAGGGCTGCACGGGCGGCTACCAGATCATCGCCTGGCTGCCGATGAACACCGTGCAGTTCACTCCGAGCCGGGAGGCGCTGGAGTTCACGACCCAGACGCAGGAGACGGTCGACACCCTCTGGGACTACGCCTCCGAGGCGCTGGCCCAGTCGATCGAGCGCCGCCTCGCCGACCTTGACCCGTGGGACAAGATCGCCGCCTGCGCCGAGTGGGGCAACTTCGCCCCCCTCACGAAGTCGAAGATCGAGGCCCGCTACGGGTCGTACCTCCCGCTCGGCGGGGGCGACGTCTTCCGGGTCTACCAGGGCTCTGCAAGGAAGGTCGGCGCCCTCCCGTGGAGTGCCATCCGGGAGGTCGGGAACATCGTGCTCGTCTCGGGCTTCCCGCTCCGGTCCGTGTCGCCGCTCGTCAAAGAGCGCCTCGTGCGCTACACCAACGCCTCGGGCGTCAACACCCGCAACGCCTACCTGCTCCCGACGTCTGCCAACCTGAGGATCCTGCAGGGCCACATGGAGATCATCTCCTGGGACGACATCGTCGCCGCCACCCCTACCGTCAAGGCGGAGCGGGCCAAGAACCAGGGCAAGACGAAGTACGCCGTCAAGCACAACGGCCGCTTGTCCCTCACGGCCGAGATCGGGGAGTACGACAACGACCCCGTCCTCTTCTACATCGACTTGAAGTACGGGGCGCCCCACGCCGCCGCCCTCTACCAGCAGGCGCACGTCGTCGGTCTGGCCGAGCGCCAGGTGGCCAAGTTCCAGCGCCTGTACCCGCAGGCGCAGTCCGTGCACGAGTACCACAACGCCCAGATCAAGGCGACCAAGGCCGCCCTCACGAAGGCGGACGGCTTTCAAGAGGCCGTGCGTGACTTCCAGTGGGCGTTCCTCGCCCCCCTCGTCGACCAGGTCAAGGACCCCGCCCTGCGCAAGGTCCTGACCGCCATCAACACACCGCAGTCCGAGGCGTACAAGGCCCACCGCCGAATCTCGGGCGGCACGTACCTCGGCAAGATCGAGCCGCTGCCCCTCGACTTCGCCGTCCGCTACCCGCTCGTCGCCAGTCGCTTCTCCAGCAACGACGCTGAAGAGTGCGTGCTCTACATCAATGCAAAGTTCCAGTCCCTGAAGTCCAACCGGAAGGCCCACTGACATGACCACGACCATCACCCCGCACGAGATCACCGTGAACGCCGAGGGGGAGGGCGCAGCGACGTTCTCCCAGAACGGCGTGCTCGTCTCCGTCCCGAACACGCACCCCGAGTTCAAGCGCATCGTGCGGGCGCTCATCAACGGGGACAGCCCCGCCCCCTTCCTCGACCTGTCGAAGGCAGTGGAGGGCCTCGACGGGCGGGTCACCGTGACGGACGGCGCCGTGCTCTTCAACGGCGAGAAGGTCCACAGCAGCCTCGCCAACACGATCCTCCGCTACCGCCGGGAGGGCCGGGACACCGACGGGCTCGTCAAGTTCCTGGAGCGCCTGGAGCAGAACCCCAGCCGTCGCAGCCGGCAGCAGTTGTTCGACTGGACCGAGGCCAAGAGCCTCACCATCGACGCCGAGGGCTACTTCATCGGCTTCAAGGGCGTCAACGTCGAAGAGGCGCCCACCGACCTCGACGACGAGGGTGACCAGACCATCACGACCGAGCAGGGCGAGCAGGTCTTCCTGTCCGTCACGGCCGGGACGGCGTTCGTCAACGGCGTCGAGATCACCGGCCAGATTCCTCAGCGGGTCGGCGACGTGGTCACGATGCTGCGGGAGAACGTGCAGGACGACGTCACCATCGGCTGCTCGTACGGGCTGCACGTGGGCTCGTACGACTACGCCCACGACTTCGGGACCTCCCTCCTGGAGGTCCGCACCGACCCGGCCGACGTGGTGTCGGTCCCGAGCGACTCGGCCTTCCAGAAGTTGCGGTGCTGCCGCTACGAGGTCCTGTCGGTGCAGGAGGTCAAGACACCCGACGTCTCGCACTACGAGCCCGAGGCCGAGGCCGACGAGTACGAGGACTTCGAGGACGAGATCGTCGAGAGCCTGCAGGCGGCCGACGTGCCACTCACGTTCCTCCAGCGCCTGTTCAACCGGAGGGCTCGCTGATGGTCGACCTCAGGCCCTACAAGGTGAAGCGGTTCTCAGCGCTCCGCCACAAGCCCGACCTCGACCTCATCATCCAGGTGGTCAAGAGCGAGGGCCGGGAGTACGTCGACCTCCGGGACTACATCCCGAGCCGGGGTGTGGTGGGCAAGGGGATCCTGTTCGACAAGGCGATCCTGCCCGCTGTCATCGAGAGCCTGCAGGACCTGCAGCGCCACCTCGGCACGAGCACGGGAGGAGGCCAGCAGATCGAAGGGCAGGGGGTGCTCGATGGCATCTGACAACGGGGACATCCACTGCAGGGGCTGCGGGCGACGGTTCGGCTCGGTCCTCTCGGACCGGTTCTTCGTGGCCTTCTGCAGTGACCTCTGCGCCCGAGCCCCCTCGCTCGGTGAGAACGAGGAGCGTGACGCCGTCATCGTCATGCTCGCCAGGGAGGGCCTCAACCCCACCCAGTTGGCCGTCAGGTTCGACCTGACCCGCCAGCGCACGAGCCAGATCGTCAAGGAAGGGGGAGTGCGGTAGTCTGGACCCGTTGGTGGGTCCAACGTGCGAAGGGCCGTCTCACTCCTCTGGGTGGGCGGCCCTTCCGCATGTCTGGAGGTAGCCTGACTTGCCATGACCGTGCTCGAAGACGATCTCATCTCCGTGGAGATGAACGACGACGAGCGGGACGAGGTCCTCGGCGCCGACTCGGGCGACCTTGCTGGCTACGACCAGGCCTTCATCGACAACCTCGTCGAGAAGATCTTGCTCTTCGTCCTGCAGTTCTCGGGCGTGCAGATGTACCCGTACCAGCAGGCGTTCGCCCGGCGCATCATCCTCTCGCTCGTCACCAACGACGGCGATGAGTTGACCGGCCTCTTCAGCAGGCAGAGCGGCAAGAGCGAGACGCTCGCCAACACGCTCAGCGGGTGCATGGTCCTCCTGCCGAAGTTGGCCAAGATGTTCCCGAGCCTCCTCGGCAAGTTCAAGAACGGGCTGTGGGTCGGCGTCTTCGCCCCCGTGGCCGACCAGGCCGAGACCCTCTACGGGCGCCTGGTGGACCGCATGACGTCCGACCTCGCCCTCGACATCATGAGCGACAGCGAGATCGACGACGCCGCCGTCGGTCACGGCCGGATCATGCGGCTCAAGAAGAGCGGCTCGTTCTGCCGGATGCAGACCGCCAACCCCCGGGCCAGCATCGAGTCGAAGTCGTACCACCTCGTGGTCATCGACGAGGCGCAGGGCGCCGACGAGTACACGGTGCGCAAGAGCATCCACCCGATGCTCGCCCACTACAACGGGACCATCGTCAAGATCGGCACGCCCGACACGAAGAAGGGCGACTTCTACAAGGCGATCCAGTTGAACAAGCGAATCCAGTCGAAGGGCCGCAAGCAGAACCACTACGAGTTCAACTGGAAGTTCTGCGCCAAGTACAACCCGAACTACGCCAAGTTCGTGAAGAAGGAGATGGAGCGCCTCGGCGAAGACTCCGACGAGTTCCAGTTGTCCTACAACCTGAAGTGGCTCCTCGAACGAGGGATGTTCGTCACCGAGAGCGTCATGGAGGAACTGGGTGACAAGAGCATGGAGATCGTGCGTGCTTGGAATCGCACTCCTGTGGTGGTCGGCATCGACCCCGCTCGGAAGAAGGACTCCACCGTCATCACGGTCGTCTGGGTCGACTGGGAGAAGCCCGATGAGTTCGGGTTCTTCGATCACCGCATCCTCAACTGGCTTGAGATCCACGGCGACGACTGGGAGGAGCAGTACTTCAAGATCGTCGACTTCCTCTCGGCCTACAACGTCATCGCCATCGGTGTCGACGCCCAGGGTGTGGGAGACGCAGTGGCCCAGCGTCTGGCCATCCTCTTCCCCGGTACGCAAGTCGAACCGCTCGACTCCACGGTGCCAGCGCAGAGCGCACGGTGGAAGCACCTCATGCAGTTGATCCAGCGCAAGCAGATCGGCTGGCCTGCGCACGCCAAGACTCGACGCCTCAAGACCTGGCGCCGGTTCCACCAGCAGATGATCGACCTGGAGAAGAAGTACCAGGGACCCCACCTCCTGGCGGAGGCCCCCAACGAGGCCGAGGCGCACGACGATTACTGCGATAGTCTCGCCATCGCCTGCGTCATGACGAAGGACCTCACCATGCCTACCGTGGAGGTCACGACCGGGACCTTCTACGCCTCCAGGAGGGGCTGAGGGTGTACAGGTACCTGAACGACCCCGCCATGCCCCCTACGGGCACCACAGGGGCCTCTGAGAGGACGCCCCAGGCGCAGTGGGAAGCCTGATGCTCCCGATCGCTGACCAGGAAGAGCGGACCTGTGTCGACTGCGGTGAGGCCAAGCCAATCATGCGGTTCCACCGCAAGCGGATCGGGACCGATGGTCGGCAGCAGTATCAGTCCTACTGCAAGGACTGTCAGCGCAAGCGGGGGAAGGCGACAGCCGACAAGCATGGCGCTGCGTACCGAGAGCGGAACCGGGACACCTACAACATCCGCAAGCGGGAGCAGCAGCGCCTGAAGAAGTACGGGGTCTCACAGGGCCAGTTCGACGCCATGCTGGTGGGGCAGGGGGGCCGTTGCTGCATCTGTCTGGGAGCCTTCGAGCGCCCGCAGAGTGCATGCGTGGACCACTGCCACAAGACGGGCAAGGTCCGTGGCCTACTCTGTGACCTGTGTAACCGAGCGATCGGGTACCTGAAGGACGATGCAACCAGGGCCGAGCGCTTGGCCCGCTACCTGCAAGAAGGAGACATCTGATGGGCCTGGCACCGAACCCGCAGTTCCCCGAGCGCTTCCCCGTCGTGTACGAGCGGAAGATGGCCGAGCAGCGTCCGATGAACCGGGGTCCGCTCCGCTTCGAGGAGGGCGTCGCCACCGACACCGACATCCCGAACTCGTTCCAGGACGGCATCGCCCAGGGCCAGCCCGGCGCACGCAACCGGAACCAGAAGGTCGACACCAAGTACGCCGACGAGACGCTCGCCGAGCGTGCCCACCTCGGGTCCGCCTCATGGATCGAGGCGCCGACCTTCCTCGCCGAGTTCGCACAGGGCTCGTTCGCCGACTACCCGATGCCCTTCGTCGACCGGGTGCTCCGCTCGGGTGGGCGCTACCTGCGCCACAACCCCACCGTCGTCACCCAGTAAGACCTCCAGGCCGTTGCTTGTCATCGACCTTGCTCGGGGCTGGGGCCGCCTGGTTCTCGGCACACATCGTGAACATCGGCATCTGAGAGGCCCGCATGCCCTTCATCGACCCCACAGGATCAGGCCAACAGGTCTATGACGGCGACGCTGTGTTCGCCGCCTCGGCGGCCGCCAACACGGTCGCCGACCTCGACGTCCCCGCCGACACCATCACTGGTACCGACCAGTTCGTCGTCATCGTCACGAACCCGTCGGCGATCACCGCTCTGACTGTCGTGGTCCGGGGTAAGGAGACGTTCACGGCGGGCGTGCGGTATCCGGCGGTGCAGACGATCACCGTCCCGGCCAACACCCCTGAAGGCACGCTCACGGTCGTCGATGGGGCTCTCGTGGGCGAAGGCGCCCGCATCGTTGTGTCGAACAACACGGTTCTCGGTCTCGGCCAGGGATTCACCGCTGAAGTGCGAGTTCGCAAGACCTGATGGCGATTGACTTCCACTCGCCGTCCTACCGGGCGTCCAGTTCAGACCTGACCGTCTCCGTCAGCCCGCTCGGGCTGGTGGAGTTGGCCGACGAGGAGTTCGAGGTCCATGGGCCTCGGCTGAACAGGTACGCCCACAACTGGGCCTTCTATCTCGGGCACCACTGGGGCTACAAGCGGGAGCACGGCGAGCCGCAGTTGACGTTCAACTACGTCAAGGCCTTCGCCGACTACATCAACAACTTCACGTTCGGCAAGGGCGTGGGCTTCCGCTCCCCCAAGGCGACCGAGGCCATCGTGCCCCAGTTGCTGCAGCGGGTCTGGGAGGAGGACAACGACAAGGAGTCCGTCCTCTGGGAGATGGGCAACCAGGGCGGGGTCTCTGGTGACTGCTTCGTCAAGGTGGCGTGGGACCCGCCCTTCGCTGACCCCGTCGGCCAGGTTCAGCCGGGCCGCATCCGCATCCTCCCGCTCAACGCCTCGTACTGCCTGCCGGTTGAGGACACCGAGGTCCTCACTCGTCGGGGATGGCTGTCCGCCAATGATCTGACGACTGACGATGAGGCGCTGGCGCTCGACCCCGGGACCGACGAGTTGGTCTGGACCGACGTCCAGGCTGTCAACGTCTTCGACTGGGACGGGCCGATGGCCCGTTGGAGGAACGAGCGCTTCGATGCGCTGAGCACGCCGGACCACCGTTGGCTCGCTCAGTCAGCCCGTGGCAAGCGCAGCATCCGCACGACCGCCGACCTCCATGAGTTGCAAGGCGGCGGGGCTGGCTCGCTCGTGGTGGCAGGGGGAACGCCCATGGCCTTCTCGCCCCTCGCCAAGCACGACGACGACTTTGTGGAGACCGTCGGTTGGTTCGTGACCGAGGGCCACTGGCACACCCAGAACCGTGCGCCGATGTTCACGCAGGACGAGCAGATCAACCCCGAGCACGCTGCTCGCATCGACCGCCTCGCTAAGGCGTGGGGTGGCTCGGTCTACCGCTTCAAGGGCAAGGCCACCCAGTGGTACGTCCCCTCGTTGCGGGAGTCACTCCATTCGGTCGTGGGGGACCAGAAGGCGCTGACCGCTGAGTTCCTGGGGTCCCTCACCTATTCACAGGCTCGTCTGCTCTACGAGACCCTCCTGGACGGCGATGGTCATCGAGGCGTCTCCACTGTGTGGGCGCAGTCCGACGAGGGCCGGGTGGACGGCTTCCAGATGCTTGCCATGATGTTGGGCCTTCGCACCCAGGCTCGTTGGAGGCAGCGGGACATCGGCAAGCGATGCAGCGACGTGACGGTCTACAAGAACCGCACGCTCAACATCCAGAACTTGAAGCGCACCACCGAGCACTACCAGGGCAAGGTCTGGTGCCCCACAACGGGCACCGGCACCTGGGTGGCTCGGCGCAAGGGCACGACCTTCCACACAGGCAACTGCTTTCCTGAGTGGCACCCCCACGACCGGAACCGCCTCATCCGCTTCAAGATGAAGTACCGGTTCTGGGGCACGGCGCTCGAAGGCACCCGTCAAGTCTTCACGTACGTGGAGTTGATGACGGACGAGGCGATCGAGGAGTACATCAACGACGAGTTGATCGACTCCCGCCCCAACCCGCTCGGGCGCATCCCGGTTGCCTTCATCCCCAACATCCCGGTGTCTGGCAGCCCATGGGGACTCAGCGACATCCAGGACATCATCTCGTTGAACCGTGAGTACAACGAGAAGGCCACGGACATCAGCGACATCATCAACTACCACGCCGCCCCGGTGACCGTGATCACGGGCGCCAAGGCGTCGCAGTTGGAGAAGGGACCGAAGAAGGTCTGGGGTGGCCTGCCCAAGGACGCCTCGGTCTTCAACCTGGAGTTGGCGGCCAACCTCGCTGGCCCCATGCAGTACCTGGAGATGATCAAGCGCTCGATGCACGAACTGACCGGCGTGCCCGAGTCGGCGCTCGGCCAGTTCCAGCCGATCTCCAACACGTCGGGTGTGGCGCTGTCGATCCAGTTCCAGCCCCTCATGAACCGCTACAGCCTGAAGAAGACCACGTACGGGCGTGGCATCAACCAGATCAACGACCTGATCCTCAGGCACATCGCCCTCTACCAGCCCGAGGCGATGCAGTGGGACGCCACGAACAGCACGGTCCTGAAGGACGGGCAGATCCCGGTCCTCGACCCGCTCGACCCGATCACGTACCGCACGACCCTGCACTGGCCGCCGCCGCTCCCGATCGACGAGTTGGTGAAGTTGAACGAGATCCAGATGAAGCAGGGTCTCGGGCTGGAGTCGAAGCGTGGCGCTCTGCGGGACCTCGGCTACGAGTTCCCCGAGGAGAAGATGCAGGAGATCTTCGACGAACTCGTCGAGGATGCGAAGGAGCAGGGCGCCCTCGACTTGCTCAATGCGACGATCACCTCGTCCATCATGAAACTCACCGGCATGGTCCCGCCTACGGGTCCCGTTCCGGCCGAGACGGATGACGAAGGTAACGTCACCTCAGCAGGAGGCAGTGGGGTAACGACCGCTGCTGCAGCACCCGCTGCTCCCATCCCGGCGATTGACCCCGCCGAGACCATGGAGCAGATCGTGACACTCGCCTACGGGACGAAGATCCCCCAGCGGCGAAACCCGAACAACGACAACTGATGGAGATCGCCATGAAGACCACCGAGCCCCGGCTCATCCACACCGAGCGCTACGCCTACTGGAAGATGCCCGACGGCTCGATCCGTCCGCACGTCTCCGGCGCCAGCGTCGACCCGCACGCAGGCGTGCCGCACCAGGACCCGGGTGACGTGCTCGTGGTGCCCGCCACCGTCGTGCCTCCCGGCAACCCCGCCGACTCCACCATCCAGGTGCCGGTGGTGGTCGAGGAAGACACCCCCAAGGTCGGCGACAAGAAGCCCGGCGGCAAGACCTTCACGGTCGAGGACATCGAGAAGGCACGCCAGCAGGAGCGGGACAAGGTCTACGGGCGCCTGGAGGCGACGTCGACCGAACTCGCCGCCCTCAAGAAGGCCGAGGAGTTGCGACAGGCTGCAGAGGTCAAGCGCCAGGCGGACGCCGAGGAGGCGCAGCGCAAGGCGGCCGAGGGCGAGATGTCGGCTCGTGAACTCCTGGAGCAGCGGGAGAAGGAGTGGAACGAGCGCTTCTCCAAGATCGAGCAGGAGCGCCATCGGGACCAGGCGCTGCTGGAGCGGGAGCGTGAGTTCACCGCCCTCCAGAACTACCGCAGCAGCCGCATTTCGACCCCCGAGGTGCAGGACTCGATCATGCCGGAACTCCTCGACATGGTGAACGGGACGACCCCCGATGAGATCGAATCCAGCATCGCCTCGCTTCAGGAGCGCACTGCTCGTATCTTGGAGCAAGTCACGCAGGCTCAACAGGTTGTGCGACAGAGCACTCGGACGGCGTCGGTGACGGCGCCTCCGGTGGGACCGATGGAGAACGACCAGGCATACGAGACGTACTCCGCTGAGGATCTCAGCAACATGGACATGGCGACGTACGCAAAGCACCGGGACAGGTTGTTGGGAGCAGCAGGTCAGAAGTCACGAGACCGAGGGCTCCTCGGCTAACAGGGCGAACCCCCGCCACCACGATTCAAGGAGACAGACGCCATGCCCAGTTCCATCACCGGGACGCCCTACCTGAGCGCAAGCCCCACGGCCTACGCAGGGACCAACGTCCAGTTGTCGCAGGCCGTGCAGACCATCTGGTCGAAGGAGATCCTCTTCCAGAGCATGCCGATCCTGCGCTTCGAGCAGTTCGCCGTGAAGAAGACGGAGTTGGGCGTGCAGCCCGGTCTCACGATCAACTTCATGCGCTACAACAACCTCGGCAACGCCTCGCAGTTGGTTGAAGGTGTGCGCATGCAGACCAACGCCCTCTCGGCGGCGCAGTTCTCCATCACGGTGGCGGAGCACGGCTACGCCGTCGCCGTCTCCGAGTTGCTGCTCAACGCTTCGTTCGACGACGTGATGGCCTCGGCCTCCCGCCTCCTCGGCCGGAACATGGCGCAGTACCTCGACGCCAGCGCTCGGGACACGCTCCTGCTCGCCACGTCCGTGCTCTACGGCTACTCGACCCCGACCGGCGCCCGCACCCCGATCTCCCCGTACGACCCGGGCACCGCCGCTACCTCGCTCGCCACGCTGACCGGTGGCTTCAACCTCCGGTCTGCTGCGGTCAAGGACGCCGTCGAGACCCTGGCCACGAAGAACGTCCCCCGCCTCGGCGAGACGTACGTCTGCTTCGTGCACCCGCACCAGAGCCGCCGCCTCCGGGACGACCCGGAGTGGATCGAGATCACGAAGTACGCCGCCCCCGGCAACTTCATGCTCGGTGAGATCGGCCGCATCAACGACGTGGTCTTCATCGAGACCACGCAGGTGCGCACCACGGTCAACGGTGGTGGCACGGGCGCCACGACCCTCGCAGCCGCCACCGGCAACGCCCCGGTGTACGAGGCGATCATGGTCGGAGACAACGCCTTCGGCCACGCCATCTCCCTCCCGGTGGAGTTGCGTGACGGTGGTGTCCTCGACTTCGGTCGTGAGCACGCCCTGGCGTGGTACGCCATCTGGGGCCTCGGCCTCATCACGGACCAGGCCGTCGTCACCATCCGCACCAACTAGAACGAGTTGTTGCTGGCCGGAGGTTGCGAGCCCCCGGCCAGCGCTCTCGCTCTACCGCACGTCCACCCGCAGCAGATCTCAGAGGAGAAGTCCATGGCCCAGCGCCCCAGGAACACGTCGCCCGGTGATGCCACGGGGCGCAAGAAGGCCGAACTCGCCGCCGAGCAGTCGGAGCAGTCCAAGGCCCGGGGCGAGGAGATCGCCCTTGCCAACGCCGAGAAGTCCGAGCAGGACCAGAACGCCGTCTTCGACCCTGCCACTGGTGAGGTCGTCGAGGACGAGGCCCGAGCCCAGACGATCGTGGACGCCGAGAACGCTCGGGCCATCCACAGCATCGGTCTCGCACCCGGCACCCGCCAGGTCGGGATGCTCGGCACCGAGACCGACGACTTCGGCAACATGACGGTCGACGGGCAGTCCGACCTCAACGGCAGCGTCCAGACCAACGACACCGCCATCATCGGCGCTGGCCCCGAGACGCCCTTCCAGGTGCTCGGTGCGTCTCCCGAGGCCGAGAAGGTCCGCCGCAAGGTCGGCGCCGAGCCGACGGTCGCTGGCCCCATCGACTACGGCGTGCAGGTCGTCGAGTCCCCGACCACCACCATCCGGGTGAACGCAGACCTGGAGCAGGTGACGATCGGCCTCGGCAACACCTTCACGTTCGAGGAGGGCAAGCAGTACCGGGTGCCGCAGTTCGTCGCCGACCACCTCGAAGAGCGTGGGTACGTGTGGCATTGAGTGCCTGCGGTTATCCACCTTTGGTCTGAGGAAGGCGCAGCATGACTACGACGGCAAGCCTCCTGGCTCAGGTCAGGTTCATGCTGCAGGACACGCCCACCACGTTCCGAGACGACTTCGTCGGGGACGGGTCCGCACGCAAGTTCGACCTCACGGCTGGCGTGGTCAACGCCGCTGGCCTGGTGGTCACCACGAGCACGGCTGGTCCCCTGGTGGCGGGGACCGGCTACGTGCTTGACGCCAAGGCGGGGCTCGTCACGTTCACCGTGGCGCCCCCGCTCAACGCCGCCATCTCAGTCGAGGGCACGTACTTTCAGATCTTCACGGACGCTGAGATCATCTCGGCGATCAACACGGCGTGGCTGCAGCACACGCACGAGCGCCTTGGGCCGCTCGGTCTGCCGCTGGAGATGATCGACCTCCCGCCCGTCGAGGAGTACCTCGTCGCCGTGCTCGCCGTCATCCAGTTGCTGTGGGTGATGATCACGGACGCCGCCCGCAACATCGACGTTCTCGTGCCGGACGGGGTGACGATCCCCGAGAGCCAGCGCTTCAACTTCCTCATGCAGATCCTGAGCATGTGGCAGGAGAAGTACAGCGAGATGGCCAACGCCCTCGGGGTCGGCATGTTCCGCATCGAGATGTCGACCCTTCGCCGGGTGAGCCGCACGACCAACAGGCTCGTGCCCGTCTACGTGGCGAGGGAGTACGACGATCGCACGTTCCCCGAGCGGGTGTACCCGCCAATCGACCGAGGCGTCTGATGGCTCAGCGTGCTCCTGATCAACCCCTCGTGAGGATCTGATGTCCCAGAGAGCCCTCAACGGGCAGCAGTTCCAGCAGATGGAGATGTTCATCAACACCAACCCTGTGGGGCCGTCGGCTCCTCCGGCCAAGCGGGTACTCCCGGTGGGCAGGGACGCCTACACCGGGACCAAGCCGGTGGGCATGCGGGGTCGGGCCATTGACCGCTTCACCCTGCCGGACCGTCTGGCTAAGCAGGCCCAGGGTCGGGACCGGTGGGAGTCCTTGCGTGCCCGGATAGACGATGGCGACAACGACGAGGACTACGACGACGGGGACCACCGCCCCCTCCACCCCCGGACGGGACTGCCGATGTACGGCGAGATCAAGACGCACGGGAAGAAGGGCCTTGGCATGGGGAGTGCCGACGTCGCACGCATCGGGGATTCGTCGGAGACGGCAGCGGTCCCGAGATGGGCCACCTACCACGGCAGTACGCCCAGCGCCCGGCGGATGGGTTCTGAGGTGAAGGAGATTCCCCTTCACCAGTCTTCTGATCCAGAACTTCCCGGCTGGAACAACAACCTGGGGCCTCGGCCCATCGCTACGCCCCAGGACACGGTCTCAGCGCAGCGCCTGCATGAGGCGCTCGACCGTCCTGAGACCACAGCGAGCCCTCGCCTGCCCTACCGGGAGATGCCCTACGTCTACCAAGTCGGAGAGGGCATGAGTGAGCACAACACCGTGATCGACGGGAACCACCGCACGGGCGCCCACATCCTCCAGGGCCAGATGTTCATGCAGGCTCGGGTCGTCACGCCCGCTAGCAAGGGCGTCGTGCAGGCCCAGACGTCGAAGATCAATAACGCCAAGAAGCGTGCTCTGTTCGACCAGCACGGCAACGACCGCAGCGAGCAGGTCGAGCAGCGCATGAACGACCGCCTCTACGGGACAGGCAACTGGTGATGCTCAACCCTCAGCAGTTTCGGGTCGAGGAACTCCAGATGTTCATGCCCATGACCAAGGTCATCCACGACGTCTACAAGGGCGCCGCTCACGGTCGAGGCTCACCCCGTGAGCAGTGGGAAGATGCACCCCACACGAGGATCGCCCGGCTCAAGTACGGCAAGCAATCGCTCCAGAGCCAGAGCATGGAGGACCCCGAAGGCAACATGGCTCAAGCCGTGGCCCAGGGCAACGTGCGGCCTCTCACCATCACCCACGGTGGCAGCACCGGGCTCCCCGACGTGCTGAGCGACGGACACAGGCGCCTCGCTCAACTGGAGGCCCGGGGCCACACTGAGGTGCCCGTCATCCACCAGTACCTGGACGATCTCTGATGTCCCATCACGCTCTCAACAGCCAAGCCCCCGGACAGCAGAGGCTGTTCTGAGATGCCCACGGACCTAAGGCTTAAGGAGAACCTGAAGCGCATCAACAAGAGCCTGGAGCGCTTCCAACGCAAGGTCGGTCAGACCGTGCTCTGGTACTCGTTCGCCACGAGCACGCCCGAGGTGGCCGAGGACGAGTACCTCGAAGACCTCTACGACGAGGGCTCGTCCGTGAACCCCGGCGTCGGGCGCTCGTACAACCCGCCTCGACGGTGCCCCGTCATCCAGGCCTACTACGGCGGGGACGCCCAGAACTTCGACACCGAGGGCACATACCTCGTCGACCGCCTGCACCTCACGATCTCCGTGGCGCAGTGGAAGAAGCACGTCCGGCTCCCGCTCGTGACGCCCGACCATCACGTCTTCGACCGCCTCGTCTACGACGGCCTCACGTACGACGTCGAGCACTTCGAGTTGATGGGGCGGGTCGCCGAGCAGTACACGATCATCCGGGTGCAGGCGATCCAGGTGAAGGACGACGAGGGCTTCCTCGATGACACCAGCATCGTCCGGCCGACGCCTCTGCCAGAGCCCGCCGTCCCGCCCGCCGACTCCACGAACACGGTCATCGACGGCGGCACGCCATGAGCAACGTCGAGTTCCGCATCCAGCACCGCCGTGCGACCAAGGCCCGCTGGTCGGAGGTCAACGAGGTCCTCTACATCGGCGAGCGTGGCTACGAGATCGGGACGGGCCGGGAGAAGGTCGGCGACGGCGTCACGCCCTGGAACTCGCTCCCCTACCTCGACGAAGACGAGATGGCCGTCATCGTCCACGGAACGAGCCCCACAGTCCCCCGTACGCACACGGGGGGTGTCACCACCTGGATCGGGTCCGCAGACCCTCTGGCGGCCACTGAGGGGGATCTCAGGGTGCGTGACGTGGCCACGGCGCCCGTCATCCTCGTCTCGCCGAACGGCACGAGGTACCGCCTCCTGGTCGCCAACGACGGCACGCTGTCCGTCGCCGTGGCCCCGTAGACCCCACGAACTACTCTCAGTCGACCAGCAAAGGAGATCCGCATGGCGCAGGACGACATCAGGACGGCCGACGACACCGAGCAGGTGAAGGGGCCGGACGAAGGCCAGTGGGGCGATGTCGCTCGTGCCGAGCGGGGTGCCGACCTCACCGACGAGCAGGTCCGAGAGCACATCAAGAGCGAGATCGCCGACGACGTGATCGAGAAGCGACTCGCCGAGCGCAAGACCGCCATCAAGGAGGCCAAGTCCAAGTGACCACGCACGCCAGCACGGGGACGGACCTCTCGCTCAACACCGACGAGGTGATCGCCGCCCTCTCGAAGCAGTTCAGGACCGAGGATCGTATCGGCCTGGTCGGTCACGGCTTCGTCGAACTCTTCGACGAGCACGGTGACCTGAAGCAGTTCGAGCGCTTCTTCAACCTCATCACGAACGTCGGCGACGAGTACTACGCCGAGCGGGCTGCAGGCATCGCCACGCCGCCTGGTCAGGTCACGGGCATGCAGTTGGGCACGGGCGCAACGGCTCCGTCCAAGAACGGCGCAGGCGCTGGCATCGTCACGCTCGTCGCCGCCTCCCTCGTCGCCATCGACGGTGGCTTCCCGACGTCCAACAACCTCCAGTCGGGCACGGTCGCCTGCCGCATCCAGTGGAAGACGACGTGGGCGGCCGGTGTCGCCACCGCCAACGCCATCGCCGAGGTGGCGCTCGTCAACCAGGCCACGGCCACGCAGACGGTCGCTCCTGCGGCCGCAACGATCAGCCGGGCGCTCATCACGCCGACCGTGAACAAGGCTGCTGGTGACACGCTGGCGGTCACCTGGAACCACGACATCCTCGGCGCCTGACCGTAGTTCCAAGTCAAGTACCCCCTAGGGAGACAACGTGAAGACCTTGCAAGCAGCGATCAAGTACCTCGACGCCTGATGGGTTGGCCCGAGGACCAGGCCTTCCTGGCAGAGCACTTCTCGAAGATCATCACGACGGCCACGACCGCTCGTGCGAAGTTGACCCGCTGGGACAAGGCATCGAGCAAGGTCGGGTTCGACGCCGTCATCGCCGAGGCGAAGGCGGGCCAGGCTCGCCTCGCTGCCATCGTTCCGCCCGCTCCGGCGCCTGCACCTGCTCCCGCCCCGACGCCCACACCGGCTCCGATCCCGAAGCCGCCCGCCCCCGGCACGGTGTACCCGACCGCACCGGCGGGGGCCATCCGCATCAACGCCGGGACTAGTGTCCAAGAGCAGATCAACGCTCAGTCCGACGGCACGGCGTTCATCCTCGTCGGTCGTCACGAGCGGCAAGTCATCTGGCCCAAGCGGGGGACTGCCATCTACTCCGAGGGCGGCGTGCTCGACGGGATGGGGATGGCCGGCTCATGCGTCTACCCGACCGCCGACGACGTGACCCTTAGCGGGATCACCGTGCAGGGCTACAAGCCAGGTGCCCAGGTCGGCGCCGTCGCCGCCGGCACTCACGAGGACGTGCGCTTCCGCTGGCGGCTGGACAACGTCCTCGTGACGCTCAACGACGGGCTCGGCATCCGCATCGGTTCGCAGATGCTCGTCACGCGATGTAAGACGATCCGCAACGGTCAGATGGGCATCGGCGGGGTCGGCGATGACACGGTGATTGAAGACCACGAGACGGCGTGGAACAACCCCGACATGGCGTATGACCCGGGGTGGGAGGCAGGCGGCTCCAAGTTCGTTCTCACGAACCGGTTGAAGGTCCGCCGCTCCTTCGCTCACCACAACAACGGGCCCGGCTGGTGGAACGACATCGAGAACCGGGACGTGCTCTACGAGGACGACCTCTCCGAGGACAACATGGAACTCGGTTACTTCCACGAGATTTCCTACTCTGCGATCTTCCGTCGTTGCATCTCTCGCCGCAACGGGTTCGGGATGATGCGGTGGGCCTATGGCGCCGGGTTTCTCATCGCCCACTCAAGTGACGTGCAGGTGCACGACAGCACCTCTGAGGACGACTGGAACGGCATCTCGTGCATTCAGCAGCCCCGGGGTAACGACGGCGCCGGCGCCCCGTACCAGCTCCGCAACGTCGAGGTCCGCAACAACACGATCATCCGCACGAAGCCGATGCAGCCGGACTCAAGTGGGAACGGGGCCAACCTAGCGGGCGTGTCGATGGAGGGCGACCTTGCCGGATACGACCGAAACATCCGCTACAACGCTAACACCTACCGGGTGGCCGACAAGGCGGCAAGGTTGTGGACGTTCCACAACCAGCGGATGACGTGGGCCGAGTGGCGGGCGGCCGGGCAGGACACCACCGGAACGCTGGTCTGACGGTGGCGTGGGCTGAGGACAAGGCAGCGCTCGATGGTCATCTCGCTCGCATCGTGTGGGAGGCGACCATCGCTCGGAACAAGTTGACCCGCTGGGACAAGGCGTCCAGCAGGCTCGGCTTCGAGACGGTCATGAGGGACGGTACGACGGCCCGTGAAGGGCTCACCCCCATGACCGGCCCTGCCCTAGCGCCTGCAACGAGTCGAAAGTGGCGGGACGCCAACCACACGTGGGCCGAATCCCGCACCCCCTGGAAGCAGTGACGGAGGACCAAGATGCCCGCAACCAAACTCCCCGCTGACGGCTCGTCGGAGCAGGACGACTACGTCCCCATACAGCGTCAGAACGCCGACGAGATCGACCTCAAGGCGTACTTGACCGACACCCGGTTCACGAACGCTCGCAACCCCAACACTGGCTCGGTGGTGAACGCCAGCCTGTCGGGCACCGGGCTCACGTTCATCCCGTACTACCTCGACGTCACTGCCATCGGCACCGCTCGCCCCGTGTGGGCGGGCAAGGTCGTCTGGACCGTGTACTACACGCCGTTCGCCAAGCCCACCAACGCCCTCGTCGCTGATCACGTCATCAACGCCACCTGATGGCCAAGCGGGGCGTCGTCACGACAGGGGGGACCCTGTACATGGGGGCTGTGGCGGGGTCTCCGCCACCCCCTCCCCCGCCTCCGGGCGGTGGTGGTGGCACGTACGACCCCGACAGCCTCGCCTCGTACGCCTTCGGCCCGTCGACCTCCTACTCGATGCCGGGCGGCGCCATCCCGCTCCCGCCCGGCGCTGGTGGGGCGGCCAACCTCAACACCATCGCCAACGCATCGTCGCAGGCCACCTTCTGGTTCGAGACCGGCTTGCACAACATGCCGGGGTGGCCGTCGATGAAGGGCGGCCAGCGTTTCCTCGGTGCGCCCGGAGCGATCCTCGACGGCATGGGCACGACCGAGTTCGCCTTCTACGGCAGCGCTCCCGACATCACCGTCCGCAACCTGGAAATCCGCAACTTCAACAACCCCATCCAGTTGCCGTGCGTCAGAGCGGGCGGCCACAGCGAAGGAGAATCCACTACCGGGTGGCAAGTGGTCAACAACAACATCCACAACAACGTGGGTGGCATCCGCATCGGCTCGAACATGCTCGTGCAGGGCAACAAGATCAACGACAACTATCAGATCGGGATCGGCGGCATCGGAAACAACTCAATCATGGAGTACAACGAGATCGCCCGCAACAACGCCGCCTACGGGTACAACGCCGGGTTCGAGGCCGGCGGGTCGAAGTGGGTGCTTACGAACGGGCTCATCGTCCGGCGCAACTTCCCGCACCACAACGGTGGCCCCGGTCTGTGGACCGACATCGACAACGACACCGTGCTGTACGAGGAGAACCTCGTTGAGGACAACGGGCAGATGGGGATCTTCCACGAGATCTCGTGGCAGTGCCTGATCCGTTTCAACAAGATCCGGCGCAATGGGTTCTATAACCCCGTGTACGCCTACGGCGCCGGGATCCTCTGTTCAGAATCCTCGAACGTCGAGGCGCACGGCAACTTCCTCCAGGACAACTGGAACGAGTTGTCTGCGGTCCAGGGCAACAGGGTTGCTGATGGCCCCGGCAAGTATGGGACCGGGTTCAAGGTTCGGAACCTCTACTACCACGACAACACGGTCGTGAAGACGTTCAAGCCTGCGGCAGACTCCAGCGGTAACGGCGCCATTGCGGCTGGCCTGATGACTGGGAACCAGCCCGAGGTTTTCACGTCGGAGAACAACCGCTTCGAGGACAACGACTACTACCTGTCGAACTCCACCAACAACTGGTTCGCCTGGGACAACGGCAACCGCCCGTGGGGTAGTTGGAACTCGTACGGAAACGACACGCCCGGTGGCACGCTGACGGTGGGGGTTCCCTGATGGGGCAGGTACTCAGCCTCGACGGGCTTACGGGGTACGCCTCTGCACCCGACTCACCAGCGCTTCGCACGCCGTCGACGCAGCACACGCTCGCAGCGTGGGTGTGGCCGGACTCGACGAACACGAAGGACTGGGGCTCCATCGCCATCAAGACCGCCGGGTCTTACTCGATGGCGCAGTTCTCGTCGTTCGAGGGGAAGTTCTACGCTGGCATCGAGGACACCGTTGCTCCGAACTTGCTCACCACCAACCAGGCGTCGTTGGAGACGGACACCACAGGTTGGGTCACGTTCTTTGGCAATACGTCCCTTGCTCGGAGCACCGCACAGTTTCTGATCGGGACAGCATCCCTGTCACTCACAGCGGTCGCTGCTGGCGACATGTACGCCTACACGACAAACGGCGTCGCTGGTGTTCCCGTCGTTGCTGGAACGGTCTACACGGCGTTGGCGTCTGTTCGCTCTAACACAACCTCCCGGTCGGTCAACGTGGGCATCGTCTGGTACGACGCTGCTGGTGTGACTCTTTCGACGTCGCTCGGTTCAGAGACTGCCGATACCAGCACCGGGTGGACTCAGGGTTCCTGCACCGCTCAAGCGCCAGCAACAGCCGCTCGGGCTGCAATCCAAGTCAGAGTCACCGCTGCTGGTGCCGCTGGCGAGGTCCACTACGTCGACAGCATCAGTATCGCCAGCGGGTCGTCGACCACCTGGTATCCCCCGGGCGTGTCTCCGTCGGGGATCGAGATCAACACTGGAGCGCTGGCCGCCTACGTGGACCAGTGGCTGTTCCTCGTGGTCACCGGGAACGAGGCAGGGCAGGGGTCGGGCACGCTGCGGATCCGGGCGTGGACGGCCGCTGGCGCCCTCGTTATCGACGTCCAGGGCGCCAGTGACTACTCGGCGATCACGTACAGCACGGGTGGCTTGCTCATCGGCCGCTACGGGGCAGGTGGCGAATGGAAGGGCCGGGTTGCCCGTCTCGGCGTCCATAACACCGTCCTCACCGACGCTCAGATCAACACGTGGCGCACCACGGGCACGCCGCCGATCACGCTCAGCGGCGGGTTCTGGCCCCTCAATGGTGTCGCTACGGACCTGCATCAGGCGAACCCGACGACGATCCAGCCTGGCGCCACCTTCGTGTCGGATCCCACGACCCCGTGGACGGCTGCCGACCCCGCTGCTGGGAAGCGGGTGCTCAGCCTGGACGGCAATCTCGCCTACGCATCAGCACCGGACTCGCCATCACTGCGGACACCAAGCGCTTTCCTGACGCTGGGCGCATGGGTATGGGCCGACAGCACTGGCACGAAGGACTGGGGGACCATCGTCGGCAAGGACGGTCCCGGCCCTGGTGACTCGTATGTGTTGGGGCAGCGTGCAGAGGCTGAAGGCAAGTTCCACGGGTCGTGTGAAGACAATACGTTCCCGGCGACCCCCGAAGTCCACACCTACGCAGACGCTGCTTACGTCAACCAGTGGGTGTTCCTGTGCTTCCAGGCCAACGAGGCAGGCATGGGGTCTGGAACGGCCAGGCTGCGGGTGTGGACTGCCACAGGGACGCTGGCCCATGACTCGCAGGGTGGTGGTGACTTCACTGCTCTGACGTACGGCATCAACCCGCTGCACTTTGGTCGTTATGGTGTCGGTGGCGAATGGAAGGGCCGCCTTGCCAGGGTGGGCATCCACAACACCGTGATGACCGACGCCCAACTTGCCACTTGGCGGACCACAGGAACACCCCCGATCACAATGTCGGGTGGGTTCTGGCCATTCTCTGGTGTCACCACGGACCTCCACCAGGGGAACGTCACGACGCTGTACTCGGGTGCTGGGTACCTCACCGACGCCACGGCACCGTGGACCGACGCCGACGCCGACGCCGTGGCCAGTGGGGCGGGGACGCTCCCGTACTACGTGGTGGGCGCCGACGGCACGCTGAAGTCCGCCGTCGAGCACGTTGTGAAGGCGGACGGGACCCTCACGGGCAGCATCGCCAGCCCGACTCTCACGTCTGTCACCGCAGGCGGGTCGCACACGTTCACGACTGTGACAGGCGCGACCTCCTACGAGATTCAGACGGACCCCGCATGACCCCCCTTCGCATACTGTCCGCTGCCTATGAAGAGGCCTCCTTCGACCCCTCCTCCGCCCTCGCCGCAACCACCAGCACCTGTTCCACCACCTGCGGTCCCCACGATCACCCGTGTGTGGCTGAGCGGGCTGTTCACTTCGGCATCGTCCCTGGTGCTGACCGGTACGAGGTTCTAACGGAGGCTGTCCAATGACCATCACCACCGGGTCTTCGTCACCGATCGTCGTGCCAGGGTTGTCTGGGCCGCAGACCTCAAAGATCCGGGCGGTCGGTCCCGGTGGCTTGTCCGCCTGGTCGGCACCGGTCCTCTGGACCGCTGGCTCATGGACTGAGACGGACACGCTTGCTCTCGCCACTGGGGTCTACGGGCAGCGGTCCAGTTACACGCAGCCCGCCGGCTCCATTGTTGTTGACGCAGCGTCCGGGTGGTCGAGCGTCGTTGCGACGATCAACAGTGCTGCTGCGGGCGCCAAGTTCTGGGTGACCGGCGTTCACCGTCCCACGTCCGAGTTTGCCCCTAAGGCGAACCAAGAGTTCCACGGGGCTCCAGGTTCTTCGTTCAACGGGGCGAAGGTGCTCACTGGGTGGAACTCCGGCTCCTTCGACGGCCGCGCGTTGTGGTACGTGGACGGGCAGACGCAACGGATGCCCGAGGGCAGCCTCGATGCGAACAGCGGGGCCGGACCGCTCGCTAACCGTGGCGAAGACTTGTACTTCAACAACGTCCCGTTCCGTCGTTACGCAGCACGGGCGGACGTGGTGGCAGGCGGCTACTTCTTCGACCTGACCGCCAATCGGATCTACATCTTCGACACCCCGACCGGCCAGACCGTCGAGACGTGCCAGCAGTCCTACCTGTGTAGAGGTTCCACCACCAGGACGAACATCACCAACGTCGTGTTCCAGAACGTGATGGTGGAAAAGTTCGGGAACCAGGTCCAGAACGGTCCGACCGGACGGGACAGCGACTGGTCGACCGGGTGGCGGTACGAGAACTCCACCTTTCGACACAACCACGGGTTCGGGATCCGCCACCAGGGCAACGGCACCGTCGTCCGTGGCTGCAAGATCACGACGAACGGGCAGGTCGGCATCGGCGGCGGTCCTGGTGACGGCAACGTTTTGACCGACGGTCACAATCAAACCGTCGAGTACAACGAGATCACCAACAACAACTACGCCAAGGTGGAGCCGTTGTGGGAGGCGGGGTCCTCGAAGTGGTCGAACACGGAGAACCTGCTCGTCC
>Ga0136611_10000674_pt1 | contig 23030 bp, 15 predicted proteins | sample AntDrymUQ2232306_2_FD_106645 | JGI IMG/M metagenome (GOLD analysis project Ga0136611, IMG submission 106645) | Polar desert sand microbial communities from Dry Valleys, Antarctica - metaG UQ223 (23.06) | ecosystem: Environmental > Terrestrial > Soil > Desert | place: Antarctica: Dry Valley...
CCAATCACGCTGGAGGTGGTGCTGCGGCCAGGCGCTCTGGCCGAGGACATCACCGTGTTCGGGACACGGCTCGCGCCGACCGAGGAAGCCCGCCGATGGTTGCCCGGCGCTGTCGATGTCCTGACGGCGACCGCGCTGGAACAGGCGCATGTTTTCTCGACCAGCGAGGCGCTGCGCAAGGTGCCTGGCGTGATGGTTCGCGATGAGGAGGGTTTGGGTCTGCGGCCGAACATCGCTGTGCGTGGACTGAACCCGACTCGGTCGACCAAGGTGCTGCTGCTCGAAGACGGTGTGCCCACGGCGTATGCACCCTATGGCGACAACACCAGCTACTACCACCCGCCGATCGATCGGTTCGAGCGAATCGAAGTGCTGAAGGGATCGAGCCAGATCGCCTACGGTCCCGTGACGCTGGGAGCCGTGATCAACTACATCACGCCAGAGCCGCCGACCCGTCCGGCGTTCATGTTGAGCGCGACGGGTGGCAACCGCGACTTCGTCAATCTGAGTGCGGGCGGCGGCCGGACCTGGGGCGGCACGGGCATGTGGGCCAGCCTGATGCGGAAGCAGAGCGACGGCTCCCGCGAGAACCTGTCTTCGACGCTTGATGATGTCAACCTCAAGCTGACGCGCCAAATTACGCCGTTGCACGGGCTCTCAGCAAAGGTCAACGCCTTTCGCGAGGACTCGCAGGTGACCTACTCGGGCTTGCGCGCGGATGAGTTCGCCATCAACCCTCGCCAGAACCCGTTTCGAAACGACCACTTCGACGGCCGCCGCAACAGCGGGGTCCTCGCCTACCGGGGACTGCTCGGTGGCCGGGTCGCCTGGACAACCACCGGCTACGCTGCGACTTTCGCGCGCGACTGGTGGCGGCAGTCGAGCAACTCCAGCCAGCGTCCGAACGATAGCAGCGATACGGCGTGCGGCGGCATGGACAACCTGCTGACGACATGCGGCAATGAAGGCCGGCTGAGAAACTACGAGTCCGGTGGTGTCGAGAACCGCGCGCGCCTCAGTTTCACGAGCGGTCGCGTCTCGCACGATACCGACGCGGGGTTCCGCTGGCACACCGAGCGTCAGGACCGCCGCCAAATCAACGGTGACACGCCCGTGGCCCGCAGCGGCCGCACTGTTGAGGACAATCTGCGAACGACCGACGCGTGGTCGACGTTTGTCCAGCATCATGCGCGCTGGAACAGTGTGACGGTGACACCCGGTGTGCGGCTCGAGCGCATCGCGTACGGCCGCACCAATCAACTGCTCGGCGTGTCCGGTGAGACGACGCGGGTTGAGTTGATTCCGGGGATCGGCGCGGCCTATGCCGCGACGCCTGCGACCACCTTCTTCGGCGGCGTCCACCGCGGCTTCGCGCCGCCGCGCGTGGAGGACATCCTCAACAACACGACCGGCGGCGTGATCGATCTCGATGCCGAACGCGGGTGGAACTACGAACTGGGCGCGCGCACCTCACTGGTCGCGGGCCTCTCGGCCGACGCGACGTTGTTCCGGCTCGACTACCAGAACCAGATCATCCCGGCAAGCGTGGCCGGGGGCGTCGGCTCGGCGCTCACCAACGGCGGCGAGACGCTGCATCAGGGCATCGAGGTCGGGATCCGCGGCGACAGCGGCGGACGACTCAGTGATGCGCATGCCGGGTACCTGCAGGCCGCGCTTACTTGGCTGCCGGTCGCCCGCTTCGAAGGCACCCGCTTCAGCAGCGTCGGCGGCTCGAGCACCGCCAGCGTGTCAGGCAACCGTCTGCCGTACGCGCCCTCGGGCACCGCCACCGTCACGATTGGGTATCGGCACCGCGCCGGGCTTGATCTGCAGCTTGAAGCGCAGCACGTCGGCGAGCAGTTCGGCGACGACCTCAACACCGTCGCGGTGACCGCCGATGGCCAACGCGGCGTGTTACCGCCCTACACCTATTGGAACGCGGCAGCGACGTGGCGTCTTTCGAGGGGAGGGTCACTGTTCGTGGCCGTCAAGAACCTCGCCGACCAGACGTTCATCGTCGATCGCGTGCGGGGCATCCTGCCGGGCTCGCCTCGCCTCGTTCAGGTCGGCACGACTTGGCGGTTCTGACGGGACGTGCTGGAACGGCGTCGATGGTGGTCATTGACGATGTCGGCTTGCGCTTTGGTGAGGTGAGGGCACTCGATCTTTGAGCCTTAAGCCGGGCGACACCGCGCGCATCGGCGCGCGCGTTACCGCGCGATGCCCTTCAGGTGCCGATCGAAGAACTGCACCAGCTTGCGATAGAAGTAGAGCGCGTAGTGCTCGCGCGCGGTCCACGCGTGCGTGGCGGCCGGCGCGGTCGCCACGTCAAAGTCCTTGCCCAGCAACATCAGCCGCTCCGCCAGCGCCATCGTCGTCCGGAACGGCACGACGTCGTCCATTAGGCCGTGGATGATCAGCAGCGGATCGCGTAACTCGTCGCCGAGACCGAGCGCCGACCCTCTCACGAAGGCCTCCGGATGCGAGGCCGGCGTGCGCGTGATCGCCACATCATCTGGTCCGAACGCGTGTGGATCCACAGCCGGCGCGCCCGCAACTCCGGCCGCGTAGACGCCCGGCCGCTTCAGTAATGCATATACCGACAGCAGCCCGCCGTAGCTGCTGCCCCAGATGCCGATGCGATCGCCGTCGACGTACGGCAGCCCTTTCAGGCCGTCGACCACCGCCTGCAGATCGTCAAGGTCCTTCCCGCCGTAGTCCATCAGGAAGGCCTCGCGGTACCTGCGACCGTATCCCACGCTCCCCCGCACATCCGCCTGGACGACGATGTAGCCCTGTTGGACGAGGAACTGCTGGAGCGTGCCGGCGAGTCCGTTCCAGCGGTTGCGCACCGTGTTCGAGTAGACCGGCCCGAAGATCACGGGATGGCGGCGGGTGCGATCGAGGGCCGGCGGTTCGAGGATGCGCGCGTGAACGACAAAGCCGTCGACGGCATTCCTGAAGGTCGCGTAGCGTGGAGGCGCCCACTGGTGTCGCGAGAATTCGGGCAATGGTGACGTGGTGACCCGGCGCTCTGAGGCCGCGCCCGTCGTCGCCACCGTCACCAGCTCCGGCGGCGTCACATCGTCGGTCCAGATGATGGCGAGGTGGCGGCCGTCTGGCGAGACCACGGGCGCGTGCGTGCCGGCGAGCGTCGTCAGCGCCAGCGGCGCACCGCCACCCGGCGCCGCGCGATACACCTGCCGCTCGTATGGGTTCTTTTGCGTGCTCGTGAACGTCAACGTGCCGTCGCCGGCAATGTCGACCAGCGAGGCCACGTCCCATGCACCCTCGGTCAGTGCGGTGGGTGCGGCGGCGGGCCCGGTCGCGTCGATGGCATAGAGGTGATCGCGCTCCGCGATGTCGGCGAGCACCACGATGCGACGTCCGTCGGGGTGCCAGCGGGCGCTGTACGACGGATAGATGCGCGTGTAGCGCTGATCGTGCCACACCAGCCTCGGGATGGCTGCGCCGGGGTCGAGCACGGACAACCAGCGATCGATGCCGCTATCCGAGACGCGATCGATCAGCAGCCGGCCGTCGGGCGCCCACTGAAAGTCGCTGACCGCACGGTGGCCGGGCGCCTCGAACGTGATGGCGCGCAGCTGGCGAGTGGCGACATCAAGAAGATGCAAGGTGCGCCGTTCGTTTTCGTCGCCCGGATAACCGCGGCGCAGCTCGCTGGCGATCGTTTCGTCGCCCAGGTACGACGGAAACGGCACGCGGCGAATGTGCCGGCGATCCACGTGGTGCACCGCGATGGTTCGGCCGTCGGGCGACCAGGCGAACGGACGCCAGCTTGCACCCCAGATGCCGGTAGCAATCTCCACATCCGCACGGTTGTAAGTTCCGAGCGGCACCTTGGCGATGCCGGAGACCGCCACCTGCGTCAGCCGCATCAACGCCGCGCTGCCGTTTAGCGCCGACATCCAGAGATCGCCTTCGCGCAGAAATGCGAGCCTGGTCCCGTCGGGAGAGACCGCAAGATTCGCGGCTGGACCGCCAAGATCCACGCGCGCCGGTGCGCCGCCGTCGGCGTCGATACGAAACGTCGCGCCGGCGGACGTGAAGAGCAGGGTGCGGTTGTCGCGCAACCACAGGTATTCGCTCACGCCACCTCGCGCGCGAGCCGCGGCCTGCGCAGACAGTGCCGTAGTGGACCGGCCTTCCGGCGGCGGCGGTGAGGGGTGCGTGCGTTCGAGGTCGGTCAGCCGCCGGAGTCCGCTGCCGTCCGCGGCCACGATCCAAAGATCGCGAAACGGCAGCCCGCGATCGTTCCACGCGAACACCAGCCGACGACTGTCGGGCGACCAGATCGGCGATGCCGGCGCCGTACCGATGATGGCGGGTCGCGTCGCCACTTGCTGCAGCGTCAGCGGTGCCACGGGTTGCGCGCCGGCTCGCGTGCTGGACACTCCGAGCGCCATCGCGATCAGCACACAGCGCAGGGCCATCAGCATCCGCAAATAGTACAACGGCTATACACTGACGAATCCATGATGGAACGCTCCGGCCGCGCCTCGCTCGCCCGGGAAATGGGCGTGCTAGGGCTGACGGCAACTGGGGTCTGTGCCATGGTCGGCGCCGGCATCAACATCATCCCGTTCATGATTCAGCGCAACGTGCCCGGCATTGGACCGTACGTGCTGCCCGCCTTTCTGTTTGCGGCGTTGCCGGCGATCCTGGCCGGGCTCGCCTACGCGATCCTGGCCTCGGCCATGCCGCGCGCGGGCGGCAGCTATGTCTATGCCAGCCGCGGGTTGAGCCCGTACCTCGGGTTCGTCGCATCGTTCTCGCAATGGTTTGCCTTGTGTATTGCGATTGGCGTGGTGTCGTACGTACTGGTGCCCTTCATTCGGGATGTCGCGGTGGCGGCAGGGTGGCAGAGCGCAGCGGCCACACTTGAAACCGGTCCGGTGCGGTTGGCCATCTCGCTCGGAGTGTTGTGGACCTCCGTCGCCGGCAATCTGCGCGGCATTGTTTTTTACCAGCGGCTGGTGGTGCCGCTGATGTTCCTGACGTTTGCGCTCGGTGGTGTGGTGATCGTGGCGGGCTTCTGGTTTGGCGCCGGCGATTTTTCAACGGCGTTGATGGCTCGCGAGGGCCGCTCCATTGCCGAGCTGCCAGACACCTTCATGCCTTGGCCGTTCGTGTCGGCATCGGCGGTGCTGTTTGCGTCGTTCATCGGCTTTGATGCGATTGCGCAGGCCGGGGGCGAAGCGCGGCAACCCGGGCGCAACCTGCCGCTGGCCATTGGCCTGGCGGTCGGCTCGGTCGCCGTGTTCTACCTGCTGTTTACCGCGGCGGTGTACCACGCGGTGCCGTGGCAATACGTCGCAGCCGAGGCGCTCGCCCGCGACGTCACCGCGCCGGGCCTGCTCGGCTACTTGCTGCCGCCGTTCTGGACGATCGAGATCGTGTCGGCGGCGGCGGTGGCCCTGGCGAAAGACCTGCCGGCGATGCTGCTCGCGACGTCCCGCCTGATGTTCGCGTGGGCGGAAGACGGCATCTTTCCCAAGGTGGTCGCGTCCGTGCACCCGCGTCATCGCACACCACACGTCGCTGTGGTCGCCAGCGGCGCAATGGCCACGCTCGGCGTAATTGGCAGTCACTTGGCCGGCGACTTCTTCCTCGGTGTGGACATTCTCGTCACGGCGATGCTGGTGAATTTTCTATTGATGGCCGTGTCCGTGCTCACGCTGCCGCGGCACAACCCCGGCCTCGCGCGCGCGATCACGGTGCTGCCTGACGCTGCGCACCGTACCTGTTCGCAGTGCTTGCCGTTGTGGTGATCGCCGGTTTCCTTGCGGTGCACACCCTCAAGGATCTGACGGCGCCCGCGGCCGCGTGGTACTTTCGATCGACCTGGCTGTGGGCTGCGGTGATGGCCGCCGGGACGATCATCTACGCGCGCGAAATCGCCGGCCTCAAGGCCGCAGGCGTCGACCTGCGCGCGCGGTTTGCGGCGTTGCCGCCGGAGTGAGCGACACGATGGCCGAGGCTTTCCAGGTTCCGAGAATTGAGCTTGCTCCACGCTTGGCGATCTCGCGCGTGCTGACCGGCTTGTGGCAGCTCGCCGACCAGGAACGCGACGGCCGCACCCTCGACCTCGAACGCACCGCTGATGCGATGGGGCCGTATGTCGCCGCCGGCCTGACCACGTTCGACATGGCCGATCACTATGGCTCGGCGGAACTGGTCGCTGGCATTTTCCGTTCGCGGCACAGCGGCGCCGGACAGTACCTGACGAAATGGGTCCCGAAGCCGGGCCGTGTGGCAAGGGCGGACGTGCGCGGGGCTGTCGAGCGGGCGCTGCAGCGACTGCGGGCGGAGTCGATTGACTTGCTGCAGTACCACGCCTGGAACTATGCCGACCCGAGTTGGCTCGAGACGCTGTACGACCTGCAGGACTTGAAGCGTGAGGGACTGATTAACCAGCTCGGATTGACCAATGTCGATACGTCGCACTTGCGAATGGTACGGGCCAGCGGTATCGAGGTGGTGTCGAACCAGGTCTCGTTTTCGCTGCTCGATCAGCGGGCGGCCGCGGGGCTGGCGCCGTACTGCGCTGCCAGCGGGGTGCGGCTGTTGGCCTACGGCACGGTGGCCGGCGGGTGGTTGACCGAGCGATGGCTCGGGCAGCCCGAGCCGGATTGGGAACGCACCGGCACGTGGTCGATGATGAAGTACGGGCGTTTTATGCGCGTCGCCGGCGGATGGGACGCGCTACAGCGCGTGCTCGCCGCAACGCAGCAGGTCGCGGACCGGCATGGCGTCTCGATCGCCAACATCGCCACGCGCTGCATCCTCGATCACCCGGGCGTCGCGGGGGTGATTGTCGGCGCGCGCCTCGGCGAGCGCGCGCACATCGAAGACACCGTGCGACTATTTTCGTTTACGCTGTCCGACACCGATCGCGCGAAGATTCACGCCGCCCTCGAGACGCTGCGCCCGATTCCCGGCGACTGCGGCGATGAGTACCGCAAGCCGCCGTTTCTCACGGCGTCAGGCGATCTGAGTCACCACCTGCAGACGATGCCGGCACCGTACGAATCGAAGATTGGGGCCGATGGCCGGACGCGATGCCTGACGGGCACCGTGTGGGAGACCGCGGCCGGGTTTGCCCGCGCCGTGCGCCACGGCCAGCACATTGCTGTCTCGGGCACGACGGCCACGCTCGGTGATCGGGCGATCGGCGGGCAGGACGCCGCCGCGCAGACCGTGTTTGCGATCGACAAGATCGAGGGCGCCCTGCAGTCATTGGGCGGCGCGCTTACTGACGTCACTCGCACGCGCGTCTACGTGCGCCACGTCCGGGACTGGGAGCCCGTCGCGCGCGCCCACGGCGAACGATTCGGCCGTATCCAACCGGCCAATACACTGATCGGCGCGGAGTTGATCGGTGACGAGTACCTGGTTGAGATCGAGGCCGACGCGATCGTCGGCGTATGATTCGCGGATGATGCGCCACTCATTTACGCCCTCGCTGTCGCGGTGCGGGCTGCTCGCCGGCGTCCTGGTCCTGGCGTGCGGTGCGCTCGCCGCCCAGGCACCGCCCTCCACGTATCCGCAGCTGCTCGGCCTGTTCGGCGAGTGGCGGACCTTCGAGGAGCCGCCGCGCCTGAGCAGCGCTATTCCCGACTACACGCCCGCCACCATCGCGCGCCGATTGACGGAGCTTGGCCAACTGCAGGCGCGGTTGCAGGCGATCGATCAAGCGGGCTGGTCGGTCCCGCAGCAGGTCGATCACCACCTGGTGCGCGCCGAGATGAACGGGATGGAGTACCACCTGCGGGTGCTGCAACCGTTCGCGCGCGATCCCGCCTATTACGCGTCGATCATTACCGGCGAGAGCGACACGCCCGCCAAAGAGGGGCCGGTGATCCATGGCGCCATCAAACTCTACGACTACCCGATTTGGCCGCGCACCGGGCTCGACACCGTCCAACCGCTGTCGCCCGCGCAGTCCGCCGATCTCGCCGCGAAGCTGCGAACCATTGCACCGCTACTCGACGCGGCTCGCAGCAACCTCGCGGCAGGCAATGCGGCAGATTTGTGGGTGGGCGCCGTACGGGCATTCGACGACCAAGGTACGGCGCTGCGCACACTCGCCGGCCGGGTAGCGGCGAGTGACAACGAGCTTTCCAGCGCCACTGAGTCGGCGCTGTCTGCCACCAACAACTTCGCCAAATGGCTGCGGAGCGAAGCGCCGAAAAAGACCGGCCCTTCGGGCATCGGCAAGGAGCAGTACACCTGGTATCTCCGCAACGTGTTGTTGGCGCCGCTGTCCTGGGAGGAAGAGGTGACGATCCTGCGCCGCGAGCTGGCGCGGGCCCATGCCTCGCTGCGGCTCGAAGAAAATCGCAATCGGCAGCTCCCGCCGCTGACGGTGGCGAACACGCCCGAGGCGTATGCGGCCCTGCAGGAGCAGGCCATTCCGCGCTACCTGAAGTGGGTGGCCGACAACCGCATTCTGACCATGGAGCCGTGGATGGAGCGGGCGTTGCGCGAGCGGACGGCGCCCTTCGCGCCGGAGGCGTCGCGCAATTTTTTCATGCAGGCGACGCAGCGCGATCCCATTCCGCTGTGGACCCACCTCTATCACTGGTGGGACAACATGCGCATCCGGGTGGCGCCGCACGCCAACCCGATCCGTCGGGAGGCGTTGCTCTACAACGTGTGGATGAGCCGGGCCGAGGGCATGGCCACGGCGATGGAAGAATGGCTGATGCACGCGGGCCTGTATGACGAGTCGCCGCGGTCGCGCGAAGTCGTCTGGATCATGCTGATCACCCGTGCCGCGCGCGGCCTGGGCAACTTGTACGCGCACTCGAACGACCTGACGATGGCGCAGGCCGCCGATATCCACGTCAACTGGACGCCCCGCGGCTGGATGCGGCGTGACCCGTTGCTCGGCTTCGAGCAACACCTGTATCTGCGTCAGCCCGGCTACGGCGCCAGCTACATTACCGGTGGGCGGCTGATGGAAGAGATCATTGCCGAGCGCGCCCGGCAACTCGGCGACACCTTCACCCTGCAGCACGTGATGGACGAGATCAATCGCGCCGGCATGATTCCACCCTCGCTCATCTACTGGGAAGTGACCGGCGACGACCGGATGGTGCGCGAGTTGCGCGCCGGCCGGCCGTTGCCACCGCGGTGAGCGCCCGAAGTCACGGTTGGTGCCTGGCATCAACCGAGACTAGAAGGTCGCGCGAACACCGGCGTTGAAGCTGCGGCCGTCGAGCGGCGCCCAGGCGTCGACGGTCCAGCGGCCATCGATCGCCTGCGCCGGCAGCACCAGCGAGTCGTAGTTCGTCTGTCGCACGTCGGTGAGGTTCTCGGCGTTGATGAACACCTTGACGCGGCCGATCTTGCGCTCCGCGAGGACGCCGAAGAGCGAGTACGGCTTCGATTCTGTGCGATAGGGATTGGCTTCGAGCCGCTGCGTGCCGGTGAAGTAGTACTCGATACCGACGCGGCCGACATCTTCTCGCTCCCACATCGCCACCAGTCCGACACTGTGACGCGGTGTCAGCGGAGAATCCGCTTTGCCGCCACTGTCCTGCTCGCGCGATTGTACGAAGGTGTAGGTGCCGGTCAGCGCGTACGGCGCCTGCCGCACCGTCGTCAACAACTCGACGCCCACATTCGTCGCCGACTGATCGCTGTTGAAGATCTGATACGCGCTTTCGCGCTCAACCTGGATCGAATGTGCGACGGATGAACCGAACATCGTTCCGGTAATCGATGCGATGCCGATCGCCCGCGTCACGTCGATCGAAAAGCTCTTGCCGGTCTCGGCCTCGAGGGGCGCCGTCATCATCAACCTCGACAACCCCGCGGCTTCGGTCTCCTCCGTCAGCGGCGTGGAGGCCACGAAACCGGTGCCGGCCGAGACGCGGCTGGTCCATCCTTCGCGGCGGATCAGCGCCGCGATGCGCGGGCTGAAGAACGTGCCGTAGGTGTGATGCAGGTCGACGCGGGCGCTGGCCGAAAGGGTGAGCCAGTCGGTCCAGAGGAAATCATCCTGGGCGAACACGCCGGGGACGCGGTGAAAGTATGCGAACTGCGGCACGTCGAGCGGATCGAACGACTCGCGCTCGAAGGCCACGCCGCCGACCCAGGTGTGGCGGCCCGCCACGCCGCGCAGCGCCGCTTCGGCGAACACATTGGTGTGGCGATCGCGCTCACGCGTCGAGCCGAAGAAATTCTCGTGACGCTGCAGCGTCGCCGCAAGGCGTCCGGTCAGGACCAACGAATCGTTGACGATCTCCTGATACGACCCGCCGGCGTCGACGCGCAAAGTGTCGATGGATTCCGGCCGACCGAAAGGTCGCGCCTCGCCAATGACGACGCCACCCTCGCGAGATTCGCTGGTGACGCCGGCGGTCGCCCATCCGCTCCTGCCCCTTGCGTTGTCCCAGAACGCGCGCGGACGAAGCACGCCGCGCGTGTAGCCCGACAAGTCGTACCATCCGTCGTCGTCGATGTCGTTCTTCGACTGATGATGGCCGCCGGCCAGCAGCGACCCGCCGAAACCCGAAGTCAGCCGGCCCGACAGAAACCCAATCGCGTCGGTGGTGCCGATCGTCGACCGGTTGAAGAGGACTTCGCGCACCGGATCCTCCTGCGGCCGCCGCGCGACCATGTTGATCACGCCGCCCATTGCGCCGGCGCCGTAAAGTGCCGACGCCACGCCCTTGATCACCTCGACCTGTCCGAGATCCATCGGCGGGATTTGCAACAGGCCAAGGCCGCCGACTTGCTGCCCGGCGAGCGGCAAGCCGTCGAACAACACGCGTGTATAGCGGCCTTTCATGCCCTGGATGCGCACGCTCGCCGCACCCATCGACGGCGAGGTGGTCTGCACCCGCATGCCACCCATCTCGTTCAACATCATCACGATGTCGCCGGGCGTCATCAGCATCTTCTCTTCGATCTCTTCGCGGGTCAGGACCTCGACGCGCGTGGGCTGATCGTCGATGCGCCCGCCGGTGCGGGTCGCAGTGACGATGACTTCCTCTTCGTGTTCAATCGGTTCGGACGGCGGCGCGGGTTCCTGGGGCGCCGGTGACGGCGGCGCCGGCACTTGTGCGCGGACGCCGGCCGAGATGGCCAGCAGGCCGACAAACAGCAAAACAGAACGGCGCATTTATGGCTCGATCAGCTTCTGGAACGCCGGCACCGTGCGCATCTTCTCGAATGCAGCATCGTTCGCCGCGTCGAACTTCCACTGCTTTGGCTGGCGCGCAATCGCCATCGACAACTGCTCGAGCGCGGCCGGGGTATCGCCGGCGGCGGCATGGATTCGCGCCAGCGCCATCATCGCCTGTTCATTACGAGGATTGATCTCGAGTGCACGCTTCGCTTCCGCAACGGCGTCGGCGTGCTTGCCGGCTTTCGACAGGGCGGTCGCACTTGTCAACAACCGCTGCGGCACCCCCATCGTCATGTTCAGCAGACGGCGGAGCTCCTTGAACGGCTCGGGTGAATCGTCCACGCGGATGTCGACGATGCGTTCAACGGTGGATTCGGAGTTGGGCGGGATCGGGCGAACGACGAGGATGCCGGCGGATTGCATGCCGCGAGTATCGCCGCCCTTCGACTGTCCCGCATCGAGCGCGTCCATCAAGCGCTCGGCCATCGATCCTTTGCCGCTGCGATACGCGGCCGCCATCGCCTCGACGACCGCCGCGCTCGCGAGCGTGTTGCCTTGCGCGGAGAAGTTTTCACCCTCGACGTGCCCGGCATAGCCGCCAAGATGCACGAGATCCTTCGGATCGGAATTGCGATCGATGACGCGCTTACCCGTGTAGACCGCGGATCGCCCTTTGGCGTCGATCACTGCCACCTGGCGTGTGTCGCGGCCGGGATCTTCGTCGGTGATGCGCTTCACCACCTCGGCCGGTGACAACCCCTGCTCGAGCAGCGCGATCGCCTTTGGCCCGTAGCTCCTGTTGGCCGATGCCTGCGTCGCCACGGCGCCTACCCCGACTTTCGCGTACGGCACCGCCGCGCCCGCCCCAAACGCGCGCGACTGGACCCCGACGCCGAACTCGTTAATGGCGGGATCGAACGCAATGATCGAGAAAGTGCCGAACCACGGATCCGGATCGCTCAAGACCGAAGCGACGCGCGGAGCGTCTTGAGCGTGAAGGGTCGCAGCTGCAAGCAGGGCAATTAAAACGTTCTTCATAGCTGCCACAGTTTAACGAACAATGGAGTGATGATGCTTCGATTCGCTTTAGCGGCCCTGTTGGCAACGTCGGTCGCAGCGCAGGATCCGACGGGGTCATTGCCGGACGCCTACAAGGTCGAACTCGAGAACAAGCACGTCAAGGTGGTGCGCGTGCATTACGACGCCGGGGCCAAGCTGCCGGAGCATACCCATCCCGCGGGAACGACGGCCTACGTCTATCTCAATGACTCAGAGGGTGTGGTGTTCAGTCATGTCGGCGGCAGCAATCGCTTGGTGACGCGTCCAGCCGTGAAGGCCGGCGCCATCAGGATCGCCGCGGGGCCGGAAGAACATCACACCGCCGAGAATCCGGCGTCGACACCGAGCGATTTCCTGAGGATCATGGTCAAGACCGAGGATGCGGGCGTCAAGAACCTGCGACAGCGCGTGGCCCCGACCGAGGTTGATTGGGCGAACAAGCAGATGAAGATCACCCGCCTGAGGGTCAAGCCGGGACAGAACCTGCTGATCGAAGCGAGGAACCACCCGGCACTGCGGATCGCATTGCGCGAGGGCGTCAAGAGCTGGACGCCCCCTCCGCCCGACATGCTGCAATGGCTCGACAAGGGCACGACCGAAGAGTTCGCAGTCACGGGAGATTTTCCGGTCGATATCATTCGGATCGAATTTCTTACAAAGCCAAAATAACGCCAGCCACGGACAAGCACTGACTAGGATGGCGTTCGGTCCATGTCCTGCAGCGCCCGGACGCCGGTGCGCATTCCGAGGATGAAGGTCGCGATGCTGAGCGCCGCAGCGGCGATGAACATCGCCACGATGAAGAGCTCTTGCCCCGACGTCAGCGCGCGGTTACGGAACTGCGCCAACAGCAGGATGCTCGACGGCCAGCCAAGCAGCACGATCATGACCAGAATGAACAGCACGGCGAGGATCATAAAGGCCACGCCGCCGTAGGACCCGGCGATCTGGCTGGGATTGTCGGCGGCGAAACGCGGATACCGCGCGCCGAGGCCGGTGGCGAGTCCGACCAGCGCGAACGCCATGAAGACGATCGCGACCGCGGACATCTGCTTCAGGAACGGATCGACGCCCAGCAGCTCGTTGCCGGCGACGATCAGGATCTCCGTCAGCAGCAACACCGGCACCAGGCCGGTCCAGAACTTCGACCACAGGAAGTCCCGCAGTGAGATCGGCGCGGTGCGAATGATCCAGAACGCCGCGCCTTCCGCGGATACGGCTGGGAACACGAAGCGCACCGCCACCGTCGACATCACAAAGGCCGCCATCGCCAGGTTGAGGAACGCGTAGATGTTCTTCAGGAAGCCGCTCATGTACGGGATGCGCTCGAGGTCGAGCACGCGGAAGTTGTAGAGATACACCATCATCAGCGCGACCAGCAGCAGCAGCTGCGACCATTGGCTGACATCGCGCAGAAACACCTTCAGGTCCTTGATCAGCAAGTGCTTTCTGACTTGGGACAGCGGCAGCAATCCCGCGATGCGATCGAGCATGCGCCACTGCGTAAACCGCGCCTTGCGTACTTCCTGCGCCTTGCTGAATCCGGAGAAATGCCAGCGCTGAAACGCCCATCCGACAATGACAAGGGCCGCGGCGGCGGTGGACCAGAGGGCGGCGATGTGCAGCAGATCGCGTCCACCCTGCAACCCCGCAAACAACGCCTCCCCTGCCCAAAACGACGGCAATAGCGGCGTGATCGGCGATTGCAGCGTCGCGAAGAAGTCGGTTACTTCAGGCATCGACTCGACGCGCATCAGCCGCTCCGGCTGCAGGAATCGCAGCAGCAATACCAGGCTGATCGCGAACACGAGCCCCATCAGCATCAGGATGTCGCGCGCGCGCTTCGCTGGAAACACGTTGACCAGGAACAGCGTGGTGAGCGAGCCGAGCGCAATCGGAATCACCACGAACGGCGCCACGGTGAGCGTCGCCGTGGCGATGAACGACCACGGCGCACACTTGGCCACGCCGATGCCGGCCAGGACCGGCAGCAGGAACACCGCCACCATCCAGCCGGCCTGCGCGACGGTGCGCGCAAACCGCGCCAGGAACAGGCGTCGCGACGCCACCGGCGCCGCAAGAATCAACCGCAGATCATCGGACAGGAAGAAGGTCGAGAGCGAAGCAACCACGCCACTGAAGGCAAGGAACGACAGGAACGTCAGGAACAGCCACGACAAGCCGATGCGAATCAGATAGTCGCCGAGCTCGCCGTATTGCGCCGCCTGCCAGGTCACCCAGAACGCGCCGTAGCACAGCGCGGCCATCACGGCGAGGCCGACCGCGCCGAACAACACCGCGCGGACGCCGTCGCCCCTCTCGCGCCGCCGCGCACGATTGCGCGACGCCCACAGCGACGGCAACAGCAGGAACGGAAACGGACGGGTGATCGCGGTGCCCTCCATCACACGATCTCGTCGATTTCTTGCAGCCCGCTGCCGCCCGTCAACTTGAGGAACACCGGCGTCAGCTCTTCGTTCGGCGAGCCCGCCATCGCCCGCAGCTCGGTCACGGTGCCGTGCGCGATGATCTTGCCCTTCAGGATGATGCTGATCAGATCGCACATCTCCTGCGCCACTTCCAGTGTGTGCGTGCTCATCAGGATGGCGACGCCGTTCGCCGCCATGCGGCGGAACACGTCCTTGATCAGCCGCGCGCCGCGTGGATCGAGCCCGACCATCGGCTCGTCGACCAGCACCGCCTTCGGCCGATGCAGGAACGCCGCGCTCATCACGAGGCGCTGCTTCATACCGTGGGAGAAACTCTCAACCAGCTCGTTCTGCCACTTCCCGAGCTCGAAGATGTCGAGCATCTCGTGGATGCGCAATTCAATGTCGCTGTCGCTCATGCCGTACAGGCCGGCGTGAAAGCGCAGGAACTCACCCGCGGTCAGCTTCTCGTAGATGAACGGGCGATCTGGAATGAAGCCGAGCGCCGCCTTTGCAGCTTCGGGTTCCCGCGCGAGGTCGTGGCCGTTGACGATGATGCGGCCCGCGGTCGGCTTCAGCAGTCCGGCGATGATGCGGATGCTGGTCGTCTTGCCGGCGCCGTTGGGCCCGAGGAACCCGTGAATCTGCCCGGGCGCGACGTTCAGCGAGACCTCGTCGACGGCGGTGAAGCTGCCGTAGCGCTTCACCAGATTCTCAACTGCGATCATCCTCCGCCTCCCGCGCACGGCGACGCCCAGCATCCGCACGCGCCCTGGCGGCGCGGAATGTCGATCGCCAACGGACGCGGATCGCTCGCCTGCCGGCCGACCAGGACCGGGGTGGAATTCGGCGCGACATCAATTTCGGACAGGTGCATTTTCAGCTTGCCGATCATCGGCAGGATCGCCGCCTGCTGATCGAGTCCGCCGCGCGCGAGGCGCAGGTGCGTGGCGTCGGCCGGAAACTGGTTGAATGTCGGATCGACCGGCAGCCACACGCCGCGGCCGCTACCTTCGTCGAGATACACCTCGGGCCAGGCGTGGTAGTAAAAAGCGCCGCGCACGTAGGCGACGCCGACGTTGATGCGGGCTGGAATGCCGATCGACCGCGCCAGCGCGACGAACAGCGCCGTATGCTCATTGCAATCGCCGACCTTGGTGCGCAGCACTTCCAGCGCCGACGGCAGGCTGACGGTCGGCTTCTTCTCGATCAGTTGATTGACTTCGCGCGTCAGGCGTTCGGCGCGTTCGCGGACGCCGGTGATGCCGGCAACCATCTTCTCCGCCTCGGCGCGAATCTCCGGCGCGTCGCTCTCGATGAATGGCTCGGGCTGCAGGTAACGATCCAGATCCGAAGGCATCGGTCCGGCCGCTACGTCACGAGGGTCGCGCAGCTCGATGAAATCACCGTCGAGCATCTGCCCGGAACCCTCGACGTCGGCCTTCGAAAGATTGGCGCCGGTCAAGCGCAGCCGGAGCCGCTTGACGTCGCGCGGCTCCACGATGCGCTGACGTCGAGCCATCGTCGGGACGATCGCGGCGGATTCCAGCATGTCGACCTGCATGCGTGCGGATACTGCCAGCGCGGTGGCCTGCTCCTGCGTCTCGAGAATCGTGATCAGCCCCATCGCGCTCTCTTCGCGCACGATCTCGCCAGTGTCGGTGATCCACGACGTCGTCGTCATGCCGCTGAAGCCCATCTCGACCTTGAACGCCGGAATCGGGCGACGGCCGCCGGCGGTGACGACCTCACGCGCGCCGACCGCGATCGTGACCGGCGCGTTTTTCATCGTCGCCGGGTCGAACACCATCCACGACTTCCTCGTGCCGGCCGCCAGCCCCTCCGCGGCAAGCCGTCTACCAACGCTGAGCATTAATGCGGGCGCTTCTGTCAGGCGACGCGTTTCGCTGCGGGATCCCGAGGCGCTGCCAATCTCGAGGGCGAGGTCGAGCCCGTTGAGCCGGCCCTTGATCGACATTGGACCGGTGCCGGGATCCAGCGAGAAGTCGAACGACTCGAGTGCGAAGTTACTATCGACGCGCGCGGTGGTCTTCATGATCGCGGCGGTGGTGGAGCCAAGCAGCGAGAACTGCAGCCGGCCGTCCTCCTGTAGTTCGAAGCCCTCGTCGGTGGCCTGCACCTGGCTGACGGTGAAGCCGATTTTTTCGCCGCGGTAATACACGCCCCGCCACTGCGCGGTGGAGCCGTAACGCGCAAGATCGGTGGCGAGGTTGCGGGAGGATGCCTGCAGATAGGAGCGATTGATCATCACGCCCATGGTGGCGACCCACGCCACGAGGGCGAGGATCGACAGCGGACGCGTGACCATGCGCGGGAGGGGCCGGATGATGCGGGGCAAGGTAGCCCTCTTATCGGCCGATCAGGGATCAGGGATCAGGGAGCAGGGAGCAGGGAGCAGGGAGCAGGGATCGCCGATCAGGCCCCTTATCGGAATAGATCGAACATGTACGAATACTTCACCGTCAGCGAGCGATCGGTCCGCTCCGGACGCTCGAAGAGATCGTAGAGGCCGCGCGTGTCGGTGTAGACCACGAACAGGCCGGTGTTGGCCGCCTGCAGCCAGCCAAATCGGAAGTTCATCGACCACAAGTCGGCGCGATCGTTGTACTGGACCAGCGCCTGGGTGAAGATGCGCGACGTAAACGAATACGACACGCGCGTGCGCACAAGATTGGTGGAAAACTTCCCGCCCGGCAGGCTGATGTTGTTGCGCTGGTAGTCGATCTGCGCGGTGAGCGCATCGCCGACGCGCATTCGCAGCGTCGGATTGTACGACCGCCGATCGCCACCGAAGAACCCGCCAATGGTGGTGCGCATCGAGACGCTCAATGGCACCCCCTGGTTGCTCATCGCGACGAGCTGCGCTTCCGCATGATCGTAGGTGCCCGGCGGCACGATCACCCCGGGGAAGATCTCGAACGGCCTGCGCACGCCTTCGCGCGTCAGGTTCATACCGGTGTGAATCTCGGTGCTGTCGCGAAACTGCCAGTGGTTATCGAGGTGCATGAACCCCGTCTCCTGGAAGCCATCGAGTCCCCAGAAGCCGCGGAAGGTGGCGTGCGGGCGCAGCTCCTGGATTTTGATGAAGTCTTTCGGACGGAAGCGCGTCATCAGAAAGACGTCCGGCTTGCGATAGCCGCGGCGGCTCAGGAAGCCGATCGCAGGATTGAAGCCGTCGCCGACCTCCTGGTAGCCGAGGTTGAGATCCCACTGTGGACGATTGGTCTGCGAGCGCAGGTTGTAGGCGTAATCCCCATCATCAATGCCGGGTGTGTCGGTCTTCGACAGGAAACCCGACAGCACCGAGGTCATGCCGAGGCCGATCTTGCCGTCCAAGCCGAAGGTGCGGCCGTAGTCGTTGTCGCCGGCCAGACCACCGGTGGCCTGGCGGTTGGTGAGGATCGCGCCGATCGACGAGCGGTTCGGCAGGTCGCGGCTGACGCGCGCGACGCTGAAGTTCGCGCCCGCCACGGTGTCGTTGTAGTCGGAGGTCTGCATGTTCAGCAACCCGACGTTGAACTTGCCGGCCTTGCCCGACACCCGCCCGCCGCCGAGAATCGGCATGGATTGGCCGCTGTCGCCGATGCCGATGCGGCGGCTGAAGAACAAATCCACCTCACCGGGATTGCCGACGCTGAAGAAACCCGCGTTCTCGAGAAAGAACGGCCGCTTCTCTGGAAAGAACAGCGTGAAGCGATCGAGGTTGACCTGTTGATCGTCGACCTCGACCTGCGCGAAGTCGGTGTTGACCGTGGCATCGAGCGTCAGGCTTGGAGTGATGCTGTACTTCAGATCGCCGCCGAAATCGAAATCGGTTTCGGAGTTGATCGGGGCGACGCCCGATTCGAGCACGTTGCCGAGCGCGTACGGCGTGATGCGGAGGTTGCGCAGCGCCGGCGTCTGCAGGCCGGTCATCGATCCCGCCAGCGACAGCCGGTAGAGATTGAACTGGCGGGGAATTGGCGCCCAAAAGGCGCGCTCGTTGCGGCGGCGGATGTTGCGCTGGAAGTTGATGCCCCAGGTCTGCGCCGTGCTCGACGGATAGCGCAGCGTCCGAAACGGAATGGCGAACTCCGCGGACCAGCCGTGCTCGGAGATCTTGGAGCGCACCGTCCACGCACCGTCCCAATTGATGTTAAAGCCGGAGCCGGAGCCGCCCGACTGTCGCTGGCCCTGGCCGAGACCGCCGCCGCCCTGCCCTTCATTGGTCACCTGGCCGTCGTACTCGATGCCGGCGGGGTTGGTGCCGAACACGAACCCGTTCTGCCGATCGCGATAGGTGTCGACGATCATCTGGAAGCTGTCGGAGTCGTCGAGAGGCGCGTCGCGGCGCGCGTCGGCGACGATGATGCCAGACGGATCGGAGTCGTACATCACCGCGCCGATGTAGAGCGTGTCGGCGGTGAACATGATGCGGACTTCGGTTCGTTCCGACACCGGCTGGCCTTCGTTGGGCTGCTCCTGCCAGAACGTGGTGATCGGCGTGGCCTGCGCCCACGCGGGATCCGCGAGCACGTCGCCATCAAGGGTCGGCGCCTCAGGCGCCTTCGAAGCGGTCGCCACGTTGGCGGTTCCGGCCGGGGCCGCAGACGGTGCAGCCGGTTGAGCGAGTGCGTTCGTCACCGAATAGAGGGAGAACGCCGCGCCGAGCATCAGACGTGTGAAAGACATACTGTTACAAATCCAGTGGAGAGTACGGCTGACCAGAGTACTACAGTCGCATTCGCTCACAATCCGGTGCGCCGCGCGCGATGCACGAATCAACCTACCTCTTTGACACGAACAGCCCACGATGGTCTAATCGGGATGCTTCGATTGGGGAGTAGCCGGTTCGTGTGCGCGTAAGCACTCGCGGACCACTGCAGTGCCGTCACTACGGTCGCAGGTTTTCCGGCGTGAAAACCTGCGCCCGGCACAGCAGGCCGCATGCGCACGCATCGGCCAGGCAAGACCATCCGGCAGTGTCGTCACTCCGCCCACGCCAGGGGCGCCGGAACCCAATCGAGGAATCCTCCGTTGATTACTATCGGTACGCCCATGCTCTGGACGCTGTTCGCCGCGTTCGTTCTAATCGCCCTGCTCGTCGACTTCTTCGCGATGAACAAGCAGGGCGCGCACAAGGTTTCGATCAAGGAGGCGTCCCTCTGGTCGGCGATCTGGGTCGCCGTGTCTTTCATCTTCGCAGGTTGGCTCTGGTGGTACCTGGGCGGGCCGCAAGGCGATGAAGTGGCTAAGGCGAAGGCCCTCGAGTTCGTTACCGGCTACCTCGTGGAGAAGGCGTTGGCGGTGGACAACATCTTCGTGTTCCTGATGCTGTTCACCTATTTCTCGGTGCCGGCTGAGTTCCAGAAGCGGGTTCTGATGTTCGGCATTCTCGGCGCGCTGGTCCTGCGCGCGGCGATGATCCTGATTGGCGCGTGGCTGATTGTGCAGTTTCACTGGGTGTTGTACGTCTTCGGCGCCTTCCTGGTGTTCACCGGCGTGAAAATGTGGTGGGCCGCCGGACAGGAGCCGGACCTCGACAACAATCCCGCCTTGAATTGGGTGCGGCGCCACATCAAGGTCTCGCCGGTCTACGACGGCGAGAAGTTCGTCACGGTGTTCGATGGGGTGCGGATGGCCACACCCTTGTTTCTGGTAATCCTTCTGACCGGCATCGTCGACATCGTATTCGCAGTCGACTCGATCCCGGCGATCTTCGCCATCACCACCGATCCGTTCATCGTGCTGACTTCAAATGTGTTCGCAATCCTCGGCCTGAGGGCGATGTATTTCTTGCTGGCCGACATGCACGAGCGCTTCCACCTGCTGTCGTACGGGCTGGCCATCGTACTGATATTCATCGGCGGGAAGATGCTACTGATCGACGTCTACAAGATTCCAGTCGCGATTTCGCTGCTGGTTACGGTCGCGGTGCTCGCCACGACAATGATCCTGTCGCTCCGGATGCCGCACGCCGGGAAAAGCGGGTCTGCTTATCCTTTCAAGGGGCGGAAAGGGGAGGAGGAGGATTAAGTGCCGCTGAGTCGCGCGCGGAACAGCACGCGATGGAGCATTCCCGGTAAGTACGCCGACGGTGGAAGAATCTCTCCGTCTTGCACACCCGGCGGCACCGCCAGCCACGCGCTGAATAGATCGTCGACGATGCCCTTGTCTGAGCGGACAGGAACGCGCATCGCGATCGTCACCATGCCGCCGCTCGACGCTTCTTCGGCGTTGAGAAACAACTCGATGATGTCGCCGCCGGCATGGCGCGCGAATCCGCAGGCGAGCAGTCCGTTGAGGTTGCCGCTGAGCCGACCGAGCCTGACCGCAGGGGCGCGGCCGCGCACGGCTATGCGTCGATCGTGGGCGGCCCGCGAGACCGGATCCGACAGCACTGCATACGCCGCCTGAATTTTTTGAAAGGTCGCGGTCGAATCGGCGCCGGCGCGGTCCGGGTGCCATTGCAGCGCCAGACGCCGCCAAGCACGGCGCAGCTCCCCTCGCCCGGCGCCTGGCGCGATGCCGAGCAGCGAGTAATAGTCGCCGGTCACGGCGCTAAATGCTGTCGCGTTGATCGAGGTCGAGCACCGTCTTCAGGAGGACGTTCGCGCCGTTCGCGCAGTCTTCCCACGTGGTTAGTTCTTTCGGCGAGTGACTGATGCCGCCGACGCTCGGCACGAAGATCATCCCCATCGGGCAGAGCCTGACGATCTGCTGGGCGTCGTGGCCGGCGCCGCTCGGCAAACGCATGGTCTTCAACCCGGACGCCGCAGCCGCGCGGCCGATGGCTTCCTGCACTCCAGGCGTGGCGAGCGCAGGCGGGTTGGTGCTTGCCAGCGTAAACACGACCGAGGTGCCGGTTTCCTTGGCGATCGCCACCCCGCGCGCCTTCACCGCGTCGCCAAGCTCGCGCAGCACCTGTTCGGACAAATCGCGGAACTCAACGCTGAGCGTGACGCGGCCCGGAATCACGTTCGGCGAATTCGGCTCGACCGCGATGCGGCCGACCGTGCCGACCTGCCGCCCCTGACGGCGAGACGCAATCTCGCGCACGGCGAGCGTCAGCTGCGCAGCGGCGACCATCGCATCGTGGCGCTCGTTCATCGGCGTCGTGCCGGCGTGGTTGACCTGGCCTTCGATGACGACGTCATAGCGATGAATCGCGACGATGCCTTCGACGATGCCAATGGGCATCTTCGCTTTATCGAGCGTGCCGCCCTGCTCGATGTGCAGCTCGACATACGAGTGCCACGTGCCCTTGCCGCGGACCGCGGTCTCGATCCGATCGGGATCGCCGGCAATCCTTCGAATCGCATCGCTGCGCTTCATGCCGTTCCACACGCGATCCATGTCCCCCGCCTGCAAATCGCCGGCGACGATGCGGCTGGCGGCGGTGCCGATGCCGAACGCCGTACTCTCCTCGTGCGCCCACAACACCATCTCGAGGGGGTGCCGCGTCTGCATCTTTGCCGCCTGCACCGCCTGGATCACTTCGAGCGCGGCGAACGTGCCAAGATCGCCGTCGAAGTTGCCGCCGGTCGGCACCGAGTCGATATGCGATCCGAACAGGATCGGCGGCTGGTTCGGCTGGCCGCCGAACCTCGCAAAAATGTTTCCGGCGGGGTCGATGCGCGGCACGATGTCCGCGCCCTTGATCTCGTCGATGATCCACGCGCGCGCGGTCAGATCAGCGGTCGAGTAGGCGACGCGATTGACGCCGTCGGCGAAGGTCGCTCCAGGGGCGCGGCCGTGGTAACTGAGCCGCTCGAGGCGATTGCGCAAGCGAGCCGCGTCGATCGACGGGGCCGTCTGCCTGAAACGAAAAGCGAAGGCGGGCGTGGCCAGCGCCGTGGCGCCGGCCATGGAGAGAAACGAACGACGAGTGATCATGTTTACTTTTGTACCGGCCGATTCTCGACGACTGTTCCCCAGAAGCCGATCATCATTTCTTCGAACGTCTGATCGCCCCAGCGGACGTCCTTGGTGGGATCAGGATTGAACTTGTTCTGCGTCGAATTGTCGAAGTGCGCGACCACTTCGATCTCGGTGCCCTTCGGCATCCGCTTGGCTTCCTTCAGCTGATACGTGATCTGCCAGTTGAAGTCGTAGTTCGGCACCGACAGCAGCACCTCGGTGCGGCCGTCCGGGTACTTCGCGGTGTAGATCATGTCCTTGCCACGCATGTGCATGTGCGGCGTGAACGACGTGATGATGGTGTCGGCCTGCAGCACGCGCGAGCCGCGGACTTCATGCGCCGGCGCGCCGGCGGGGATGACGAAGCGTGGCTGCAGCACGCTACCGCCACGTTGCTGCATCGAGGGCGGCTCTTTCAGGAACTTCACGCCAACCATCGTCTTATCGGTCGTCGCTTCACC
>Ga0136611_10000675_pt1 | contig 22992 bp, 22 predicted proteins | sample AntDrymUQ2232306_2_FD_106645 | JGI IMG/M metagenome (GOLD analysis project Ga0136611, IMG submission 106645) | Polar desert sand microbial communities from Dry Valleys, Antarctica - metaG UQ223 (23.06) | ecosystem: Environmental > Terrestrial > Soil > Desert | place: Antarctica: Dry Valley...
CATTAACTTACGTAATAGTATCATTGGTTTGTCATGTATATCTAGTTTTTTTCTTGGCGGCTTTATAACCCGCGAAATTGATGAAGAAAAGATAAACATTTCTGTGGTCAGGGAAGCTCAAAAAATCCTTGGCTTGACATTCACTGACGCTGAAGCCGATTCAATGCTCGAAACGCTTGAAAGTAGGCGAAAAAACTATGCCGAACTGCGGAAACTTAACATGCCGAATTCGGTTGCACCTTCTTTGAATTTTAATCCGCTGCCTGTAGGCTATCAATTTCCTGACCAAGGAAATGGCTTTAAGCTTTCCCCAATCTCCAGGTCTAAACGCCGTAGAAGGCACGATTATCACAATAAATGTGGTGGGTGAGGCCGGCGGTACGTGGTCGATAATTAGAAGCGGCGATAGTTGGGAATTTATAGATCGGGAAGGGATGGCTTATGCCGAAGTTTATATTGATCAAAACATTGCCTGGATGCTTCTTTCGAAGGGGATTGATATTTTCGAAGCGGAACAGTATTGGCAGGTGATCGGCGATTATGACCTCGGATCCCATGCTCTAAAAATGACAGCATTTATGGTTTAGAATTATGAAAGACACTATCGAACTGTTAAAATACCCAATCGGTAAATTCAACTATACACACGGAAAGGAGGAATTAACCACCGCTATTCAAAGAATCAGCTCATTACCGGCTCGACTACGAACTGCTGTAGTAGGATTAACTGATGATCAACTTGATACTCCATACCGGGATGGGGGTTGGACTCTGCGGCAGGTAATTCACCACCTGCCCGACAGCCATATAAATGCATATGTTCGTTTTAAGCTGGCAATGACCGAAAATAACCCAGAAATCCGACCTTATGATGAAGGACAGTGGGCGGAATGTGAGGATGCCAAACATGGAGATATTCAGCTTTCGCTAGACCTCCTGGAGGCGCTACACAAAAAATGGGTCGTTTTTCTAAAAACCCTTGGTGAGGGAGATTTGAACCGGACTTATTATCACCCAGCGAATAATAAGCAATCAAAACTTATAGAAGTTGTGAGTATGTACGCATGGCACGGCGACCATCATCTTGCCCATATCACAGAGACCGGTGAACGCAAAAATTGGCAGACTATGTAATAGCCAAATCGAAGCCGCCGCGATTATTAAACGCGCGATTGTAATTGACCGATGCAGACAGTGCTAGTTTGTGAAGGAGCTGTGTAGCCACGAGTCCAGCCTGAATCCCGCTATTATCATCCTCAAGATTAATCTCATCGATTGCAATAGGCGATAGGGACAGAGGATCTGTAATGGCGTTAAACTTGTAAGTTGGGTTTTTAAAGGAGGCGTATCGAACGTAAGCGGACATTCTAAAATGGCGCTGCAAGCTATCAATCGAAAAGAACCTTTATTTCGCATATACGCCAAAGCCTTCAATTCGTTGAGATTTTTGATGTAAGTCTGAAATATACTGAATCGAATGCGCCATCAAATCCTTAGAAATGTCAAACATAATTTCAGGAACTATTCTCAGCCCCAAAGCTGATCCAAGGCCTAAGACTGCAATCCGTTTAATCATCTCAAAAAGTTATGGAAAATTTAGAGTTAAAGATAATTTGAAGGTCATAAAAAACCCTGTCCGGATAGAGGACAGGGTTTAACAAGTATATGATTGGTTATTATTCTCCTCCGGTTCTAGCTTCAGTTTTCATCGCTTCATTCGCTACAATAACGATTTCGACACGACGATTGTCAGCTTTTCCTGAATCACTGGTATTATCAGAGATCGGCTCTGTTTCACCACGTCCTTCTGTTGTTAAACGTGAAGACGAAATACCCTGACTAACAGCATAAGATTTAACAGATGCTGCCCGTCTTTCGGATAGTTTATAATTGTAAGCATCGGTACCGGTTGCATCCGTATGCCCAACTATTAGGATGTTGGTTTGAGGGTTATTTTTTAACGAAGTTGCAAGGCTTTCTATATTAGACATAGCGGCGCCCTTTAACTTAGATTGATCTACATCAAACAAGATTCCCGAATCGAATTTTACTATAATACCTTCGCCTTCTCGAATAACCTCAGCATTAGGTACGGTTTGTTTGATCTCTTCCGCTTGACGATCCATTCTACGTCCTATTACAGCTCCTGCAGTACCACCAACGGCACCACCGATTATTGCTCCAACCGCAGTGTTACCAGCTTTCTTACCAATGATTGCACCGATAGTGCCACCAGCAGCTGCACCTATTACGGCCCCTTTTTGAGTTTTAGTTGCCGTAGCGCAACTTTGAAATAACATGGCAGACGTTGCGAATGCTAATCCTAATGTTGCTATTTTAATTGTTTTAGTTTTCATGTTTTTAAATTTATTTCTGCTATTGTAAATTCAAAGTCAGTGCCAAAAGCAAATCGTAGCCGAAAGAGTCTATTTTTGTAAAAAATAAAATGGGCAGCAAAGGTGTAATTAGTTTGTTAGGTTGTGGCTGGTTAGGATTTCCCCTCGCGAAAAGCTTGATTTCCAATGGATTTTCGGTAATGGCGACAACTACAACGTTTTCAAAATTAAAGATTATGGAAAATGCGGGGATTGACCCGTATTTAGTACAATTTTTAGATGATGTACAAGTTCCAGAGCTAAAAAATTTCTTTAACGCAGAAATATTAATTATAACGATTCCTCCAGGAAGACGGGATCCCAATGGATTCGATAACTATCGTAAAATGGTTCGGTTCGTTGGTGATCAACTTCCCGATAGCAGGGTTTCTAAGCTCATTCTAATAAGTTCAACTTCTGTTTATGGCGATATCAATGATATTGTGGATGAGTTTACAGAGGCAAACCCTGATACGGAATCGGGAAAGCTAATGGCAGATACAGAAACCTACTTTGGTAAGCAAAATGTTGACATGATAAGCCTCAGGCTTGGAGGGCTTGTTGGACCCGGAAGACCGCCTGGTAGATTTTTCGCTGGTAGAACTGGGGTCCCTAATGGCCTGGCACCGGTGAATCTTATCCATTTAAAGGATGTGATCGGAATTATTCATTCCTTAATAAATCTCAAAAACATTTCAGGCATTTTTAATGGATGCGCGCCATTTCATCCCACCAGGAGAGAATTTTATACGTTGGCCGCTAAATCAGAGGGCTTGGAGATTCCCCATTTTGTACCTGAAAAAACTGTCTGGAAAATTGTTTCGAGTAAGCGATTGGTGGATGAACTAAATTATCATTTTGAATTTCCATCGCCTCTAGATTGGATTGATACAGGAAGGAAAAAGTAAATATCTATTTAACGGGGCAGAATATATTTGTTACCATTCATTTAATATTCTTTGCTTAATTTTATAGTAGAAATAATTCTGTTTTTAACATACCGATGAAAAAGCCAGTTTTTTTAATAGTCTTATTTTTTACGTTTAATTCACAATCCATTGCCGCTCAAGCAGATTCTGTTACAATCAAAAGAATATATGAACTTGCAACACAGATCCAAAAAAAGTATGCCCCTGATAAAAGAACGGAATATTTTCAAATTCGGGAGCAAGCGGGTGAACCTTTAACGTTTACCGTGGAAGTTAGTAGGCCTGAGGCAATCGCAGAATTGAGGTCTATATTAACTGCGGAGAAGATAAAGGTCCAGATTAATGAAGAAGTACTGCCCTCAGCCAATATCGGTGATAAGATTTATGGCGTTGCCAACCTGTCTGTAATCAACAATCGTTACTTACCTAGCCATTCCGCTGAAATGGCTACTCAGGCTATTCTAGGTACACCTGTTAAAATTCTGAAAAAAGAACGGGGCTATTACTTTGTCCGAACCCCCGACAATTATCTGTCGTACTCAGAAACTGCTGGAATAACGGCGATGAATAAAGCGGAGTTTCAAGAATGGCAATCTGCCGATAAAGTTGTTTATACGGATGTGTATGGACAAGCACTTTCCGGAGCATCAGAAACTTCGGCTCCAATATCAGATCTGGTGGCGGGGAATATTCTTCAGGTTTTAGGGCAGACAGGGGGATTTTATAAGGTTTCTTTTCCGGATAAGCGCGTTGCTTTTATTCCTATAAATAAAGCTCAGTCGTTTGAACAATGGGAAAAGCGTCCAAATCCGAATGCTGAACAAATACTTAAGAGTGCAAGAAAAATGCTCGGTGTTCCCTATTTATGGGGTGGTACTTCAATGAAAGGTGTCGATTGCAGTGGTTTTACAAAAACCAGCTTCTTCCTTAATGGAATCGTGCTTCCGCGAGATGCCTCGCAGCAGGCACTAGTTGGCGAGAGGGTAGATATTTACGAGGCTGACACGGTAAACATCGCGAAAAGCCTCAAAAACTTAAAACCGGGAGATTTGTTGTTTTTTGCAGGGGATAAAAAAACCTTACGTGTTACACATACTGCAATATATATCGGAAATGGTCAATTCATACAATCTTCCGGCCTGGTTCGCATTAATAGTATGGTGATTGGATCAGACAACTACGCAGATTTTCAGTCCAGAACTTTGGTTAGTGCGCGAAGAATGTTAAATTCAATTGGTAAATCTGAAATTACACGTGTAGATCAGCATCCTTATTATAAATATCGAGCAGAATAATCGCAAAAATTTAAATAAACCAATTTATAAGCATATGAATATTTTTGTCGGAGGACTTCCTTTTAAGGTAGATGAAAAAGAGCTAAGAGAGCTATTTGAAAAGTACGGAGAATTGACTTCAGTAAAACTGATTATTGATAAACAAAGTGGCAGGAGTAAGGGCTTCGGCTTTGTTGAAATTGAAGATGATGCTGCCGGACAGCAGGCAATAGATGAACTTGATGGCACCGAATTATATGGACGTACCATTGGGGTAAGAATCTCAGAAGATAAAAAACCGGATCGAAAATTCTAATTCCTGGTTGGAAATTAGAGCTTGCAATTAACTCGCAAGGCCAAGTCAGTATGTTCTACTTAAGATGCATACGCTACGACACCGCAGACATCGGCTATGGGGGGTATCAGGAAACGTCTTGCCCTGTCTTTTTGTATTTAAGGAGAATTTCCTTAATTTTTTGGCTTGCTTTTCACATTCTAAAAGTAAACCTTCAGCCCGAACCCAAGCTTAAAAATATCGAGTAGCGGCAAATTTTCTCGGTTTTTAAACCAGCTCACAGCATAAAGTTCATTTGTATTTAATTCCCCATATAAAGCTACCTGTTCAACTCCTGTTTTTAAAAGCATTTTTGGCGCATTTATTTTAATTTCTGTGCTTGCAGATATATGAAACCTCACCGCTGATGACCACCAGTAGTAGCCGGCGGGGTACTGATCTTTATTCAATGTTGTGTGAAACTTACCACCAGGATGATGAGTGACAAAGAGCCCCGGATTAGCCAGATTTAATACTGCAAAGTCGCTAAGTTTAATGCTTAGAGGTCTGTAGGCAAATTTCGCCGCAAAGATGTCCTGTCTTCCACCCTTTGATTTAGGGACATATCCCCAGGCAAGGTCCAAACTTCCTTTTTTATTTTTGAACAGATTATACCCTACGCCAAAACTGTTGTATCCTATGCTGCCAGCGCGCTGAACTATAGCTGTTTTGGGCATCAGGAATTTTTGCGCGCTTACTTTTGGAGAAAGAAAGAACATTACGCATAGGACCAATAAATGCCCTTTTCTAGAATTCGACATCATAAAACTTAAACTTATTATTTACCACCTCAACGACCAGAAAATGTCTATTATATAATGAATTTGTTGTAATTACCGGAAGAGTTGAAGAATAGGGATACTGAATTGTTTCTCTGTCGATGTGCGCATTCAGAACCGCGTAGACTTTCCCATTCTTTGTAAGGATTTCCCCGTATTCGGCAAATAGTTTTTTGTCAAAATCGCCATTTGTAGGAGGCACATGAGCTATTGCGAAATAGCCGGTAACACCTGCCTCTGTTTTAAATTGGCTTCTAAGATAATCCAAATCTGGTACTGTGCCATTGAACTTATATTCTCTGCTATTTGTATTATGACAAACAAATTTTAACCCTTTATATATGAAACTGAAGTCAAGCTGCTCACTGTACATTCGTTGGTAAACATACAATCCGTTAGCTGAATGGTCATGATTTCCAATAACAGCCAAATAGGGAGCGTTTAATTTTGAATAGAAACTCTCTATCCACTTAAATTCCTGCAGCAGTCCAAAATCGGAAATATCGCCGTTTAGGATAACAAAATCAATGCCTTTAGTGGCATTTACTTTGCTGATAAATGTACCGAGGTCGTCATATGCGGCTTGTGAGTCCCCGCTCAATACAAATCGAATCGTGTCATCTCCGGGGGTAGCTAATAATCTGTTTAAATTATTTGCGTTTATATTACGAGGAGTGTTTTTATCAAACTTCTGATTAGGGCTATATTCCAGTTTACGGCATGATGAACTGAATAGCAGAACGAGGATATAAGACAGCAGTAAAATTAACTTCATAGTAGAGTTTTCGATTATTAAACTTTTGTCCCCCATAATAGTTTTACAAAGTGTTCGTTAAGTATGTTATATTGGGTAACAATTTGATTATCATTTGTTAAATACGTAATTCCGAAGAATGAAATGCTTAAATTTGAATAATAAGCTGTTTCTTAAAAAAAAATAGAAATTTAGAACATTTATTAATAACCAATTAGACAACACATTCAGCCAAAGAGCCGTTTGGAAGTCGTTATCCCGCACATGCTGGATTAAAACAACAAATACACATGAAAAAATTAATTATCCTTTGCGGAGTTGTCTTTTTATTTGCCGCTTTCGTCGCCTTCAAAGTAGATGCTCAGGCTGAATTTAAGTTTGAAAAGGAAACACATGATTTTGGCAAGATCCCGCAGGGCAAACCTGTCAGCATTGAGTTTAAATTTACGAACACTGGCGACGAACCGTTGATTATAAGCAATATCGAAAGCGTTTGCGGATGTACGGTTCCAAAATATACTAACACTCCTGTGCTTAAAGGTAAGTCAGGAACGATAACAGTAACGTATAATGCTGCTGCCCTTGCTCCTTTCAGTAAAGGTTTGACTATACGGTCAAATGCAAAAACGCCGATTAAAGTGATCTATATTAAAGGTGAGGTTGTCGAAGCTGCAGCCGAATAAGTAAAGTTTCAATAGATTTTAAAGGCATCCGCTCATCGGATGCTTTTTTTATGCGGAATGAATACCCTTTATAGGCTTCTTGAATAACCGTCATACTTATCGGGTAAAAATTAATGCTTTTCTGGTGTTAAAATCACTTTTTTCTAAAGACTGGGCGTTTTCCCACCGTCTACGGGAAGGTTTATTCCATTAATATAAGATGCAGCAGGGCTTGCCAGGAATGCAATCGCGGCACCTATTTCGGGTGCTTCGGCAATTCTTCCGGCAGGAATATCTTTGACCATTTCTTTTTCAACTTCCTCCTCCGGTTTATTTTCTTTTGAAGAGATACTGCTCCTTAGAGATTCAAAACGACTTGTACGTGTAAATCCTGGGAGGACATTGTTGACGGTTATACCGTACGGCCCTAATTCTGTCGAAATAGTTTTTGCCCAACTAGCTACGGCACCTCGAATTGTGTTTGAAACGCCCAGGCCCCTCAACGGCGTTTTGACAGACGTAGATATTACATTAATAATTCGTCCAAAACCATTCTCTTTCATCCGCGGCAATACCGCTTGAACCAATATCTGGTTGCAAATTAAATGACTGTTGAAAGCCATTAAATATTCGGCTATGGTAGCCTCAACTGCCGGTCCGGCCGGCGGTCCGCCCGTGTTATTTACCAAAATATCTATCTGATTTTCAGAGACATAATCAGCAATAACTAACTTTAAATTATCGGGGTCGGAGAAGTCAGCCACGAGGTAATGGTGCCCGAGGCTGCCATGATCAGGGATATCTTGTAAGGTATCTTTTAACTTTTCTTCATCACGCGCCAGCAGTGTGATATCAGCGCCAAGAAGGGCCAGTTCGATAGCAGCTGCCTTTCCTATCCCTTGCGTACTTCCGCAAACTAATGCTCTTTTTCCGGTTAGATCTAAGTTCATACGGCGTTATGATAAAATTGAAAAGTATTCTTCCAACTCTTTCAGCGTATTTGAATTTGTGGCTATGTCTTTTATGATTTTACCCTTTTCCATAAGAAGAATTCGCTCACATACTTCGGTAACATGATTGAGGTCGTGGCTGGAAATAATTGTTGTAATTCTTTTTTTACTGCTAAGTTCTTTAACCATGTTTTTTAACCTAATTTGGGTACTCGGATCAATATTAGCAAAAGGCTCGTCCAACATAAGCAATTCAGGATTCTGCAAAAGACTGGCGACAATACCAACTTTTGATTGATTTCCTTTAGACAGATCACGAATGTATTTGCCACGATTCAGGATTTCCCCATTGAAAAACTCGGTATAATTATTTAACTCCGAATCGATGTGAGCTTTATTTAGGTTAAATAGACTCCCGGTGAAGTAAAAATATTCCTCCGGTGTGAGATAATCAATCAGAAAACCTTCATCAAGATAGGAAGTAGTATAACTTTTCCAGTCGTCAGACTTTGCCACATCCTTATCTTTCGATAGAATAGCACCTTGGTCAGGTCGTATCAAATCCAACATCATTCGAAATAAAGTTGTCTTACCCGCCCCATTATTACCTATAAGGCCAACGGTTTCTCCCACGCTAATAGTAAGGTCATTGACGTTTACGACCCTGACACCGTTATATATTTTTTGTAAATCTTTAATTTGGATCATCTTATTGATTTCTAAATCCTGCTGCGATTGCGTAACGTTTAGTTTTAAAAATGCTAACAAGTTTTCTTAGCCAGAATTCCCGGCTAAAAATAAATATAAGACCAATGATAGCTATTGCTCCTAAACCAATTTCAGGATAATTATAGTAGCTGAGAGGAAGATAGATCAGGAATGGTGTGACCATCAATGGAATAGATAAAATCCATTGTGACGCTCCAACCCCTTCCCAATTGAAACTTCCGCCTTTGCTCAAATCAATCCGTTTGTAATTCTGGTTAGCAAAGTAAAGCACAAGTACGGTATTTACGCCAAGATTCCAGACGCACATTACAAAATGAACTATTAAGACCTTCCAACCGAAATATACGTAGGGAATAGTTAATAGAAAACAGAATGTTGAGAGGACGTCAAACAACAGGAATTTTGATTTAAAAAAATCGTCAGCTCGTATTCTGCTGGATAGTATGCCGTCAAAATGAGCACTCTGCCAGCTAAACATAAACTGACCATAATTAATAATGAAAATTCCAGTCATAAACATTCCGCTGAAAACGATATGCCCGTATCCATCATATTTGGGATTATTGTAAAATATAAGCCCGTAGAACATGAACATAACGCACATGATCAAAACTGAACGCGGGCGTTTATTTCTGAGAATAAGTTTTAATTCATTTGCGACAAGGTCGCCGACGGTACCGAAACGGTCAAGGTAAGGTATTTCAGTACTCGATTTAACTGAGGTTTTAGACGTTTGTAATTCCTCCAAATACAGATTGATTTTCAAATAGCTATGGTTGATCATAAACGTCGCAGAAGCCAGACCAATTGCTCCCGCCGAAAACAAAGGCTGACTAATTATAGCATTGAAAAGATTTTTGGAAATTACTGATACCGAGATTAATTTAAAATAGAACTCCAAAGCCCAGAGAATTAGAAGCAATCCAAAAAACCCGAGCATCCAAAATGCATTAAGATTCACCTTACGTTTTAACCAGAGGCTAAAAAAATGGTTAAAAAGTGTAAATCCAAATATGCAGGCCATGAATCCCCAAAATGCCCCTACACCATACTGTGGTATTAAAACTTTAATTAGGAACGGAATTACAAGCAAAAAAGGTGTAAGGTTAAATGCTGTTGCAAGGGAAGTAATTGACAAATAATTTACTATTTGATTTTTGCTAATCGGAAGATGCAAATAAGGCCTAACGCTTAACGTTGGCAATTCCTGGAGCTGAAAGCGCATGATCAGGTCCATTAGAAAATAATAGAGAATAAAGCTATTAAAGGTTTGCAAAATGTCTTCTCCGGGGTAGGTCTTTATCAGGATTTTGTCCATAAAAAAAGCGACAACTAAGACATTGATCAAGAGATAAAAAACGAGAAAACCCATTGCGATCCGCATTGCAATGCTTTTGCCTTTATTTTGGGATCTCCAGAACGCTATCCATTGGTGAGACAAAAAAGTTAACGTCATAGCCGAAAATTAGGAAAATTATGTGTCTTTACAATTGGATAAGAGAAAATTGGATGATACAATTAGCAGGATGACCTATAATGCAAACCGTTAATATTTATACTTTCCCTTCCACAGTACCTTTAACCGCTCTCTGAGTTTTTCTTCGGCCGTATTTTTACCTGGTTCGTAAAGCAGCGTACCACTAAGTTTTTCCGGCATATATTCCTGCGCAGAGAAGTTATTTTCATGATCGTGCGAGTACTCATACTCTTTTCCGTACCCTATATTTTTCATCAACCTGGTCGGTGCATTTCGCAAATGAAGAGGCACAGACTGATCACCAGTACTCATAACTAATTCCTGAGCTTTATTTATTGCTTGGTAACTGGCATTACTTTTCGCGGACGATGCAAGATAAGTCACGGTTTGAGACAGAATGATCCTTGATTCCGGGAATCCAATAATGTTTACAGCCTGAAAGCAATTGTTTGCCAATAGTAAAGCATTTGGGTTTGCGTTGCCAATATCTTCAGAAGCCAGGATCAATAATCTTCGGGCAATGAACAGAGGATCTTCACCACCGGCAATCATTCGGGCAAGCCAGTAAACGGCAGCATTTGGATCGCTTCCGCGGATGGATTTAATGAAAGCTGAAATGATATCATAATGCTGCTCACCCGCTTTATCATAAATGGCCATATTCTGTTGAACATGTTTAAGAACGAGTTCGTTTGTGATCACAACGTCTGCTTTGTTAACAGCATTAATAACTAGTTCGAGAACATTTAAAAGCTTTCTCGCATCACCACCAGAAAGTCGTAGCAGTGCTTCATGTTCTTTTATAGTGACCTTTTTGTTCTTGAGATATTGATCTTCTTTCAACGCTTTATTCAGCAGTTCTACTAAATCATCCTCAGAAAGGTTCTGTAAAATGTACACCTGACTCCTGGATAACAGCGCAGATATAACTTCAAATGATGGATTTTCTGTAGTAGCGCCAATTAGTGTTACCAGCCCACGTTCTACTGCGCCAAGTAACGAATCTTGTTGGGATTTTGAAAAACGATGAATCTCGTCAATAAAGAGTATCGGCAGGTTTTCATTTTCATCTTTCAGCCGGGAAGCTTTTTCAATTACCTCGCGAATATCCTTAACTCCCGAGTTAATAGCACTGAGACTAAAAAATGGTCGATCTAACTGCCTGGAAATGATAAAAGCCAGTGTGGTTTTTCCCACCCCTGGCGGACCCCATAAAATGAGGGACGGCAGATTGCCGCTTTCAATAGCAAGCCTTAATATAGCATCCTTTCCTACAAGATGCTTTTGTCCCACATAATCGTCCAGTCCGGACGGACGCATGCGTTCTGCCAAAGGAGGAATTGTTGCCATTTACTTAATTAGTTGTTTTGTTGCCTCGAATTACTCACTTTCAACTTTCAACTTTTTTTCACATTCCAATTTCCTTATCCTGAAAATCCTGCACGAGTTCGATGGCATTAGTAACAGAATCAGAAATTATCGAAACAAGAGAGTCTGGCGGCGCGTTTTTTACAGCGTGTTTGAAAGCTTCAATACCTTTATTAAGAACAAGGATGCTGATATCTGGTTTGATTTCTGTTAATCCTTCCGTGAGCAATTTTACTAACTCTTCCCGGGTCCTTCCTCTCATATACTTTTCCTGAGAGATTATGACTTCATCAAACATTTGTGCTGATATCCTGCCTATTTCCCTAATATCGTCATCCCGCCTGTCGCCGGTACCAGAAATAATTCCTATACTTTTTGTTAATTCCAGGGTATCCACAAACTGTTTCACTCCCCTCAAGCCATCGGGGTTATGGGCGTGATCGACAAGGATGCGGAATTCTTTCGTTTTAAAAAGATTCATTCGACCCGGAGTTTGCGCTGCGGAAGGAATAAAGGTCTCGAGCGACAGCCGGATATCTTCTATTTTAAAGCCCCAGACAAACGTCGCAAGACTTGCAGCCAGTGCATTTTGAGTCATGAAACTTACGATACCGTTAAATGTAATTGGGATATGGGTTACCTTTTCGATCCGAATCTTCCAATCGCCTTTTTTGATCGTGATGTATCCATTCTCATATACTGCGGCTATGCCGCCTTTTTTGCAATGCTCGACTACGGCAGGATTTTTTTCATCAAGAGTGAAATAGGCAAGATTACAATGAATCTCCTTTCCGATTTTGACGCAGTGTGTATTGTCGGCATTTAAGATTGCCCAGCCATCTTTTTTTATCGATCTAACAACAACCTCTTTTACCCTGGCCAGGTCTTCAAGTGTATGAATGTCGGAGATGCCTAGATGATCTTCCTGGATATTGGTAACCACACCTATGTCGCAATGACCAAAACCCAAACCAGAGCGTAGAATACCACCGCGAGCAGTTTCCAGGACAGCAAATTCAACCGTTGGGTCCTTTAATACAAATTCAGCACTCAAGGGGCCGGTTGTATCGCCCTTAAGCAGCATAGAATTCTGAATATAGACTCCATCAGAAGTCGTGTATCCAACTCTGTACCCATTATTTTTAACGATATGTGCGATCAGACGAGTAGTTGTTGTCTTTCCGTTTGTGCCTGTTATTGCAATTATAGGAATCCGCGCAGATTTTCCAGGAGGGTAGAGCATGTCAATAACCGGAGCTGCGACGTTTCTAGGCAATCCTTCGCTTGGAGCAAGATGCATCCTAAAGCCAGGTGCAGCATTAACTTCCAAAACTACGCCACCATTATCTGTTAGCAATTCGGTGAGGTTCTGGGCCATGATATCTATTCCGCAGATATCAAGACCAATAACCCGTGCGATCCGCTCGCACATAAAAACATTATGGGGATGAACAAGGTCTGTTACATCAATGGAAGTTCCGCCAGTACTCAGGTTTGCTGTCGACTTCAAATAGACTATCTCTTTTTCTTTCGGAATGCTATCTAATGTATAATCCAGTTTTTCAAGAAGGTCCATTGTATCGCGGTCAATGGTGATTTCTGTAAGTACATTTTCATGCCCGTACCCTCGTCGGGGATCACTGTTTTCAGCGTCTATTAAATATTGAACGCTGTTTTTTCCGTCGCCTATAATATGAGCCGGCACACGCTGTGCGGCAGCTACCATGCGATTGTCAATAACCAAAACCCGGAAATCGTGCCCTGTTATGAATCGTTCAACTATAACCCTGTGTGAATATTTCTGAGCATGAGCAAAGGCTCCAATAGCTTCATCACGGGTTTTCACGTTAATTGTGGCACCTTTACCATGGTTTCCATTAAGGGGCTTGAAAACAAGTGGAAAGCCAATCTTTTCTAAGGCTTCGTCAAGTTCTTCCTGCGATGAAATTGTGGAGCCTTTCGCAACAGGAATAGCCTGCTCTGTTAAAATTCGTTTAGTTTCATCTTTATTACCTGCTAAATCCACAGCAATGCTGCTCGTTTTGTCAGTCATGGTCGCTCTGAACCTTACCTGATTTTTACCGTAGCCAAGCTGTACTAATGAACTGCTATTCAGGCGAATGAAGGGTATGTTACGACCAACAGCTTCGTCAACGATTGATGCCGTGCTGGGTCCAAAACGTTCTCTCTCCCTCATTTTCTTCATGGCCATGATATCATTTTCGATATCATATTCAGAATTGTCGATTACAGCCTGTGTGATTTTTACAGCGGCTTCGGCAGCATATACACCAACGTTTTCTTCGATGTAGTTAAACACGACATTATATATACCAGAAGTTTTTGTTTCGCGGGTGCGCCCGAAGCCTGTTTCCATTCCGGCAAGAGTTTGCAATTCAAGAGCAACATGCTCTATCACATGTCCCATCCAGGTACCTTCTTCCACACGTTCAAAAAAACCACCTTCATGGCCAGGGGAACAGCGATGGGTGTAAAGACTAGGAATTAATTTTTCAATTCTTTCCCGAAATCCATCAATGGTGTTTGTAGGACGCTGCTCCATCTCTTCAAGGTCTAATCTCATTTGAATTAGTTTCCTGCGACGTGTTGACCAAATGTTCGGACCTTTTAGGACCTGTATTCCTAATATTTTCATTTTTAAGCGTAGTTTTATTGACAATGAACCTGCTTGCCGGCTAATCGGGCTCATATTTTATTACTTGGGATTTCATTTATTAGTTCGTAAAGCAGCAAAATTAACAGACCATAAACCCTACCGATGATAATTCTGAAATATGGTTTAAATTTTCACATAATTGTTGTTGGAATGGTTGTTGGAGTTAAACAAGAATGAAAACCAGTGTCAAGATAGAAAGTTTCAGGAACTTATCGAATTCTGGATAAAATTTTAGGCAGGTCAAACTATAAAGGCTTGAACCGTCAGCAAAAGACAAAAAAGCAGCCGACATATTTATGTGGAAAAGTTTAATAAGTAATGTTTAAACTTTTACTATCCGCAATATATATTTGGTTTTCTGGTTGAAATTTATGTAAATGCTATGATTCCAAAGGGCAAACTCGTTATTATTGGTGGTGCAGTAGATTTGGGAAGTTCACTCAATTATAACGAGAACATCAGCCACCCGCACTATATCAAGTTCTTTGAACAGGGCATTCTCCGGCGTGTTATAGTGGAATCTGCCAAAGCCGAAAACTCGGTAGTTGAAGTTATCACAACGGCCTCGCAAATTCCCGACATAGTGGGAACTGAGTATATTAAATCCTTCAATCAGCTTCAGGTCAACAATGTGAATGTTCTCGACGTCAGATCGCGCACAGACGCTGCGAACCAGGAATACCTGGAAAGAATAAGTAAAGCGGATGTTGTAATGTTCACTGGTGGTGACCAGCTGCGCCTCAGCGCTATTTTTGGTGGAACAAAATTCTTACAGATCCTTAAGAAACGTTACCATGAAGATAATTTTCTTATTGCCGGTACGTCGGCCGGAGCTGCCGCTGCTTCTACGAATATGATTTACAGGGGAAGCAGCAGTGAGGCTCTTGTAAAAGGAGAGGTGCAAATAACTGCAGGCCTCGGGTTTGTCGATTCGGTAATTGTAGACACTCATTTTGTACAAAGGGGGCGTATAGGCAGGCTTTTCTACGCAGTTGCAAGCAATCCAGGGATGCTAGGCATCGGTTTAGGTGAGGACGGGGGTTTACTGATCACTGAAGGGAATTGTCTTGAAGCTATTGGATCTGGGTTAACGATCCTGGTTGATGGCCGGCATATCAGCGAAACTAGTATTTACGATGTAGAAATCGGGTCACCGGTTTCAATTGACGGGCTTAGAGTGCATGTGATGTCGCTCTTTGATAAATACGACCTTGAAAAACATGAGCTCGAGATTAAAAAAGCTATCAAGGTTGAAGAAGGTGTGTTTTTGAAAGTTAAAGATTATGATAATTAATGGAGCATAAAATTATTATACATGGTGGCTTTTTTAGCGAATCGCTCACAAATCAGGAAATAAAACACGCTAAACAGGAGGCTCTAGCGGAGATAGTTCAGAAATCCTATGAGCACCTTAAAACTCATACCGCCTTGCAAACCTCCGTTTATGCCGTTTCATTGCTGGAGGATTGCGAGCTTTTTAACGCCGGACTTGGTTCTCAGATACAAAGTGATGGAAAGATCAGGCTGAGCGCCAGCCTAATGGATGGTAAAACTGAAAGATTCTCAGGTGTTATAAATATTGAAGATGTTAAAAATGCTATCCAGGTTTCCGAAAGGCTGATGTTAGAAGATGACAGAGTACTCAGTGGGAGCGGAGCTTTGGAGTATGCCAGGCAAAATGGGTTTGAATATTTTAACCCTGAAACCCCACAGCGGCGGAAAGAATATGACGAAAAATTAAATGCATCAATTGGAATAGGTACGGTAGGATGTGTTGCCCTTGATAGAAATGGAAACATAGCCACTGCTACCTCTACTGGTGGAAAAGGGTTTGAAATTCCTGGACGGGTAAGTGATTCTGCTACTGTGGCGGGAAATTTTGCGAATGGCGATGCGGGTATTTCGTGTACCGGGGTTGGCGAAGATATTGTTAGTGCCGGTCTCGCTGTAAAGATTGTTACCAGGGTTACTGATGGGATGAGTCTCGCGGATGCATCTAAAAAATCTTTTGAAGAGCTCAAGCCATATGACGGATTTGCCGGTATCATCGGCATTAGCTCGGTCGGAGAAATCTATCATTGTGATTCGCACCCTTATATGGTTTGGGCTTCTTTTGACAAAGAAATGTCAGTTTTTCTTTAATTTTTCCATTCTTCATAATTTTAAAATTCTCCGTACGTTTGATAGTTCAGTATGATACTGAAATTGAGAGGATTGAATTCGCCGGCTAACCAATTTTAAACTTTTTAGATGAAATTAAATTTACTGGCCTTCATGGCTGTATTATTCTTGGCTTTTGGTAATCCAGTCTTAGCCTCGGTGCGCAATATGAATGTTGCTGAAACTGATCATTGGAGTATTATTCCGGCGACTTCGGTCTATGACTCTCTGAAGATTGGTATTAAAAAGCCCGTATTGCCAAACAAACCAGAAGCATTGAAAGAATATATTAACGCGCTTCAGTTCAGAGAGTTATTGAAAGCTTCGGATATTCCCCTTCCTGCATTTCCTACTTCTGCTGGAATATTTAATGGTTTGCTACTCTCAGACTCATTAAGTGCTGATGATCAGCTTTTGATGTTATTCAGAACCTTGGGCGATCGAAAGGCTGAAGCCGGGATTTTAAGCTCTTTAGGTACTAATGCTGCCGTTGAGGGAAATTTGGATAAGGCTTTAATGTTTTTCCAGGACGCATTGAAAATCAACATCGAACTCAATAACAAGTCAGCAATAGTCAAAAATTATTTCAGCCTTGCAAGAATTTATAAGTACAGGGGTGATCTGGCAGAAGCTTTAAGATATAATAAGCTGATAATTGACGAATCGTTAATAACCAAGAATCATCGCGCACTGGGAGAATCATACCTTAATCTCGCCAGCATTTGGACAGCTCAGAAGAAGTATAAAGAAGCCGAAGCTATCATTATTAGTAAAGCTTTGCCCTTGTTTGCTTACACAATTCATGATAAGATTGGAGCCATGAGGTGCTATGACCAATTGGCTGAGTTATTCAAGAATCAAAAGCGTTTTTCAGAAGCAAAATGGTTTTATATACAATCTAATATGGTTGCCAGAAAAATCAATAATTATTCGGGCATAGTGAATTCATTAGTGAGTCTCGGACATGTCAAAATGTCCATCGGCGATCATCAACTTGCACTTACGGACTTCCGGGAAGCCGAGCAGCTTTCTATTGCAAACAAATACCGGTTTAAATTGGTTGAAATAAAAGGCGATCTGTCGCAGGTTTATACTGTAATGGGGAACAAAAGTGCCGCCAGTTCGGCTTTATCAGAGTTTACAGTATTACAAGATGCTATTTTAAATAGTAATCCTTAGAACTCTTTTAACGGTTTAATTAATTACCTGGCTCATTAACTTACCGGCATTGTGTACGTCACACAAACATGTTACACGGTGGTGATATCAAAACGATATTTGCCGTGATTATATTTAAAGTTTGGTACCAAATTAGATACCTTTTATTCTGCAATGGATTTTAAATCATTTAAAGAGATGTTAAAAAAAATATCGCTGGCATTTTTAATTATAGCTGCATTAGCGTGTCAGGCCGATCCCCGTATTACTGCGACAGTTTCCGGGAACGATCTGAAACCTGATATGCAGCAAGCCATAGAAGCTAAATCAGTAGTTGAGCTTATCGAGAATTTTCATTACAAAAAAGTTGTGATAGATGATGCTATATCTTCTCTCATTTTTGACGATTACCTTAAAGCGCTCGATGCGGGTAAAAGTTACTTCCTCCAGAGCGATATTGTTGATTTCGAGAAATATCGTAGTACACTTGATGATGACACACGCGAAGGTGATCTCAGCGTCGCTTTTTACATTTTCAATGTCTATCAGAAAAGATTTAACGATCGTGTTGCATTCGCTTTGAAGCAGATCGACAAGAAGTTTGATTTCACGACTAATGAAACATACACATATGATCGTGAAAAAATGCCTTGGCTTAAGTCGCAGGCAGAATCTGATGATCTTTGGGCGAAGAGAATAAAATATGAAATTCTAAACCTGAAAATTACAGGAACAGATCCGGCAAAGGTAGTTGAAACCTTGAAAAGCAGATATAATAATCAGGTTGCTCAGTCGTCTAAGTTTAATAATCAGGATGTGTTCCAAATATTTATGAATTCGCTAACCGGATCGGTTGAAACACACACCAGTTATTTCGTTCCGACGAAAGCACAGGATTTCAATGAGGAGCTTTCCCGCACTTTTGAAGGAATTGGTGCGCGTCTTCAGATGGAGAATGAGGTGGTTAAAATAATGGAAATTATTCCGGGAGGGCCGGCATTTAAAGCAAAAACATTAGATGTCGGAGATCGCATAATTGCGGTTGCGCAAGGAAAAGACGGTGAGTTTGTTGATGTTATAGGTTGGAGACTTGATGTTACCGTTACCAAAATCAAGGGGCCGAAGGGCACGACAGTTCGTTTGAAGATCATCCCCGCGGGTCAGGATATGTCTTCTACCCCGAAAATTGTAACGCTTTTACGTGATAAAGTAGTAATGGAAGACCAGTCTGCAAAACGTATTACCAAAACGGTGACTTCAGGTGGAAAATCTTACAAAGTTGGAATAATTCAATTACCAGCATTCTACGCCGATTTCAGGGCAATGCAAGCCGGAGATAAAAACTACAAGAGCACCACCCGGGACGTAAGGATACTTCTTGACAGCCTTAAAAAGGAAAATGTTGATGCGGTAATACTTGATCTGAGAAGTAATGGTGGCGGTTCGCTACCTGAAGCCATTAGCCTGACTGGATTATTTATACCCAAAGGGCCGGTTGTACAGGTTCGCGACAGAAGGAATAAAGTAGAGATTGATGAAGATGAAGATTCATCCATTGCCTGGTCGGGACCGCTTGGTGTGATGGTTGATCGCTTTAGCGCGTCTGCATCTGAGATATTTGCTGGTGCTATTCAGGATTATGGCCGGGGAATTATCATCGGTAACCAAACGTATGGTAAAGGTACAGTTCAGCAAGGCATAAATATGGAAAGGGTTATTGGCCCTGCCGATAAACTTATGTTAAAAGCTGCTCAAACGGCTAACAACAACAAGGGTGGTGGCGGAGTTGCTGTGAAAACAGTTCCGGATGCTAATAAAGGTACTGTTCCTGAATTCGGACAAATAAACCTGACCATGGCTAAGTTCTATCGTGTGAATGGAAGCAGCACACAACATAAAGGGGTAATGCCAGATATTGAATTTCCAACTGTTTTTCCTATAGATAAATATGGTGAAAGCTCTGAACCAAGAGCACTTCCGTGGGATACTATTGCGCCTAGTAATTATACGTCATTCGCTAAACTCGACGATACCAGGATTAAACTTAAAAAACTTCATGACGAACGCATGCAAAATTCTTTCGAATTCAAGAATCTTAAAGAGGACATAACCGAATATGCAAAAAGGGATGCTGAGACATCTATTACATTGAACGAAGCGCAGCTTAAAAAAGAGCGCGACGAGCAGGATGCAAAATCTGTGGCCCGCGAAAACCAGCGCCGCGTCGCGAAAGGATTGCCGGCTACCTATAAAAAAGGTGAACCAAAGGATAAAGACGATATTGATTTCATCCGTGATGAGAGTCTGCAAATAATGGCCGATTACATCGATATAAAATAAATAAAGCCCCGCACACGCGGGGTTTTTTATTAACAAACCATTTTGAGTTCTTCGGGTTCTAACCATCGATGACCACGGGCCAGCAAATAATTTCGCAATGGTTCGCCACAAAAAAATGGCGGCAGTTTCCTTTTCAAAAAGAGATGGAAAAAGCTTTTCTCCAGGGTTATTCCGGATTACTTAATGCTCCAACCGGGAGCGGGAAAACCTTTGCTATGTTTCTGCCTTTTATAGCAGAGTACATAGATCGGAACCCTAGAGATTATAACACCCGCAAAAATAATGGCCTTCAGCTATTATGGATAACCCCTTTAAGAGCATTGACTAATGACATTCGCAAGGCAATGCAGTCAGTTGTTGATGACCTTGACCTGCCCTGGAAAGTGGGCAGCCGTACTGGTGACACATCCGCAAAAGAGAAACAGGAATTAAGGAAAAAACAACCTGAAATATTACTAACAACCCCCGAAAGCCTTCACCTGATGATTGCTCAAAAAGGGTATCCGAAACTTTTTGAGAACCTGCAGGCAATAGTAATTGATGAATGGCATGAACTTTTAGGTAGCAAGCGTGGCGTGCAGATCGAGCTTGCTTTGTCAAGATTAAAAAATCTTACATATCCCGCACCAACCACGCTTAGAATATGGGGTATCTCGGCCACTATTGGAAACCTGGAACAGGCTGCTGAAGTTCTTCTCGGCAGTGATTTCAATCCCCAAAATATTAAACTGGTAAAGGCCACCCAGGATAAAAAGATCCAGATCGAATCAGTGGTTCCTGAAAACATCGAAGAATTCTCATGGGCTGGACACCTGGGGATTAAGCTGTTGCCACAGGTTATGGAAATTGTTGCCAGGAGCAAAACAACCCTGATTTTTACGAATACCCGTTCACAATCTGAGATATGGTACATGGCCATCCTTGACAAGTATCCTGAATATGCCGGGGTAATGGCCATGCATCACGGTTCGCTGGATAACGAACTTCGTATTTGGGTTGAAAATGCTTTGCACAATGAAATGCTTCGGCTGGTTGTTTGTACTTCCAGCCTGGATCTTGGCGTAGACTTTCGGCCGGTGGATTCAGTTGTCCAGATTGGCAGCCCCAAAGGAGTCGCACGGTTTATGCAGCGTGCCGGTCGAAGCGGGCATCACCCAGGCGCTGTTTCGAAAGCATGGTTTGTTCCCACCCACTCCCTCGAACTTCTTGAGGGAGCTGCATTGAAACAAGCCATTGCCGATGAGGTCTTTGAAAGCCGCGATCCAATCTTGTTGGCTATGGACGTTCTCATGCAATACCTCGTTACCCTCGCCGTTTCAGACGGTTTCCATCCGGAGGAGATTTTCCGTGAAATCAGGACCAGCTATTCCTATGCAGATATAGAAAGGAAAGATTTTAACCAAATGCTGGAGTTCATAACCAAAGGTGGGAAGACGCTTTCAGCTTACGATGAATTTTTGAAGGTTGAGGTAGAAAATGGCGTATACAAAGTAAATAGCCGGAAAGTTGCCATGCACCACCGGTTAAGCATGGGAACAATTGTGGGCGATGTTAGTATAAGGGTCAAATTTTTGACTGGCGGGTACCTGGGCTCTATAGAAGAATATTTTATTTCAAAATTGAAAATTGGCGATACTTTTTGGTTTGCAGGCAGAAGCCTGGAATTGGTAAAAATCAAAGATATGACGGCGTTTGTAAGAAAATCTGCTAAAAAGAAAGGGATTATTCCAAGCTGGATGGGCGGTAGGATGCCTCTGTCATCACAATTATCGGCAAAGTTGCGCGACAAACTCGATGAGGTGGCTGTACTGATAAATTCAGGAAATAATGGAATAATGAAGACTTCGAAGAAGCTTGATATCGAAGTTAAAGCCCTGCAGCCGTTGTTCGAACTTCAGGCAAAGCTGTCAAGGGTCCCGTTAAACTCTGAGTTTTTGATAGAGAGGTTTAATTCCAGGGATGGGTTTCACTTATTTTTTTATCCCTTTGAAGGTAGATTGGTACATGAAGGAATGGCCTCCCTATTTGCTTATAGAATTTCTAAAATCAGAAAGGCAAATTTTTCGATCGCAATGAATGATTATGGATTTGAGCTGCTTACCGACGATGAAATTTTACTTGAGGAAGCTTTGAAAAATGGTCTATTTTCTATCGATAACTTACTTGAAGATATTCAGAAAAGCTTAAACTCCAACGAAATGGCTCGCAGGCGATTCCGTGATATTGCACATATTGCAGGTCTGGTTTTTACGGGTTTCCCGGGAAAATCGATGAAAAGTAAACATCTTCAGGCGTCCACTTCATTGCTATTCGAAGTTTTCAGTGAGTATGAGAGCGACAATGTTTTAATCAGGCAAGCCTATCATGAGGCCATGCAGTTCCAGCTTGAAGAGTTCCGGTTACGCGCAGCTTTGCAAAGAATTCAGACGTTAAAAGTTGTCATTACTGAGAGTAAACGCCCAACACCATTTGCCTTTCCAATTCTTGTGGATAGCCTGGGACGTGAAAAGTTAATTACCGAAACACTCGAGGAAAGGGTCGCTAAGATGACGCTCCTTTATGACAAAGTTTGACCTAAGCTAAGTTGCTTTGCTAATCTTTTTATTTGCGATTTCATGGTCTTCAGAGTCAGCTTTAGGTTCGTCCTGAACAGCTGCTTTTTCTGGCGAATACTGAAGTTTAATGTACATAGGGAAATGGTCTGAACCGCAGTTCGGCATTCTCTTAATTTCAATTAGAGTAAAAATCATTTGAACAGAAAACGTGATCTAATGGGAATCTCAAAAATAGATATTTTGCGTGAAATGTATTGAAAAACCCACGCCCTTTCCGGGGATCCAACAGGCCGCTAATTTTTGAAAATAGTTCAGTTGTATAACTCCAGGCCACATCATTAAGGTCGCCAGCAACAATCACCGGCAATTTGCTTTTTTTAGCTTCCTTGGCAACAAGTAGAATCTCCTTATCACGTTCTGTGGAACGGGGATTCTCAGTAGGTACGGGCGGAGTGGGATGTAAGCCGTGAA